>JGI24023J19991_10002395_pt1 | contig 13694 bp, 10 predicted proteins | sample Cruoilmetagenom1_FD_19991 | JGI IMG/M metagenome (IMG submission 19991) | reverse complement strand
CTCTTGAGATGACACTTATAAATTCAAGAATGGATGAAAAAACTTTAAATGCTATGTTTTCTGCAATAAAAGAATATTTACCAGTATTTAGAAAGTATTTTAAAAAGAAAGCAGAACTACTTGGGCATAAAAAAGGACTCCCCTTCTATGATCTATTTGCTCCAATGACAAAAAAAATAATTAATAAAGAAGATAAAAAAAATGAACTGACATTTACTTACGAACAGGCCAGAGAGTTTATAGTTAACAAATTCAGAGATTTTAGTGATAATCTAGCTGATTATGCTGAAAACGCCTTTGAAAACAACTGGATTGATGCAGAACAAAGAGAAGGAAAACGTGGAGGTGCTTTCTGTGAAAATCTTCATGTTATAGGTGAAAGTAGAATAATGTCCAACTTCGATGGCAGTTTTTCCGGAGTAACAACTCTTGCTCACGAATTGGGACATGGATATCATGGGCACTGTCTTAAAAATGAGAGTTTTCTTAACTCCGATTATCCTATGCCCATAGCAGAAACTGCTTCTATTTTTTGTGAAACTCTTATTATTAATGCAGCAATAAAGAATGCCTCAGAAACTGAAGCCTACACAATTCTTGAAAACAGTATTCAAAGTGATGCCCAGGTTATAGTAGATATTTACAGTAGGTTTTTATTTGAATCAGAATTATTTGAGAAAAGAAAGGATTCATCCTTATCCGTTAAAGATTTAAAAAATATTATGATAGGTGCTCAAAAAGAGTCCTATGGTGATGGACTGGATCAGGATCAGCTACACCCCTACATGTGGGCCTGCAAACCTCACTATTATTATGCAGACTTCAACTTCTACAACTTCCCCTATGCATTCGGTTTATTATTTGCCAAAGGGCTCTATGCAGAATATTTAAAAACAGGAAACTCATTTATAGATAAATATGATAACCTTTTAAAAGAAACAGGGAAAAATACAATTGCTGATGTAACAGCAATGATGGGTATTGATATCCAATCTCCGGAATTTTGGAAAAGTTCACTGGAACTAACAGCAAAAGATATTGATAAATTTATTTCCTGTGCAGGCTAATTTTAAGTTATTTTTATTATAGCTTTTTCTATAAACCCGGCCAACAAACCGGCTAAAGGAGGAAGTAGAACAGTAGCTGTAACTTTTATACCTACAAATTTCCATCCATAAAACGCAACTTCCATGGGCAGTTTAACAAAAGATGTAAGTGCCATGGAAGTAGCATACGTAACAAGAACCCCTGCCCCGGCACCGGAAGCATACATTGCAGCAATTAAGGGCATACCAACAATACTTCCTCCGGGAGTTACAATTCCAGCCATCCATGCTATTAAAATCCCCTTAAATCCCGATGATGAAGAAAGCCATGTTTCAACAAAATTTGAAGGAATTAACACTTCTGCAAAACCTGCTATTACAAGAGCAACAACAAGTATAGGTGCAAACTTCAACAGCTGAGTTGCTGAAGCTTTTACACCTGCAGAAACAGTTTCAGGTCCTTTAATAATTGCCAGTACAATTACTATAGCTGCAAAAAATATCATAGAAAACAATGCGGATTTCATTACTCTATAATCTCCACATAACCCAAATCTCCGTTTACTCGTATCTTCTGTCCTGTTTTAATTTTTTTAGTAACATTCTCTACAGAAACCACTGCAGGAATACCATATTCCCTGGCAATAACAGATCCATGGGTCATAAGTCCTCCTACTTCAATAACAACAGCAGAAGCATTTATAAACAAGGGGGTCCAAGCAGGATCTGTGAAAGGAGCAACAAGAATTTCTCCTGATTTAATAGATTCCTTTCCAGGATCAGTAATTACTTTGGCAAATCCCTCGACAATTCCAGCAGAAACTGCCATTCCCGGAAGAGCTCCATCAGGTATGCCATCCATATTATAAGATGGCCTGGGAATAGTACCATTACCAAGTATTACCCGTGGTGGCTCAATATCTTTAAACCTTTCAAAACGTTCTTTCCGTTTTTCTATTTTTCCCTGTAGTAAATCAATTTCTTCAGAAGAAGTATATTCTTCATTTTCTACTTTACTAACTAATTCAATTAGTTCATTAATTTCTAAAAACCAAATAAAATCTTTATTTACTAAAACAGATTTAGCAGCTAAAAGCTTACTGGAAATTGTAATCTCTTGTCTAATAAGAGACATTAAACGCATAAGATAGTATTTTCCATGTTCCCGTAGAGGCATGTATCCCCTATACAAACTTAAAAGTTTATTTATTTTTCTTGCCCTTAAATACCCTATAAAACCAGGAGCAGAGGTACGAACCTGTTTTCCCAATTTTTCTACAGCCTGTTCTGCCTGACTAGTAAGATTATTAAAGTGCTTACGGTGAGTTCCGATATTTTCATTTTCTGATTGACTTAAAAGCATTTTTAAAAGAGATTCAGGATTTTCTTCCCACCTGGCATTTTTTATATCTATCTCACTAAGACCTCTAATTCCAAATCGTGTCATAAATTTGTCCCATGCAGCAAAAAAATCTTCTGTATCATCAAGGTCTCTTCCTTTTTCCAGGGTAGAAGAGCTTAAATCAGATGCCTGTAATAACGAAAGCAATTTTGGTAAATGTTTTAATAAGTCTGCAAGATCTCCTGTTTCGAGGTCCATTTCAGTCGTTATATTTCCAATAAGACCGCGTTCAATTGCAGAAAGTTCCTCTTCAAGAGTGTCATCTTTCACCCAATTACGAACGTTTGTACCTATTTTTTTCCATGAAATAAGAGCAGGAGCCATAGTCCCCAAAAGAAATGCAACAAAATCAATAAAATCTTCCAGCTGGGTTCTAAGATAAATAAGACGATCAGATGTTTTTATTGTCTCTTCGTAATTATTTTTTAGTAGAGAAAATTGCTTTTCAAGACGATCAGCAGTAGCTTTTCTATTTTTTATAGGATTTTTAACTAAATTACTTTTAAGAAGGAAAGGTATTATTTTACGTGCATAATAAAAAACTGATGAAAAATTCATTTTCTTCTCAAAATCTTTAATTCCATTAGTAACATCTAAATAGGATAAAGATTCCTGTACTCCCTTCCCCATAAGATAATCAACTCCCTGCAAACCGGAAGAATATTTTCCACGAATGAACTTTCGTGTCATAAAGGGAGTAACTTCAATATAAATTCGTTCACCAGCTTCTGCAATATAGGGATTGTACACTCCAGGTTTTCGAGGTCGTCCAAAAGGCAGAAAAAGGGATAGAACAGATCTCCCCATAGGACTTACAGGTGCAGTCATTACCTGTATATGCCCTAAACTAATATAAATACGATGATCTTCTCTTCCCCTGGGAGACTCAGGTAATGGGAACAGTGTTGTAACAGGTCTGGTCTGAAGAAGATAAAATTTCCCACCTTCCAAAGCCCATTCAATATCCTGGGGTGTTCCATAATGAGTCTCAACCTTCAATGCAATTTGGCAAAGCTCTTTTATCAGGGAATCATTAAGCGTTCGTGATATTGATTGTTCTTTTTCAAGGTTTTTTGTAACAGTACCTCCACTTCCATCAGGATATATTGCAATCTTTTTTTCCTGAATGTTTGCAGACAGAATGGAAATATTTTTCTTATCCACAATATAATTATCCGGATTAATTAGTCCGGAAACCAGAGCCTCTCCCAGACCAAAACCAGCATCTATGGTCATTTTATTTCTATTCCCGGATACAGGATCAACAGTAAAGAGAATACCAGAAACATCCGGCCTGACCATTTTCTGAATCACTGCCGATAGTTTTACATCCTGATGGGAAAATCCTTTTTCTATCCTGTATAAAATAGCCCTGTCAGTAAAAAGAGAAACCCAGCATTTTCTTATATTTATTAGTATATTTTCAAGACCTGTAATGTTTAAAAAAGTATCCTGCTGCCCCGCAAAAGATGCACCGGGAAGATCTTCTGCTGTAGCACTGGACCTGACTGCAAAATAATTATCTTCACCAAATTCTTTTAATCTTTCACTTACTTCATTTTTTAATTGTTTCGGTATATCAATCTTTTCAATTGTTTCCCTAATTAACTTACCAGTTTTCCTTACCTCATCAAGATCTTCTGATTTTATATTTTTAAGTTTATTATATATTAAATCCATTTCAGAATAACTGTTTACAAAATCACTGTAAGCATCTGTATTTATAATAAAACCTGGAGGGACTGGAAAACCGGCCTTTGTCATTTCTCCCAGATTCGCCCCCTTACCTCCTGCAATTCCCAAACTTGTGGAATCTATATCTTTAAAATCCTGAGTATATTTATATTTCATATTTTTATTCCTTTTAAAAAAATATCTGCAATTACTTTGGCATTCCCATCCAAAACGTCGAAAGATTCTCCACTGTATGCTGGTTTTATATATCCATGCCCCATAATCAATCCAAGAAGAGAATATGCCATAAGTGAAGGATCAATATTTTTAATTTTTCCCAATTTTATCAGTTTTTCAAAATGTCCTTTTAAAACCGGAATACTGCGATTCGTCTGATCCAGAGAAGTTCTATAGTATTCAAGCCCTTCTTCACCTTCAAAAAAGCTCATCCTAAAAAGATCCCGGTTATTTCCAATAAACTCCAGGCCCTTCTGAATTACAAAATACACAAACTCTTCAAGATTTGTATTATCCTCAATAATTATAGAACCCATCATAGATCCAAGAGTATATTCATCTTTAAATGCCTGAATTAATTTCTCCTTAGTTTCAAAGTGCCGATATATAGTAGCTGTGCCAACTAAAGCCTCTTTTGCTGTTTCCTCAATGGTTGCCCGAAAAAAACCTTTTCTTGCAAAAACTGTACGGGCAGCCTTAAGAATTTTCTTTTTTATATCTATAGAATCACTTACAGAATTTCCAGTTTGTTCTGAAACTAATTTAATAATATCTTTTTTACCTCCATAGGTTCTGTAAAGATAGGATCGGGAAAGTCCGGTCTTCAGCGCCAGGTTATCCATAGTTAACTTATTCTGTTTCATCAGAGAAAGAGCTTGTTTAATAATTTTTGTATCTTCGTAATCCCTACTATTTTCTACCAAATATTTGCTCCATAAATATTGATATACTTTGATAGATAGCACTATCTATCATTCCATTTCAATATAAGAAATAAAATTATTTCTGTCAAGATACCTTACTAATTCTTTCTGTACGTACAGGTTTCTTCGTGTCCCACACCTTGATTTATATCCTACATTAATGTAGGATATAAAATATTATGATAGATTCTCAAAGTAAACTTCATTACCGTAGAAAAATAGAGGAACTTAATCTTATCTACGAAATCAGCCAAACTCTTGATAGAAGCCTGGATCTTGATCTTATAGTTCAGCCTGTACTGGAAGCTCTTTCAGAAAAAATAGGTCTCCTTAGAAGTACGGTAACTCTTTTCAACCGTCAATCAGAGAAAATACAGATTGAAGCCGCTCATGGTCTGACAAGCATAGAGAAGAAAAGGGGTAAATATCAGCTTGGTGAAGGAATAATAGGAAAAGTAATTGAAACAGGAGAACCTGTACTGGTTCCAAACATTACAGACAGTCCCGATTTTCTCGATAGAACCAGAACCAAACACAAACATACCCGTGGAAAACTGGCATTTATCTGTATTCCAATTAAAATTGAAAATCTAACTATAGGAGCACTAAGCGGGGACAGGCAAACAGACGATCCAAAAGAACTGGATGAGGATCTAAAATTGCTGTCTATAATAGGCTCTATGATAGCCGGAGCAGTAAAAATCAGACGAAAAATTCAGGAAGAACAGGAAAAACAAACCCTGCTGACACAGGATTTTAAACCTGCACATATTATAGGCAATTCAGATACCATGATAGAAGTATATGACCTTATAAAACAGGTAGCCTCCAGTGATGCAACTGTTCTTATTAGAGGTGAAAGTGGTACAGGGAAAGAACTGGTGGCTCAGGCAATTCACAGAAACAGTCTTCGCACAAACAAGCCCTTTATTAAGGTAAATTGCGCAGCCCTTCCGGAATCAATAATAGAAAGTGAACTTTTTGGTCACGAAAAAGGCGCGTTTACCAGTGCAGTAGCAAAAAGAATTGGTAGATTTGAGATGGCCCATAATGGCACAATTTTTCTGGATGAAATTGGAGATCTATCTCCTTCAACACAGGTCAAACTACTAAGAGTATTACAGGAAAAAGAATTTGAAAGAGTTGGAGGGTCGGAAACAATACAGGTTAATGTTAGAATAATAGCTGCAACAAACAGGCCCCTTGAAAAACTTATGAAAAAAAATCTATTTCGGGAGGATCTCTACTACCGATTGAATGTATTTCCAATCCACCTACCACTCTTAAAGGACAGAAGAAGTGACATAATGCTCCTTGCTGATCACTTTACAGAAAAATATGGGAAATTGTGTAAAAAGCAAATACGCCGTATATCAACCCCTGCAATAGAGCTGTTTATGAGCTATCACTGGCCTGGGAATATAAGAGAACTTGAAAACTGTATCGAAAGGGCTGTTCTTTTAAGCACTGACGGGGTTATACATGGGCATCACCTTCCTCCAAGTCTGCAGAGCGCAGAATCTACAGGAACCCAGCTCAACGAAACACTTAAAGCTGCAGTTGAAAAGTTAGAAAAAGAATTAATACTTGATTCCTTAAAATCATCCAAAGGAAATAAAGCAAAAGCTGCCAGACAATTAGGACTTACAGAACGAAAAATGGGATTAAGAGTAGATAAATATAAAATAGATACAGATCTATTTGCTACATATATGTAGGTTTACTGTATATTCCTTACATAAACGTAGGATATCTCTCGTTAGAAAATGAAGTAAAGACAAGGCATGCCTTGTCTCAACAACCTGGCACAGTAATTGCTATATAAAATACAATAATCAACCAAGGAGCATCAAAAATGCATACAACAGATTTTACCAAAACACCAGTAAGCGAAATTTATGGAATTAACTCTTTTGGCGACGCTGTAATGCGTGAAAGACTACCAAAATCTATATACAACGAATTAAAACTAGTTCAGGACGGCAGGAACAGGCTGTCTTCAGAAGTTGCAGAAGTAGTTGCAAATGCCATGAAAGACTGGGCTTTGGAAAGAGGAGCAACCCACTACACTCACTGGTTCCAGCCCCTTACAGGGTTAACAGCAGAAAAACACGATTCTTTTATCTCTCCAACAAAAGACGGCCGGGTAATAATGGAATTTTCAGGAAAAGAACTAATACAGGGAGAACCGGATGCTTCATCTTTTCCCAGCGGTGGTCTGAGAGCTACATTCGAAGCAAGAGGATACACAGCCTGGGATACAGCCTCACCTGCATTTCTAAAAGAAGATAATTCAGGTGGTGTAACTCTATGTATACCAACAGCTTTTATTTCCTATACAGGAGAAGCTTTGGATATGAAAGTACCACTGCTCCGCTCAATGGAAGCTATAAATAAACAGGCCCTTCGGGTATTAAAACTACTGGGAATGGATGTTAACCGGATAACAACATCTGTAGGACCTGAACAGGAATACTTTCTTGTGGATAAGGAATTCTATGACAAGCGTCCTGATCTTATGCTGACAGGTAGAACTGTTATAGGTTCAAAACCTTCAAAGGGTCAGGAAATGGATGATCATTATTTTGGAGCTATAAAATCAAGAGCGTCTGCGTTTATGAGCGAATTAAACCTTGAACTTTGGAAACTTGGTATAGCTTCAAAAACCCAGCACAATGAAGTTGCACCTAATCAGTTTGAAATTGCCCCTATATTTGATACTTGTAATGTAGCCACAGATAGAAATCAGCTTCTTATGGAAACTCTCAAAAAAATAGCGGCCAGACATAATCTGGTGGCCCTTCTTCATGAAAAACCTTTTGCCGGCGTTAACGGTTCAGGGAAACACAATAACTGGTCTATAAGTACAGATACAGGAATAAATCTTTTGGAACCAGGAGACAATCCTATAAAAAATGCTCATTTTATTCTGTTTTTAGTGGCAATAATTAAAGCTGTAGATAAATATGCACCTCTGTTAAGAATGTCAGCAGCCAATGCAGGTAATGACCACAGACTAGGTGCAAATGAAGCTCCCCCGGCAATAATCTCAATTTTCCTGGGAGATCAGCTAACAAAAATCCTCGAAAGCCTCTCAGGTGGGAAAAAATATACCAATGGAGATGTTGAAACAATTGAACTTGGGGTTTCTACATTACCCAAACTACCTAAAGATCTAACAGATCGAAACAGGACATCTCCTTTTGCTTTTACCGGAAACAAATTTGAATTTAGAATGGTACCGTCATCAATGAGTATTGCAAACCCAAATGTAATACTCAATACTGCAGTCGCAGATGTACTCGCTGGGTTTGCGGATAAATTAGAAAAAGCTTCTAACCCTGAAGAAAAGTTAAAAGAGATTGTTGCTGATGCATACACAAAGCACAAAAGAATTGTATTTAATGGTAATAATTATTCAGAGGATTGGGTAAAAGAAGCTTCGGTAAGGGGACTCACTAATATTACAAATACGGTAGATGCACTAAATGAAATGGCAAAAGACTATTCAGTTGAACTCTTTTCCAGACATAAGGTTCTTACAAAAAACGAACTTGAATCACGATGTGAAATTGATCTTGAGGCCTATAGTAAACAGATAAACATTGAAGCATCGATAATGATAGAACTTACAAAAAAACAGGTTTTCCCTGCAGCAGGCAAATATATAACACAGTTAAGTAATACAATTGCAGGTCTTAAAGACTCTGGAATAAATGGCAATCCGGCTTTTAATAAAATGCTCAAAAATGTCTCCGAGAATTCAAATCTGCTTTATGACAGTATTATAACCCTGGAAACTATCCTATCAGAAGCTTCAGCTGTTAAAACAGGAGCTTTGGATCAGGCTGAAGCTTATAGGAAAAATGTATTTATACAAATGGCAGAGGTTAGAAATGCATCTGATACTTTAGAAACACTTATCCCCTGTGAGATGTGGCCTATTCCTACTTATCTGGATTTATTATTCAGGTTGTAATGTTTATTGGGCGTGACCCGATGTAGGGGCAAAAGATTTTATGCCCCTACATCTGGTCGGGCTTTTCGATCCAATTCCTCACGGAAATGTTGAACTGGACTACATTTTAAATTTCTGGGTACAGACAAGGCATGCCTTGTCTCTATGCGACATACAACCACGTTGCGGGATTTCCCCTTTAATCCCTCACGCATGTAACACTTATTGATTTATCATAATATTTGATGTTATATTACATCAGTAGTGTTATCGTAACATTAATACAAAAAAATCATATTTAAGGATAAATAAATGGAATGCGGATGCACAAACTGTACCTGTGATGATAAAGAAGTAATTACAAGCTTATGCCCGGAATGTAGAAGTACAGGAAATCTGATACCAGAAAAAGCCGTAAAGGCAAATCTCAAAAAAGAATTTCATTCCTCTATAAAGAATGTAGATATTTTCCTTTGTCCGGATGAGGAATGTCAAACAAGCTATTACTCAGAAGATAATACATTAAAATTTATTTTATCTGATTTAAAAAAACCTCTTTGGTATAAAAATAATTCTGATCCTGTAATTGCCTGCTACTGTAATAATATTACTGAAGAACAAGTTATTAATGCTGTTAAAAAGCATGATCTGAAATCATGGCAGGAAATAGTGCTTCATTATCATGAAAAAACTCTATGCATATGTAGAAAACTCAACCCCAGTGGTGAGTGCTGTACAGATTTCTTTTACTCTATAATCAATAAAACTTTGACATCACTAGGCAAAGAGACTGTTACCATTCCCGGTGGGTGTACATGTTAAAACTTCCTATCTAATTTACTTCATGCAGAAATAAGAATCGCATTTAGTAGTTTGAAAAAATAAATAGTACATTATTAATCTTGACCTCTTCTTTTCAAACAAGTAAGTTTATATATGACAATTTTTATCATGTTTTTATGAAAGGAAGGTACAAAAAGTGAAAAATATAGTAACAGCATTATTTATTCTTTCCATTTTATTTATTAGTACCATATTATACGCTGAAGATGGAATAATAGCCTATTTAGATGGGGATGTGACAGTACAAAGAGAAGGATCAATACTTGATGCTGAATTTGGACTATCTGTTTTTCAGGGAGATATATTGAAAACAGGTATAGACTCACTCTTAATTCTGGAATTAAACAATAAAAGTGAATTAAAGTTAAGAGAAAATACCATCCTGGTACTGGAAGGCACAGGTAAAGAGACTTCACTTATTCTAAAAAGCGGAAGTATATTTTCAAGGGTTAACAAAATTATAAATGGAAGCTTTTCTGTTAGAACACCTTCTATGGTTGCTGGAGTCAGAGGAACTGAGTTTTTTGTAGCTTATGGCAGAACAATTGAAACAGAACCGGATATATGGCTTTGTGTTAATGAAGGTTCTGTAGATGTCTCACTTACTAAAACCGGAGATTCAGTAATAGTAAATGAAGGTGAAGGAATAAACATCCTCTCTGGAAAGAAACTAACAAAGCCCGAATTTTATCCCTGGACAAAAAAACTAAACTGGAATACTGATCCTGACAAAGGAGAAGTCAGAGATAAAACAAACCTGAACTCTGCCTATGAGGATTTGCTTAATCAGGATTATGAATAAATATATATAATATAGGAAGAAATTATGAATATAAAAAAAATGGTTTTTATAATAACAGTGCTCTTTCTTATAACTCTTTCAGTTTTTGCAGATCATATACCAGAGACCAGTGGATTAGGGATTAAATATCAGAGTCGTTTTTCTGTAATAGGAAATCTAAATAAATGGAATCCCTATCTGGAAGCTCTGGGAAATATTGATAGTAATTTACAACCATCTTACTATCACCTATTGACTGGGAGTTACTACAGAGTTCACAGAAATGTAAAAATTGGTGTATTTCACCTTCTTCAGGGAGGAGAAAGACACGATGATGACTGGGTTGCTTTAAATCCTGGATGGGAATGGAATAATACCATAAACAGAATAGAAAATAATATTATATTTGATCTGACTCCTCGTTTTATTGTTCCATATGTTTTTAATGAAAATGCAGTTGGTTCTCTTAAAATGAGATATCAATACAATTTTTTTAACAATCATCAAACTCTATTACTAAAACCTGGATTAAGTTATTTTCACATGGTTGCTAGAAAACCTGTATGGAATACAAGCCTTGCATATTCATTTTATATCCCGTTAAACTTTAGTGAATCTTATTTATATGAACATGGCCCCTATATAAATTTTATTTATCACATAAGCAAGTTAATTAAACTCGAAGCAAGAACAAATTTATATTTTAAAACATGGACAACTGGTAAAGACAGTCTTGCTTTAGGTGATAGTTATAGTGTCAATGAAAATGGATTAAGTATAGGGTTAGGTATTATTTTTACACCCTAAATCTTTTACATTAAAAATTATCTTTTCCTCTGATTATGGTGTATTCTATTTATATGGCTGGTAGGAACTTAATCCCTTAATCTGAAGCAAGCTTGTCTGGTCGCAACTCCGTTGCTGCTCGACTATGCGGCCTTACCTGCCCGGGGATGCATCCATAGGAGAAAAAGATGGTAAATAAAAATATTGTTATTGTCCTTATCCTTTTTATATCTAATTTTCTATTTCTTGCAGCAGATGACGGCAGCTGGAGCAAATCATTTTCAGTAGATGGAGGAAGCATCTATTCGGAAATAGATAACACAGACATAGAACTGGTAAAAGAAATATTAATTTTTACAGGTGAATATACAAAAGCTGTCTTTCAGTTTAAAAATAGATCAAATAAAGCTGTTACAATAAACTGCGGATTTCCTGTTCAATATGATATAAATGCTTTATTTGGTGGAGACAGTCTTGAAGTGGAGATTTCCCACTATGCACCTGATGAAAAGATCCCAGTATTGGATTATATGGACACACTCCCAATGAAATATACAGATCCGGATGATTATATGTTTGGAATGACTACTGACATTATACTTAACAATGACTTCAATAATAGCCGGGAATTTATTTCTCCGATCAAATACCTCAGGATTTAACATTTAAAATTTCACAGAATGGAAAAAATGTTAACATCGAAAAAGTACTGGTAGAACGATATGCCGGAGAGAAAGGAGCAAGTGTTACCTTCCATTATAAACATAATCTTTATTTCAAACCTGGAGAACTATCCACAGTAATAGTTGAATACCAGCAGGATCTGTTTCATGGTGGTGATGCTATGAGTAAGGACTATCTTTGGAAATATGTAATAGGAACAGGAGGTACATGGAAAGGGCCAATAGGTAAATTTATTTTAATTAAACCCTCAGACTGGACAGGAACTATTAATGGAATGGATATAATTATGGAAAATAATTATCTAACGGTATTGAGTGCAGATAATTATGAACCATCAAGGGATCTTCTTTACACTTTAAATTCATGGGGATATGAAAATGCAATGGAACAGTATGAATACCTTGAAAATAAACTTCCTGCGCTAAAGGAAATGTGGGCTGAAAAAACAAAAACTCATATGCAGCCTTCAGAGGGGGTACAGGATTTTATTTCAAATATTAAATCATCTTCTTTTTTACCAGATAAATTACCTGTATATACCAATACTGGAGTTATTTTAAAGGCTGATTTTTCCCCTTCTGCGGCCTTTGACGGGCTGGCAGAAACATCATGGTGTGAAAATGTTAAAGGAGACGGGATTGGTGAATTCATTGAACTTACACTTAAAAATGATATATGGGGACTTAGTATAAATAATGGGTTTACAAGACTTCCCGTACAGGATTGGCTTTTTGATATAAATTCGGGAGAAATCCCTTTTGAAAATAAGATGAGGGATGATTCAAATGGTATAAAAGATTATTTTACTCAGAATAACAGAGTAAAAAAACTAGCTATAAGAAATATTGCCGGAGAAACACTGTATAATATTGATCTGGAAGATCAACGTGACTCACAAACTTTTCCGGGGATAATACTTCCAGCAGGCACATATAGATTTATAATCGAAGAAGTTTACCCTGGTACAAAGTGGCAGGATACATGCCTTGGAGAAATTACATTTCTGGATTCAGAATATAATAAGCAAATAAATATTATTACTAACGATCATTTTTATACAGAAGCTTTACAGGGAATTTCTTTTAAATAGTCCCTTAGATCTTTAATTGCAGAGGATATTAATCTATTAGGAATATCTATATTGCTTAAACCAGCTACTATTCAAAGGAAAACTAGCTTGAATTTAATTTATCAGACCTAAAAAGACCTTATGTATATGCAAAAAACTCAAGCCTTCCGGTGAGTGATGTACAGATTCCTTTTACTCGCTTATCAATAAAACACCTCTTAATCCGGGAAAAGAACAAGTCTCAATTCCAGGAGGATGTACCTTCTAATACATAATGAGGGAAGATCAATCTTAAACTCTGTTTTTTTGAAGCTCATACAAACCAGATTACTACTGTCAGAAACATGAATAAAGTGGATAATAAAAGTACAGGGAAAATTATAAAATCCAGCCCAAGCTTATTCAATGCGGTTTCACATTCTTCATTCAAAATCACCAAATTCCTTGAAATAATTATTGTTTTGAAAGCAATAGTAAAGAATTAAATCCAATTATTAATATCCCGAACCT
>JGI24023J19991_10002394_pt1 | contig 13695 bp, 13 predicted proteins | sample Cruoilmetagenom1_FD_19991 | JGI IMG/M metagenome (IMG submission 19991) | reverse complement strand
AGGCCGCGGAAGTCGCCGCGCGACACCACGCTCACGATGCGTTCCTGATCGACGATGGGCACGTGACGAAACCCGCCGTCCTGCATCAGATGGAGGGCGTCAATCGCGGTCATGCCCGGCGCCAGCGTGCTGGGCGCGGCGGTCATGACGTCGGCGAGTTGAGTCTTCGCCACATCGCGCCCTTCCGCCAGTACGCGCGCCACCGCGTCGCGGCCGGTGAATATTCCGACCAGGCGATGTTCCGTGTCGGTCACCAGCACGGCGCCGACGTGACGGTCGCGCATCCGCTGGCAGGCCTCCTGGACGGCAGCACCCGCCGGCAGTGTCACCGGGTTCTTGTTCTGGACCATGTCCGATAGGTGCCGCAAAGTCATTGCCACTCTCCGTGACCGCGGGTGCAGGCTACGAGCGCTAGCCAAGATTGACCCAGAACCGGCGCCGCCGCCTTGATCTGCATCAACGGCGCGCCCGCGCCGGTCGCGGCCGACCAATCGCACCGCACGTCGGTCTTGTCATCGGCGCCAGGGAGCGTAGGCTAGAGGCGGAGGTCAGGCATTTCGGGGGAAGTCGACGTGCGGCCGAAGATATTCCTGATCGGCACTCTGCTCGGCGTGCTCGCCACCGGCGTCCCGACCGCCTTCGGCGATACAACCGGCCCGGCCGGCCACGTCACGGCGAACCAAGTCGTAGTGCTCAAGGGAGAGCGGCGGCTCATCCTGCTGCGTGACGCGACGGTGCTACGGTCCTACCGCGTCGCCCTCGGCCGCAATCCGCAGGGAACCAAGGTTGTGGACGGCGACGGGCGCACTCCCGAGGGCCGCTACGTCCTGGATTGGCGCAACCCGCACAGTCGGTTCCACCGCTCCATCCACATCTCCTATCCCGACCCCGCGGACCGGGCGCGGGCCCGCGGGCGCGGCCTTTCCCCGGGCGGCGACATCATGATTCATGGGCTTCCCCGCCGGCTGGCTGGGCTCGCCGCCGACCACACGCGGTGGGACTGGACCGAAGGCTGTATCGCCGTCAGCAATGCCGAGATGGACGAAATCTGGGACCTGGTCGCGGACGGAACCACCATCGAGATCCGCCCATAAGGGCGAATGCAGCGGCCCGCCGGTGTTTTCTCCTTTGATCAAGATCAAAGCCGGCGGCATGGCCATGCGCTAGGCTCGCTCTCGAAGCTGCGGCAAGATGTGAGGCCGCCGAAGGTGTGCCAGGTATGCGGCGCCGTAAGTCTGGAGGATATCATGTTGCACTTACCGAAGATTGCGATCGCGACCGTGTTCGTTCCTGCGTTGCTTCTAACGACCGGCTGCGCCATGCGCCAGGATGTGGACTCCCTGCGCAGCGAGGTCAGCGCCATGCGCACCGATCTCGACACGCTCCGCAGCGAGATGACACAAGACCGGACAATGGCGCAACAGGCCGCCAAGGACGCGGCGGCGGCGGCGGCGGACGCGAAGGCCGCCAGCGAGAAGGCCGACAAGATCTACCGTCAATCGCTACGCAAATAGCCGCGTCGGCCACGGCTTGGCTCTAGCGGGTGATCCGAACCGGGATTCCCCGGCGTTCGGTGACAATCTGGTCGATCAGCGACCAGTCTAGGCGGTTGGCTTGCTCGCCGGCGGCTCGGACGGCGCGCCACGCGATGTGGGGAACATGTACCGGTGTAAAGCGCCCGTCGGCCTCGATTTCGTCCGCTTGTGCCTGCGACGGGTGGACCTCCATGTAGAGCTCATCTTCGAGCCAGCCAAATTTTATTGCTTGGTCCAGAAAAATGACCGGAGTGCCGAATTTAACCAAGGGAAATAGGCGCGAAATATCTTCCGGGTAAAGTCGAATGCACCCATGGCTGACCCGTCTGCCGACGCCTTCGGGCCGGTTCGTACCATGGATGACGAAGTTGTCCCAACCAAGGTCCAGCGCAAAGGCGCCGAGCGGATTGTTCGGGCCCGGCGGGAACGCGGCAGGCAGATCGGGCCGCTCGGCGCGGATCGACGGCGGCGGCACCCAGGTTGGATTTTCCCGTTTGCCGACGACCCTGGTCTGGCCAAGCGGCGTATCCCAGCGCTTTTTTCCGATGCCGATGGGAAAGCTCAAGGCGGGTCCGCCCCGCGGCGGAAAAAAATAGAGCCGCTGGTCCGCGAGATTGATGACGATCCCCTCGCGGCGGCCCCCGGGCAGGAGGTGCGCCGTGGGCAGGACGACGTGGGAGCCCGGTGCCGGTATCCAGGGATCCAGGCCGGGGTTGGCGGCTCGGATCTCGACAAAACCGAGGCCGTGGCGCCGAGCCAAATCTAGGAGTGTATCGCCCGGCGCGACGATGTCCACGCCGGCGCGGCCGATCAGATCACTTTCCGCCTGCGCCAAGCCCGGGCCTATCGCCAACAGCACGCCGCTCATGATCGGCCCGGCGGCCGCCATGAGAAATCCGGTTCTGGCGCGCGCCGGCCTCTCCTCCTTCTCGGCGCTCCCCCCGAAGATGAATAACGCGATGACCCGGATCGGCAGCCCATGAAACCGCTCAAGCAAACCTAAACTCCCATCTTTGGCGTTTTGGCGGCGCTTGACCTAGTCCGCGGTCGCCGCCTTCGCCTGTTCATGCCCGGCGGTATAATAGGCCCGGCATTCGGCTTCGCGGCCACGCACCACGCGCTTGCCTTCGAGGTCACCGCGCGTCTCCGTGACCACCGTGCATTGGCCTTCCGGCTCGTTGTCGGTGTGAAAGTAGATCACCACCCAGTCGCGCACTCGGCCCAGTTCGTGCGCGCGCGCCGTGTTGGTGTAAAGCGAAGTAAAGTCCCAGTTGCCGCGCCGCGCGTGCAGGATCGGCAACCACGCCTTGCCAGAAGGGTTGAACCGGCGTGGCGCTATCTTGCGCAGCAGGTCCGCATCGGCCTTCTCCCTGTACTCCTGGTCGACGTCGAGCAGATGACCCACCGGCGGTTCGGCCGCTTCACCGTGGCGCCGTGCCGGGCGGCGTACAAGCATGCTGGCGAGGGAGGCGCGCAGCATTGCGGCACGCCGCGCGCCGATGCCCGGCACCAATGCCAGCCGGCCGTTGTGCGCGGCGATCTCCAGTGCCTCCAGAGTCTCGACCTCGAGCGTCTCATGAATGCGGCGCGCCAGGGCTGGGCCGACTCCGGGTATGGCCTGGAACACCGTCTCCGGTTCAAGCGTGCCGCGCAAGCGTTCGAGCTGGCTCCAGCGGCCGCTGCGAACCAGTTCCTCGATCGCCGAGGCGATCGATCGGCCGACGCCCGGCAGGGCCGTGAGCCCGTCCAGTCCCTCACGATCAAGGATCTCGGCGACGTCGCGGCCGAGGCTACCCACAGTGTCGGCGGCCCGCCGGTAGGCGCCGACCCGGAACGGGTTAGCGTCCTGGTGCTGAAGCAGGTCAGCCACCTCGCGCAGGCGCTCGGCGATCATCTGATTCGTGGTTGTGGCCATATCCGCCTATTCATCGGCTCGATGGGGCGCGCGATCATTGATTCACGTCAAAGCGGGAAAGCCCACATGGCCGTATAGGATAGCAGTTCGCATAAGCGCCGGTAAATGCGCAGGCCAGCGATACCCGGCGGTAACTTTGGCAAGGACATAGCGCCATGTCTGGCACGGGGCTCTGTGTGTTCGCGCTTGAGGCAACAAGGGAGTTCGGCGAGCGCGTCAGCGCGCGTCTGAAGCAGCCGCTTGCCGCGCACGAGGAACGCGGCTTCGAGGACGGGGAGCACAAGGTCCGGCCGCTCGTCGGCGTGCGCGGGGCGGATGTGTATGTGATCCAGTCGCTGCACGGCGATGAGTCCGAGAGCGTTCACGACAAGCTCTGCCGGCTGTTGTTCTTCATCGGCGCGTTGAAGGATAACGGCGCGGCGCGGGTCACCGCCATCGTTCCCTACCTCGGCTATTCCCGCAAGGACCGGCGCACCAAGCCGCGCGACCCGGTGACGACCCGCTATGTCGCCGCCCTGTTCGAAGCCATCGGCACCGACCGGATGGTGACGGTCGAGGTGCACAACGTTGCCGCCTTCCAGAATGCCTTCCGCATCCCGGTTGAGCATCTCGACACGGCCCGACTGTTCGCCGAGCACTTCGCCGAGACCCTGGGCGATGCGGATGCGGTGATCGTCTCGCCCGATGCCGGCGGCGTAAAGCGCGCCGACAGGTTTCGCGGCGCCCTTTCGCGGCGGCTGAACCGCGATCTAGCGACCGTCTTCATCGAGAAGTACCGGAGCGGCGGCGTGGTCAGCGGCGGCGCGGTCGTCGGCAACGTTGACGGCAAGACGGCCATCATCATTGACGATCTGATCAGCACGGGCACGACCATGACCCGCGCCGCGGCGGCCTGCCGTGAGCGCGGGGCGCTGGCGGTTCACGCCGCGGCGGCGCATGGCCTATTCATCGGCGACGCCAGTGCGGTCCTGGAAGACCCGGCGTTGGACCGGGTCGTGATCACCGATACGGTACCGCCCTTCCGCCTGGACCCGGCGCTGGTGCAGCGAAAGTTGACGGTGCTCGACGCCGCCGCCTTGTGCGCCGAGGCGATCCGGCGGCTGCACGAGGGTGGCTCGCTGGTCGCCCTGCTGGAGGGTTGAGACATACCGGCGCTTAACCCAGCGCCTCCGCGTAACCCGCCGCCAAATCCAGATAGGTCTGTGCCAGGCGTGGCCACTTCTCCGGTTCCCGCACGGTGTCGTCGCGCAGGTGCCAGATCGCGACCTTGGCACGCAAGCAGGCCCGGAAGCTTTTGTAGAACCGCAGCAAAATATCTGGCGGCGCGTCGTCGGTCACCTGCCGGTAGACGTCGAAAATGACGGAGCCGGCAAAGCCCGCGCCAAGCCGCTCGCACTCGAGGGCCAGGAAAGACAGCTCGTCGGCCGGATCGAGCAGACGGAAGGCTCGGTGGAATTCCAGGCAATCGATGATCTGTGGTTCTGGCTCGACGCAAATGTGCTCCGGCCGCAGGTCGCCATGCGCCTCGACGATCCGTTGGCCGGCGGCCCTCCTCTCCAGAAGCTCGGGCTGCGCCGCCAGAAAGGCCTGCTGCATGTCGCAAATTGCCTGGATTTGCCGGGCGGGCAAGGCATAGACCGGATCGGTCAGGTATTCCTGGTTGGCCCGGATCGTGCGCGCAAACTGTTCCCGGTAGTCGCGCGGATCCATCTCGATCGGCGGGGCCGCTCGATAGAATGCCGCCAGTTTCCGGATCACGGCGCGCAGCTCGGGCATCCGTAGCTCGTCCTGCTCGATCAGGCGATCGAGCATCCGCTCGGCCGGAAGGCGGCGCATCTTGACCAGCCAATCGACCGGTTCGCCGAAACCTCCGAGCACGAGGCGCCCGTCAGGTGTCGCGGTCAAGGACACCGTGCCGCGATAGGTCTCGCGCGCCAGTCGGCGGTTGAGGCGGACCTCCTCCTCGCAGAAGTGTTGACGTGCCGCGAGGGTGCGGAAGTCGAGGTTGTCATAGGCGACCGGCTTTTTCAGCTTGTAGGCATGCGTGGCGGTCAGAAACACCCATGACATATGCGTCTCGACCACCTCGACGCGGCGGGTCCCCTTCGGATAGCTCTTCGAGCACCGCAGAAACGCAACCTTCGCCTGGGTGGAAACACCCGCCTCCGGGGAATGCGCTGATGCGGCAGTCTGGTCAGGCTCGTCCACGGGCAACCCACTCGTAAGAACTCAGTGTACCGGCTCGCGCTGGAGTGATTATTCGCACGGCGCTCGCCCGGCGCGTTTGACCTGGGTCAATGCGGCGCCGGAGCGCACGGCCTAAATGAAATAAGTGAGCCGCTTTGCGTGACCGGCGCGGAGGGCGAAAATGCAACAAAGTATCCGCATCCCACCGCTTGATCTCGAAGGCTTGCTTGCCGTGCCAGGGAGCGCGGAGGGGCTGGTGCTCTTCGCCCACGGCAGCGGCAGCAGCCGCCTAAGCCCGCGCAATACCTATGTCGCGGAGGCGTTACGCGAGGCCGGGCTTGGGACGCTGCTCTTCGATCTCTTGACGCCAACCGAGGCGGATGACCGAAGGAAGGTCTTCGACATCGCGCTGCTCGCGGAGCGGCTGGGCCAGGCGACCCAGTGGGCAACGGAAAATCCGCAGACCGGCGCCCTGCGGGTGGGCTATTTCGGAGCGAGTACCGGAGCGGCGGCGGCCCTGGTCGCAGCGGCTAGGGGCGAAACCGATATTGGCGCCGTGGTCTCGCGCGGCGGGCGTCCCGATCTGGCGGGGCAGTCTCTCGCCAAGGTACGCGCCCCGACCCTGCTAATCGTCGGCGGCTTGGACACACAGGTCATCGAGCTCAACCGGGAAGCCCTGGCCGAATTGCGCTGCGAGAAGAAACTCGAGATCGTACCGGGGGCAACGCACCTGTTCGAAGAGCCTGGCACCCTTGACCGCGTGATCGGGTTGGCCCGCGCCTGGTTCGTGGCGCACCTAAGCGCGGTTGCCGAGGAGTAAGACAGATGTTCAAAAACCGCAGCGATGCCGGTCGCCAGCTTGCTGCTCGCCTCGCCCACCTGAAATCCGAGCAGCCGGTGGTTCTGGCACTGCCGCGCGGCGGCGTGCCGGTCGCCTTCGAGGTCGCGACGGCGCTTCAGGCCCCGCTGGACTTCGTGCTGGTGCGCAAGATCGGCGTCCCTTGGCAGCCCGAGCTTGCCGTCGCGGCGGTCGTCGACGGTGACCAGCCGCAGATCGTCGAGAATGAGGATGTCATGCGCACGCTCACGATCCCGGAGGATTTCATCCAGGAAGAGGCAAAGCGCCAGTTGCAGGAGATCGACCGGCGGCGCACCCTGTACCGAGGAGACCGGACCTGTGTCGATGTGAAGGGGTGCACCGCAATTGTCGTGGACGATGGCATCGCGACCGGCGCCACTGCGCGCGCGGCGCTGCGTGCCATCCGGCGCGCCGGCCCGAAGCGCTTGGTCCTCGCCGCCGCCGTGGCACCGCGCACCACCGTCGAAATCCTGCGCGCCGAGTGCGACGAGATCGTGTGCGTGGCGACGCCAGACGATTTCGGCGCCATCAGCGTCTTCTACGCCGACTTCCATCAGGTGAGCGACGACGAGGTCGTCGATCTGCTGCGGCGCGGCAATGTCACGTTTATGGAAAGACGCGTGAAAGGGTGAAGGCCTGCGGCACTTACGCTGGTATCGCCACATGTTGCCATGACACCATCGCAGCCATTCTGAACAGCTTGTGATGTTTTCGTGAAATCAAATGACGCTGAACGTTGAAGTGGTTGTAGACGGCGGCATGGATCGAAAGAAAGCATTGAGCGGAACCGGCCGATTTGAAGCGTTGCATCTTCCGCTCTCGTCGTCGTACGGGTTGGTATGAATTCTCCGCCCTGTTGTTCTTTCGCCCTCCTGTCTCGTGCCTGTTAGAGAAACCCAACCCGCCTCTAATCATTAAAGCCACTTGCAATCAGGGGGGCGTCCATAGATGACAATGCCTCTCGTCATTCGCGACGTTCTGGATCGCACGAATTGGGTCCAGTTCAGTGCCAGTATCCAAACGGCGGTGCGATTTGTGTCCACCGCAGCCTAATATTACGGCTTTGGCCGTACCACAAATATGGGCGTAAGAGACTTTCGGGGTATGGTCCGCCCTTTTGCCGGACCGGCGCGGTCTCAGTTGACCATGACGACCCGAATCAGCCGCGTAACTTGCGGAAAAGAGTCGGCAATTTCGACTCGCCGAATCATCAAAAAATACTTCTATATAAATAGTTTAAGTATGGCGGTGCAGGCAGTCTGGAGCGAACCCGTCTCCGCCGAATACCCTGTTAAACAGGGAAAAAACAGGGAAATTTCGCGAATTTGGCCAATTTGGCAGAATTTTCAGCGGAATCCGTTCGTCAATTCAGTAGGTTAGTCACAAATTCCCTAAGAATCGGAACAGGGAATTTTGGCGGCGTATCAGGGATTTTTCTCGCGATAACAGGGAAACGCATCTGCGGATCAGGGAACGTTCCAACAGCCTTGCCGCAGATTCAAATCCCGGGCCCGCGGCAAAGATTATGCTGCACCGAAAGGCCGGATAGATGACTGCAAACCCAACCCGCCTCTAATCATCAAAACCACTTGCAATCACGGGGCGTCCATAGATGACAACGCCGGCTCCAGGCATACCTTCTTACGGCCATTTTAGTATCAAGGCCATCGCGTCGTCGAGCNCCACGCGGGTCCCGAGGCTTGACCCCTCTCTATCGAGAATATCCCGCAACCACCGGCAGTCCTGTCGCAACGCGCAGNGCAATCTGAAGTTTCTGATCTGCAGCGGCCTCATTTCGAAACGAACGAGCCTGCCACTCTCGGGCTCTATACTTGCGAAATACATCAGGACCAGGTCGTCTCGAAACGCCTCATAGCCAGAGATCCCCTCGTAATCGTCCAGGAAATCGCCACAGCCATAAAGAATCGGCTTGTCCTTGTAGACCTCGATTCCTTTGGCGTGGTGGGAAGAATGGCAATGGACAATGTCGATCTGCGCCGCGTCGATCAGTTCGTGTGCGAAATCCCTCTGCTCGTGGGGAATCTGATAGCCCCAGTTGCTGCCCCAATGAATAGAGGCGACCACGATATCGCCCGGCCGTTTCACCTCACGCACCAATTCAGCGATACAGCCGGCTGTCCGACCCGAAAGGTCCGGAAGCAGGTTGACCCCCGGCCTGTTCTCAGAAGCGGCCCAATCCCGCGGTATTCCGCTCGTAATCGAACCAAAGGAAAACACGACCACCCTTCTCCCGCCGCCCAACTCGATGATCGCCGGTGCCCTGGCCTCTGCGATGTTGCGGCCGGCGCCGCACGGCTTCAAATTCGCCGTCTCCAGGGTGTCGAGCGTCTCCAAAAGTCCGGATTGCCCCCAATCCAGCACGTGGTTGTTGGCAAGAACGCAACAGTCGATCCTCGCCACGGTAAGGCAGGGAATATTCTGCGGATTCATCCTGTAGTTGATGCCTTTCGGCACGTAGTCGTCGCTCCTTGTGACCGCCGTCTCCAGGTTGATGATCCGCACATCGGGCCGCATGTGGTCAAACTCCCCGATGGCGTCTCCCCAGATGTAGGAGAAATCGGCCGGCTTGGGGATCGGACCGTTTGCCGCCTCCGCGAGCTCCAGGTATCCGCCAGCCGATATCATGCCTGGCTCCCATATGCGTGGATCCCCCGGATGCGGCAGCACCTGATCGATCCCTCGCCCCGTCATCATATCGCCGCACAGGAAGATGGTCACAATATTGGCGTTCATTGAAGGTGTATCCGTCAGTCGGACCCAACGTGTTTAGGACCGCAGGGATGCGGGCTTGGGCCGCCGCAATTCTGGACCAATCCGAGCGGTCCTGTCACACTCCCCCTGCGGCGTCCGCCTTGAGCACGCAAGCTTTGCACTGCCGCACTTGGGGCGCCACACAAGAACCGTGTAGAACGACGAAGGCGGAATCCCTGACGATGTGGCATTCGCGCGTTGGGCCCCGGCCGCCGCTTTGACAGGGCGCAGAACATCGATGACCCTGAATGGCATCTTGTCGCTCCTTGCTCTGATCCTCGTCGTTTACCTGGCCCTGGGTCTGTTTCTCTTCCTCTCTCAGTCGCGCCTGCTCTACTACCCCAATGTTCCCTCACGCGCCATCGTGACCACGCCGGCGCGCGTCGGCCTCGCCTATGACTCGGTCGAGATCCGCGCCGAGGACGGTGTCCGTCTTCATGGCTGGTATCTCCCCACGGACGGAGAAGCGCGGGGCGTTCTGCTCTTCTTTCACGGCAACGCCGGCAACATATCTCACCGTCTCGACTCGCTAAAGATCTTTGCCGGTCTCGGTCTGGACGTTCTCATCTTCGATTATCGAGGCTATGGCCGCAGCGAAGGAGAGATCTCGGAACAGGGCACCTATCTCGACGCAGAGGCGGCCTGGCACTACCTGACCGATGACCGCCGCATTCCGGAGAAGAACATCGTCCTCTTCGGCCGCTCGCTTGGCGCGGCGATTGCCGCGCATCTTGTCATTCGCCACCAACCGAGCGCGCTGGTCATGGAGTCGGCCTTCACCTCCGCGCCCGACCTTGCCGCCCGCTACTATCGGATCTTCCCTGTGCACTGGCTGGCGCGGTATCGGTACAATGCCAAGGACTATCTCAGGTCCGTACGCTGTCCCGTGCTGATCGTGCACAGCCTGGATGACGAGATAATTCCGATCCAACACGGTCGCGACCTCTTCGCCGCCGCCAATGAACCCAAGGAACTGCTGGAGATTCGAGGCAGCCATAACGAGGGCTTCCTGGTCAGCGGCCGAACCTATGTCGATGGCCTGGACGCTTTCTTGACCCGATACCTTGGCAAGTGACCCACCTCGTGATCGCTCAGGCAAGTCGCCGTGCCCGCGCCCCGCCTTGTCTCATTTAGGCGCGCGGTAGCCTATGGCAAAACCCAAGTGCCTGCCTTAGCCGGTGCATGTCTCATCGCAGCGCTGAGTCGTGCTAGCCCCGGATCGCAATGCCTAGTATCGTAGAATCATGGAAGCACCAATACGGTACCGTCGGCATGGGCAACCGGACGACATGCGGCAAGTCATGGATGCTGCAGCAGTTCTAGGAGTCCGCGAATTCGAGCTGTTCCGTCTCGCTTGGCGTCGCTGGTGGGGCGGGGAGCCCGACGAGAAAACCCTGGAAAGACCCTTCGTCGCTTACATGTTCCAGCAGGTTGCGCCACCCTGGGTACGCCACTTCTGCCGTGAGGTCTTGGTGCAGGAGAAGGAGGGGCACCTCGACCCGGCGGATTTCGGGGTCGACCAAGTCGCGCGCCGCGAGCCGCCTGTGCGCCTCGGCAAGGTCTATGTCGCGGCGACGCTCGCTGTCATGCTCGTCCTTTATCCCGCCTTGCTCCAGATCACCTACGAGCCGCGGACTCCGGCACCGCTCGCGTGCGAGATGGGCCCCGGCATGCAGTTCTTCGCCGGCCTTGCCCATGCTTTGGCAGGCCGCGAAGCACCCGGCTGCCTAGCGGAAGAGCCATACACCCAGGCGCATTAAGCTAGGGATAACTGAGATCGGAATGGAAATGCTGAGCGAGAAGGGTCGGGAGCTCATACGCAAATACGCTCTGGCGATATTCTTGGCCGTACTCGCCGTGGTCCTTTTCCTGTTCTTCAGCGGTTATCTCACCGGATAATGACTGCCGGTGAAGCCGCCGCACTCCGGCGGTGCCGTTTGGCGGACCCAGGCCAATGTGAATTATGATTGTAGAGGGCGGCGTGGATCGAGAGCCTGGGCTCTGGCCGACGCTGGCTCATTTGTGCGCGTCAATGTAGGCTCGGCGGCGCGCGAGCGCGCAACCGCGATTCCGCTCGTGCAATTGAGCCGACAATCCCCAAGAATCCTACGATAAGCTGCATTCTTATAGGTTTGCATGGGCGCACTCAGGCAAAATTGACCTGGCTCATGGCGGTTTGGCCGCGTCTGCGTGAACTTTGAGTATTGAACCGGGTAACGCGCCCCGCCTTCAGGCGACATTGAGATCTTGCGTGTCACATCGATGTGACTTCTGCATTGAATGCTGAGATGACCAAGACAATCGGACGCAGGGGGACGAGACTGATACCGTTTCTTGCCGCCGCGGCCCTGTTTTTCGGGCTGACCCAAGCTGCGGCCGAGGAAGACTTTGAGGCCCAACGCGCCCAGATGATCAAGGTCATCGAAGCGTACGGGCGCGGTGTCGCGGCGGAGCTCGGGCGCAAGGGCATCGATGATCGAGTGATCGACGTGATGAACACTGTCCCGAGACACCGCTTCGTTTCCGACCGGCTGCGGGACAGCGCCTATGCTGACCGGCCTTTGCCGATCGGCTATGGCCAGACAATTTCCCAGCCCTTCATCGTCGCGCTGATGACGGACCTCCTGGACGTCGAACCCGGGGACGTGGTGCTCGAGATCGGCACCGGCTCCGGCTATCAGGCCGCCGTTCTCGCCCGTCTTGTAAATCGTGTCTGCACCATCGAAATCGTTCCACCTCTTGGGGAGTCTGCCACTAAGCTGCTCGAGCGTCTTGGTTACGGCAATGTCCGCACCAGGATCGGTGATGGATACTACGGCTGGCCCGACTGCGGACCCTTCGATGGAATCGTGGTCACAGCCGCCGCAAGCAACGTGCCGCCGCCGCTCATCGCGCAACTCAAACCGGGCGGCTACATGGTCATTCCGGTCGGCGGACCGTTCGCGCTGCAACACCTGATGCTCATCGAGAAGCGCCCGGACGGAAGCGTTCTTACGCGCCAGATGCTGCCGGTCCGTTTTGTGCCGCTGACCCGGCAATGAACCCGATCCTAATCGCGATTTCGGTCATCTCTGGGGCAATCCTGGCGTACGAGGTCCTTCTGATTCGGCTTTTCGCGATCGTGCAGTGGCATCATTTCGCGTACATGGTAATCAGCATCGCGCTGCTCGGCTATGGCGCGAGCGGTGCCTTTCTGGCGTTGGCACAAGACTGGCTCAAGCCGCGCTTTGCCGCCGCATTCTCCGTGAATGCCATTCTTTTTGGGATTACCGCCTTGTTGGGATTTGCGCTTGGCGAGCGTCTGCCCTTCAACGCTCTCGAAGTTCTCTGGAACCCACGCCAGCTGCTCTATCTGCCGGTACTTTATGTGATCTTCGTGGTGCCGTTCTTTTGCGGCGCCAACTGCGTCTGCCTGGCGTTCGCGACCTTCGGCCGGCAGATTGGCCCGATCTATCGCGCCGACCTCGTTGGCGCCGGCACCGGAGCCCTCGGGATCGTCGCAGCGCTCTTCGCGTTGACGCCGTCGGACAGCCTGCGGCTGATCATGGGCTTGGGGATCGCTGCCGCAGGATTGGTCCAATTCAGCCGCCACGCCAGCGGCCGCGGGGGCCGAGCGCCTCTCGCCGTGGGATTGCTGATTGCCGCCGTGCTGCTGCCGCCGGTGCTGCCCACCTCATGGGTCGCGCTGCGGATCTCCGAATTCAAAGGCCTGCGCATGGCGCTGGATGTGCCGGGTGCGGAGGTCATCGGGGAGCACTCCAGTCCGCTCGGCCTGCTCACCGTTGTGCGAAGCGAGGGGACACCCTTTCGGCATGTACCCGGTCTGAGCCTGAACAGCACCACCGAACCGCCCTCTCAATTGGGCGTGTTCACCGATGGGGACTCCTTGAGCGTTATCACCGGGTATGACGGCCGCCGTGACACGCTGTCCTATCTCGACTTTACAACCTCGGCCCTGCCCTATCACCTGCTCAAAGAGCCCAACGTGCTGATCCTTGGCGCCGGCGGCGGTGCCGACGTGCTACAGGCGGTCTATCACAATGCGAATCGGATCGACGCCGTGGAGCTCAATCCGCAAATGGTCCGCCTGGTCCAAGAGGACCACCGCGACTTTGCTGGCACGATTTACTCTCGGCCGGACGTCCGGCTCCATGTGGCGGAGGCGCGAAGCTTCGTCGCCCGCAGCGCGGGGCGCTGGGACCTCATTCAGATCCCGCTGCTCGATGCCTTCGGCGCCTCGGCCGCAGGTGTGCAGAGCCTCAGCGAAAGCTACGTCTACACGGTGGAGGCGTTCCAAGCCTACCTCCGACACCTAGCGCCGGAGGGCATCCTTGCCGTCACGCGTTGGCTCAAACTGCCACCGCGGGACAGCCTGAAGTTATTCGCGACGGCGCTGGTCGCGCTCGAACGAGAGGGTGCCAAGGACC
>JGI24023J19991_10002392_pt1 | contig 13710 bp, 15 predicted proteins | sample Cruoilmetagenom1_FD_19991 | JGI IMG/M metagenome (IMG submission 19991) | reverse complement strand
AGTTTTTGAATTTACAAACTTACATATATTTTTTAAGTGCTTTTGCCTAAAAAATAGTTAAATGATTAATATTCTATGATTGGAAATTTATTAAAAATAATAACTCAAAGGAAGGTTGTTATTTTACTTATTTTTATTTTTTTTACATTTCAAAATTTCACCGTTTTTTCTCAGGAAAAATTTAAAGTTGTTATTGACGCAGGCCATGGTGGAACTGATCCGGGTAACCTAGGTCATAAAAATAGTAAGTATCAAGAAAAAGATATAGTATTAAAAATAGCTTTGGCTGTTGGAGATTTGCTGGAGGCAGATAAAAATATAGAAGTAATTTATACTCGCGAAGATGATACTTTTGTAGAATTGTTTGAACGAGGCTCTATCGCTCAAAATTCTAAAGCTAATTTATTCCTTTCTATACACTGTGATTCTTTTGGTGATGCTAGGGTGCATGGTGCCGGGACTTTTGTTTTAGGATTGCACGGAAATGATAGAAATTTTGAAGTAGCTAAGAAAGAAAACTCAGTAATTCTTCAAGAGGATAATTATAAAGAAAATTATGGAGGATTTGATCCAAATTCACCTGAGGCAGTTATTGGTTTGACATTAATGCAAGAAGAATATCTGGATGAAAGTTTATTGTTGGCAGATCTTATACAAAAGAATTTTGTTAATGATTTAAAAAGAAAGGATAGATTGGTTAAACAAGCCGGTTTTATAGTATTACATCAAACTTTTATGCCTAGCGTTTTAATTGAAGCAGGATTTTTAACTAATTCAAATGAAGGTGCGTATCTCAATTCAAAGAAAGGACAACAAGAAATGGCTAAGGCTATTTTTAAGGCTGTAAAAGCATATAAAAAGAAATTAGATGACAATACTGTTGCTGAGGTTAAACCAAAACCAACTCCAGAACCTGTAAAACCTAAAACTAAAATTGTAAAAGGTATTGATTTTAGAGTTCAAATTGCATCTGGTACAAAAAAGATAAAAACCGCTCCTTATAATTTTAAGGGCTTAAAAAACGTTGATCGTATTAAGATTGGGGCACATCATAAATATTATTATGGGAATTCATCTGATTATATTGCAATAAAAAAGATGCAAAAACTGGTTCGTGAAAAAGGATTTACTTCTGCATTTGTAGTAGCTTTTAAAAACGGAACAAAGATTTCTGTAAATGAGGCTTTGAAATCAAATTAATTAATGAAGCCGGTAACTTTCTACTCACAGAAATTATTAGTAATATTGCTATTGATATTGAATTACTATGCCAAAATTATCTAAAGAACTTAAAACAGGTATCATAGCCGTAATCGTTATTGGCGTTTTTATTTGGGGATTTAGCTTTATAAAAGGATCAAATCTTTTTGATGATAATAGAGTTTTCTATGCTGAATACGATAACGTACAAGGTTTATCACCTTCAGCACCTGTTACAATTAATGGATTAAAAGTGGGCACCATCAATCAAATTGATTTCCATCCTGACAAAGTAGGAAGGTTGATTGTAAAATTTTCTTTAGAGAGTAAATTTAAATTTTCTAAAAATAGTATTGCTCAAATTTATAGCCCTGACTTCATCAGTGGTAAATCAATAAAAATCATCACTTCTATGAACGGAAGTACCGCAGTTTCTGGTGATACTTTAGTTGGAAATGTTGAAGCAGGTATTTTAGGAGCATTAAATGATCAAATTGCTCCTTTGCAATCTAAAGTTGAAAGCTTTTTAATTAATGCTGATTCATTGTTAGTGGGATTCAACAATGTTTTTGATAAGGAAAGTCAAGTTAATTTAAAACAATCTATAGCAAAATTAAACAGCAGCTTATCAACATTTAAGAGCGCATCAAATTCCTTGGATAATATGTTGTCTGATAATGGAAAAATTGATTCAATATTAAGTAATGCAACGTTGGCATCAAATAATTTAGTTAAGCTATCAGATTCGCTAAAAGAAGTGAATATCAAATCAACTGTTGCTGAATTAGAAGCTACACTGAGCAATTTCAATGGTATTTTAGCCAATATGAAAGATGGTAAAGGTTCAATGGGTAAACTTTTAAAAGACGAATCATTATATAAAAATCTAGAAGGAGCGTCAAAAGAAATGGAAGAGTTGCTTAGAGAGATGAAACTTAATCCTAAGCGCTTCGTTCACTTTTCGCTTTTTGGAAAGAAGCCTAAACAATATACTCCCGAAGAAGTCCAAAAATAAGTTTATGTCTTTTATCAAAACAATTTCGTATAAAGAAGCTGCAAACTCTTTAAAACGATTGTATGATAAAGTAAAGGGACCAAATAATAATATAGATAGATAATATTATGTTGGTTCATGGTTTAAGACCGCATACTGTGGTTGGACATATGGCTTTATATAAAAACGTATTGCATCACAGTAATAATACCATGCCAAAATGGTTTTTAGAGACAATTGGAGTTTACGTAAGTATTCTAAATGAATGTAACTATTGTATTGATCATCATTTTCATGGTTTAAAAAGATTATTAAACGATGATAACAAGGCAGAACTTATTAAGAAAAAGTTAATAACTAATTCTTTCGAAACTTTTTTTGACAAAGATTATTCATTAGTTTTACGATATGCTGAAAAATTGACCAAAACTCCTAGTCAAATCACTAAAAATCAGACAGTTGAATTGATAAATGTAGGGATAGATGATGGTCAAATTTTGGAAATAAATTAAGTGATTAGCTATTTCAATTGTGCGAATAGAACGGTTTTGGGTTTAGGTGTTAACATTGAAGGAGATGTTTTTGGACTATCACCTAATGATAATGATAGTGAAAATTGGAATCATAAATAGAACGGATAAATTAAATGCAATACATACCTAATATACTTTTTGCAATTTTATTGATTGTCGGTATTGGTTTCTTCATTAAAAATATAAAGAAGTTGATTCGAAATATCAAATTAGGCAAGTCAATAGATAGGACTGATAATTCTAGATTGCGTTTAAAAAATATGATCAACATTGCTTTGGGTCAGTCTAAAATGGTTAGACGACCTATTGCGGGTTTATTACATATCATAGTTTATGTAGGCTTTATAATTATAAATATTGAAGTCTTAGAAATAATTATCGATGGTTTATTTGGTACCCATAGAATTTTTTCTTCTCTAGGTGGTTTTTATGGACTATTAATTAGTTCGTTTGAAATTTTAGCTTTTTTAGTATTCATTTCGGTAATTATTTTTTGGATTAGAAGGATGATACTTCGTATTCCACGTTTTTGGAATAAGGAAATGAAAGGATTTCCAAAGAATGATGCCTTAAATATTTTGTATTTTGAAATGGTATTAATGACCTTATTTTTGGTTATGAATGCCACAGACATTCATTTTCAACAAGCCAATTCAGGGAATGTTATTAGCCAATTTATAAGTCCATTATTTATTAATTTTGAGGCGAGTACTTTGCATATAATTGAACGATCAGCATGGTGGTTGCACATTACCGGAATATTAATATTCTTAAATTATTTATATTACTCAAAACATTTGCATATATTATTGGCATTTCCAAATACCTATTATGCGAATTTAAATCCAAAGGGACAATTTGATAATTTAGAAGCTGTTACCAATGAAGTAAAAATGATGTTAGATCCTGATGCTGATCCTTTTGCAGCTCCGGCTGAAAATGAAACGGATGAAGTTCCTGAAAAATTTGGAGCCGAAGATGCAACCGATTTAAATTGGGTACAATTATTAAATGCATATACATGTACTGAGTGTGGTAGATGTACTTCTGTTTGCCCGGCAAATCAGACAGGTAAAGAATTGTCGCCTAGAGCGATTATGATGAAGACGAGAGATAGGATAGAAGATATAGGTAAAAATATTGATAAGAATGGTCAATTTGTAGCTGATGGAAAAAGTTTACTTGATACTATTTCAATAGAAGAGATTTGGGCTTGTACTAGCTGTAACGCATGCGTTGAAGAATGTCCTGTAAATATTGATCCTTTATCAATTATTATCGATATGAGAAGATTTCAAGTGATGGAGAAATCTGCGGCACCGCAAGAATTAAATGCAATGATGACAAATATTGAAAATAACGGAGCTCCATGGCAATACAATCAATTAGATAGATTAAATTGGAAGGATGAATAAAATGAAAAATAAGTAAAATTTGTAATAATAATAAAAATGAAAAAAGAAGAAGTTGAAAAACTTTTACACGATAAAGTAGAAAAAGGGTTACACATTAGCCCTATTTTACCTGAAGGAATAAAAAATTATCTAATAGATATTGATGGCACTATATGCGATGACATACCTAATGAAGAACCAGAGCGTATGCTCACCGCAGAAGTTTATCCTGATGCATTGATTACGCTAAATAAGTGGTATGATGAAGGGCATATTATTTGTTTCTTTACTTCAAGAACTGAAGCGCATAGAGAATATACAGAAATTTGGTTAAAAAAACATGGATTCAAATACCATAGTCTGTTGATGGGTAAACCACGTGGAGGTAATTATCATTGGGTTGATAACCATTTGGTAAAAGCCACAAGATATAGAGGACAGTTTACTGATTTAGTTGACAAAGAGGTAACTATCCAAGTTTTTGATGACGGTAAACACTAATATTTTTTTTAATAACTCTAAAATTAAATGACAATGAATGTACCTACCATGGCAGAGATGATGGCTCAAGGTAAACAACCCGAAGTGCTATTTTGGGTTGGATGTGCCGGTAGTTTTGATGATAGAGCAAAAAAAATTACAAAAGCTTTTGTTAAGATTTTAAATAATGCAAAAGTAAATTTTGCTGTCTTAGGTGCCGAAGAAAGTTGTTCAGGTGATCCGGCTAAAAGAGCTGGAAATGAATTTTTATTTCAAATGCAAGCAATGACTAATATTGAGGTGTTGAATGGATATGAAATAAAAAAAATAGTTACTACTTGTCCGCACTGTTTTAATACATTAAAAAATGAATATCCTGAACTCGGTGGTCAGTTCAATGTAATGCACCATACTGAATTTTTAAAAGCATTATTAAATGAAGGCCGAATTACAATTGAAGGAGGTCTTTATAAAGGAAAACGCATAACATTTCATGACCCTTGTTATCTGGGGAGAGCTAACGAGGTATATGAGGCACCAAGAGAGTTAATTCAAAAATTAGAAGTTGAATTGATTGAAATGAAACGCTGTAAACGTGATGGATTATGTTGCGGAGCAGGTGGAGCACAAATGTTTAAGGAATCTGAAAAAGGTAATAAAGACATTAATATTGAACGTACAGAAGATGCGTTAGAAGTAAAACCAGACATCATTGCAACAGGTTGCCCTTTTTGCAATACGATGATGACCGATGGTATTAAAAATAAAGAAAAAGAAAACAATATAGAAGTATTAGATATTGTAGAATTGATTGCAAATGCACAAGATCTATAATTAAATCTCCCATCTAATTATGCCATACATTAAAGATAAAAACTTAGTGAACATTTACGAAGAGGTTGATAAAGCAAACCAAACCATTTATAAATTAAATTCCTTATTAAAGGAAGAGGAAGAGAATAATTCAATCTTAAAAAAACATAGAATTATTTTAGGTTCTTTCGGTTTGTTATTATTGCTATTATTTTTATGGTCTTTTGTTAATAAATCAAAAAATCCTAACGAAAAATTTCTTAAGAAGAATAACTTGGCCTTAGTTAATGTTGATTCATTAGAGCATTTAAAAGAAGCAGTTTCATTTAATAGTGAAAATGAATTTAACGATGAAATTCTTGGTGAAGATGGCATTGCAGGAGAACCCATTATCTTTAGTATTCAAATTGGAGCCTTTACCAATTTCAAAGCCAAATTATTTTCAGACGATTTAGCGCATATGAAAGAATTTAAAGAAGGTGGTTTGAATAAATATGCCATTGGTAACTTTATCACTTATGCAGAAGCGAAAGTATTAAAAGACGATCTTAGAAGCTTAGGGTTTAAAGATTGTTTTATTATTGCCCAATCTTATGGTGAGAATGTTAATATTAGAGAAGCGCTTGAATTGAGTGAAGAGCAACAATTTTTAAAATAAAATATTTTTTGGTTTTGTTAAAGTCTTTTATCAATGCAGCACGTTTAAGGACTTTACCCTTGTCACTTTCCGGAATAATAGTCGGAAGTTTTTTAGCGCTCGCTGATGGGTTTTTTGAATGGAAAATCTGTTTACTGGCACTGATTACTACTATAGGCTTCCAAGTACTTTCTAATTTTGCAAATGATTATGGAGACGGTATAAAAGGGACCGATAATGTCGATAGAATTGGGCCAAAAAGAGCTTTACAAAGTGGTGCAATTTCACCAAAACAAATGTTGGATGCCATTAAAATAACTGGGGGAATAACCTTTATAATTGCCTTATTATTGATCTATATCTCATTTGGTAAAGAAAACTTGCCTTATTTTTTCTTGTTTTTAGTTTTTGGTATTGCAAGCCTGACAGCTGCAATTAAATATACAATGGGTAAAAAAGCTTATGGGTATAGTGGTTACGGAGATGTTTTTGTCTTTCTATTTTTTGGATGGTTAAGTGTTGTGGGTAGTTATTTCTTATACGCTAAACAACTCGATCTATCGATTTTTCTTCCGGCTACCACTATTGGTATGTTAAGCGTAGGAGTTCTTAATTTAAATAATATTCGAGACAGAGAATCAGATGCCAAAGCAAACAAAAAAACGTTGGTGGTTAAAATTGGAGAGGAGTTTGCCAAATATTATCATTATTATTTATTGACTTTTGCATTTTTATTGGCACTTCTCTATACTACTTTACATTATAATTCTTTGATGCAATTTTTATTCATTATTGCTTTTATTCCAATTTTTAAACATCTATTTACTGTTTATTCTAATAAAGATGCCAAAAGGTTAGACCCTGAATTAAAGAAGTTGGCATTGAGTACTTTCTTGTTTGCCATTCTTTTCGGATTAGGACAAATACTATGATAAAAGTCATTTTTCATAAAATGAATAAAAGATAGTTTTGTCTTTTTAATTTGCATATTGTGAAAAAGCTTATTACTAGCTACATATTTTTATTTCTTTATGTTATTGCCATGTTCAGGCCTATTCTGCCAGTTATTGACTATTTTGTCAATTACGATTATATCGCTGAACAATTATGCGAAAATAGAAATAAACCTATTTTAGCTTGTAATGGTAAATGTTATGTGGCTAAAGAAATTGAAAAGTCTTTACCTAATCTTCCAATAAATAACAAATCGAGAATACCCACAATAGATTTTGATAAATATCCGGTTAGTACCTTATACTCATTTAAATATGCAGAATTAAGTTTTAATATTCTACAAAAGCAAAAAATCTCTATTTCTAGAAATGAGAAGGCTGAAAATTATATTGAATATATATTTCGCCCTCCTAAAAAATTAGTTTAAAAATATAATTTATTAAGAAACTACCATAGTATGGTAGTTAATCCTCATATTTTAAACTAATATTAAATGATTAAAAATATAGTTTTGATGATATGTATTATCTTATCATCAAGTGTGATTGTTGCACAACAAAAAACAATTAGCGGAATAATTATTGACGCTAAAACAAATAATCCAATTGAAAACACGAGTATTCAGTTAAAAAATACAAACATATTTACAGTTACAGATGCCAATGGCAAATTTACAATACAAGCCAAAATTGATGATGTATTGTTAATTTCGCATGTTAATTATAAAGAAAAAACCTTTATAATTTCATCAGTTGGTATTGAAATTCGTTTACATTCGAAATCTATAAACTTAGATGATATAATTGTAAAAGCTAATGTTTTAAAAGACATTTCTCAATCAAATGTAATTGTTAATCATATAAAAGCAACGACTAAACCTAGAAATGTTGGAGATTTATTTAGAGACATTAAAGGTTTCGGAATTCAAAAAAGAGGAGCTTATGCTTCTGAACCTGTTTTTAGAGCATTTAAGTACGAACAATTAAATGTACAGTATGATGGTGGTATGAAAGTGTTAAATGCTTGTCCAAATAGGATGGACCCTATAACAACACATGTAATTCCTGAAGAAATTGAGAAAATTGAAATTGTAAAAGGCCCCTTTACAGTTAGATTTGGTCAAAATTTTGGTGGCATCATTAACCTAGTAACCAAAAAATTGTCCAATGAAGAAAATGGCATTAGTGGTTCCTTTGCAAGTGGATTTGAAGTTAATGGAGGAAATTTATCTACTTATGGAAATTTAAAGTATAAAACTGACAAATTTGATATCAATGTTAATGGAGGATATAGAAATTATGGTAATTATGACGATGGTAATAGTATAGAAGTTCCTTCATCATTTAAAACTACAGATTATTCAATAAAAGCAGGCTACGAACCTTCTAGTAATCAACGGTTACAATTAAGTTGGAGGCAATCTTTCGGAAGAGATATTGAGCATGCGGGGTTACCGATGGATTCACCGTATGATGATAGTTATTTAGCAGGTTTAGATTATAAAATAACAGATATTTCAGATATGGTGAGCTCTTTTTCAATAAAAGGATTTTATTCATATGTAGATCATTTAATGACCAACGAAGGTAGGCCTAGTTTTATGGCAACAGAAGCAAGCTCAAATGTGTTTGTTACTACTTATGGTGGTAAGTCTGAAGTAATTATTTCGCCAACAGATAAGATGTTTCTATTCGTTGGAATTGATGCAAATCTTATTGAAAGGGAAGGGAATAGAGTCAGACTCGTTAAAATAATGAATGGAAACGCTTTGCCAATGCCAATGACTTTTATTGATAAAATATGGCAAGATTCTAAGTTAAATGATTATGGAGTTTTTGTAGAAAGTAACTACAGAATATCAGATAATTATACATTAACANCAGGACTTAGATCAGATTTTATAAAATCTTCTATTAATGATCCTGAACAAGATTTTTTAGATCTATATGGAACAGNTATTAAAGATTTTGATGAGATAAATGTTAGCGGAACAATTTCAGTTAAATACAAAAATAAAGATTTTCAAGCTCAGTTGGCATTAGGTAGAGGTACAAGGACAGCTTCAATGGTAGAGAGATATATAAATCATTTTACCGTAGGAGTAGACCCTTATGAATATGTGGGTAATCCTTTTTTAGACCCTGAAACAAATAATCAACTTGAACTCTCAATTAAAAAAGAATTCAAGAATATTGAGTTTGGTTCTAGTATATTTTTCTCTTTAATTCAAGACCATATCGTGCCTATAGTAAATGAAAATATACCACGAAAATTTATGCCTAATGCGCAACCCCAGTTTGCTAAGCAGTTTATAAATATCGATGAAGCAATGCAAGTTGGATTTGAATTTTATTGGAATTATAAAATATCTCAAAACCTTAAATTCACTTCAGATATTTCATATACTTATGGTCAAAATAGAGAATTGGATGAGCCGTTACCTCAAATAACACCAATGACTGCCCATGCCGGGTTGAATTTTGAAAAACAAAAATATTGGTTCAACTTGAATTCTAGGTTTGTTGCGGCACAACGTAGAGTTTCTTCAAGTTTTATGGAACAAGAAACGAATGATTTTGCCTTATTTGATTTTAGTGTTGGAATAAAACCAATGAAAAATCTCACAATAGGAGCTTCTATATTGAACATTTTTGATAAGGGCTATACTGAACATTTGAATTTCTCATATACTAATTCTAACCTATTATCAGGAAGAATTTTTGAACCGGGTAGAAATTTTACTGTAAGAGCTAGTTATGACTTTTAAAGTTTAATTTAACCATTATAAATCCGTGATTAGCATTATCCTACTCACGGATTTTTTGTATAAATTTAGATTGAGAAATTTTTTACTAACTTTAGTATCAAATAATTAATAATATTTAATAGCATGAAAATAACATATCTAGGCCATGCATCTTTTAGTATAGAAGCCCATGGTAAAGTAATTATAGTTGACCCTTATATTACAGATAATAAATTAGCCAATAAAATCAACATCAATAAATTAGAAGCTGATTATATTCTTATCACCCACGCACACGGCGATCATATTTTAGATGTTGAGGCAATAGCTAACAATACTAATGCTACAATTATTTCTAATTTCGAAATTGTAAGTTATTTCGGAAATAAAGGAATAAAAGGACATCCTATGAATCATGGAGGTTCTTGGAAATTTGATTTTGGAAGAATACATATGGTAAATGCGGTGCATACCAGTTCATTTCCTGATGGAACTTATGGTGGTAACCCGTCGGGATTTGTTTTAGAAACGATGCATCATCGCATTTATATTGCCGGAGACACAGCTTTGACGTATGATATGAGATTAATTCCTGCAGTTATAGGTAATCTTGATCTTGCAATTTTGCCGATTGGAGATAATTTTACTATGGGGATAGAAAGTGCTGTTATTGCCGCTGGTTTTGTAGCATGTAATAAAATAATTGGCTGTCATTATGATACCTTTAAATATATAAAGGTCGATCATAAAAAAGCTATTAAAAGATTTNCCGATCATAAAAAAGAACTTGTATTGTTAGATATAGGAAAATATTTAAAATTGTAGATATTTGGCAATTAAGACTGATAGAAATGATTAACTAAATCAAAAATTTCACATTATGGAAATAATATTATACATTTTAATAGGATTTGCATTGCTAATTATTGTACTAGCAATGATTGCACCGAAATCATATGAAGTAAGTCGGAGTGTAGAAATTAATAGACCTTTACCAGAAGTTTTTTCGTATTTAAAGTCATTAAAAAATCAAGATAACTGGTCGCCTTGGGCNGAAAAGGATCCNGATATGAAAAAAACATTTACAGGTATTGATGGTGAAGCAGGTTGCATTTCTACCTGGGAAGGTAATAAAGAAGTTGGAAGCGGTGAACAAGAAATAATGGGCATTACTGAAAATGAAATAATTAAATCGCAATTACGGTTTTTAAACCTTTTAAATCAACTTCCGATGCATATTTAAAAGTTAGTGAGGTTGATTCAGGTTCAAAAATAATTTGGGGTTTTACAGGTAAAAATAAATTTCCTGTCAGTATTATGATGTTATTTATGAACATGGATAAAACTGTAGGAAAAGAATTTGAACAAGGTCTTAGCAAGTTGAAACGTATATTAGAAAACTAAAATTGATAGTATCATGAAAAAAATATTTAAAATATTGCTGGGTTTAATAGCCATTTTGTTGATTGTGTTTTTTGCAACAGGGTTGATAATTAAAGAAACAGCGTATGAGGTCTCAACTGTCATTGATAAACCGGTAGATGAAGTTTTTTCAGCTTTCAATGATCATACAAAAATTAAAGAATGGATACCCACTTTGAAATCATTTGAACCAATGGAAGAAAAAGAAGGAAAAGTTGGTAGTACATATAAGATGATTGTTGATGAAAACGGTAAGGATTTTGAAATGATTGAGACGGTCACAGCATTTGAAGTGAACAAAAAAGTGGGACTAAAATTTGACGCGCAGGGTATGTTGAAAACGGACGAGATAACTTTTGCCTCAGATGGTGATAAAACTACAATTACCACCAAATCTATTTGTAAAGGAACCAATTACCTGTTAAAATGTACCTTCCCTTATTTTAAATCTATTTTTAAAAGTACAGATCAGGAGTATTTAAATAATTTTAAAAGGCATATTGAAAAAACAAGTTAACTATGAAGTCAAATATGGTAGGTTGGTTCGAAATTCCAGTTGCAAACATGGATAGAGCCGTAGCTTTTTACAATGAAGTATTTCAAATAGAAATTGCAGTTCATGATATGGGTGAACTCATCATGGGTTGGTTCCCTTTTGCTGAAGACCCGGAATCAAAAGGTGCATCAGGTTCTTTGGTGTATCATAAAGAATCCTATAAACCTTCAACAGAGGGTACATTGGTCTATTTTACTTCCAGGACCGGTGACATTAATGATGAAATAGGCAGAATTGAAAAAGCAGGCGGTAAAATTTTACAAGTTAAAACACAAATTTCTGAAGACCATGGGTATATGGGGTTGTTTTTAGATACAGAAGGAAATAGAGTTGCGTTGCATTCGCAGAAATAGTACTTTCTTCTTAAGTTGTTTGCTAGTGTTACAATATTTTCAAAGACAGGTTAGAAGCCTTGGCGATTAATTTACTGCTAATCGTTACTGTATAAAATTATTAATTTTTAATTAGTTTTTTGGTCGTAAAACCATTGTCAAAAAGTAATTTAACAATATAAACTCCATTTGATAAATTATCAATTGGTATTGACTTAAAATCTGAATTTATTTCTTTAACTTTTTTGCCTAGAATAGAAAATATTTCAACTTTGGTAATTGGTATTTCAGAATCAATAGTTAAAATATTCGTAACAGGATTAGGGTAAAGGATAACAGATTGTGCTAATATTTCGTCGTCTACTCCTAATGCACCACAATCTTCAGCATATGTTGCTATATCATCTTTCTCCCAATTAGCATATGGCACTTCCTCTGCATTTGCAGCCACTTCATCATCAACTTGGATGCATGTTAATGTTGGGTTACTTGTTGCATCGAATAATGTCAGGATTGAATTATTGCCATTTTTTACATTTAAAGATGTAAGTTGATTACCTCTGCAATCTAAAGCTTGAAGATTCACATTTTTACTCACATCCAAACTTGTAAATTGATTAGCTAAACAATATAAACTTTCAAGTTGTGTGTTTTTGCTTAAATCTAAATTTGTGAGCTGGTTGTCCCAACATGATAATGTTCGAAGATTCGTGTTTTGACTTACATCTAAAGTTGTCAATTGATTTGATGCGCAATCTATAGATGTCAAGGCTATTGCACCATTTACGTTTAAGGTGGAAATTGCGTTACCTTCACACCATAAATTTTGAAGAGCTGTAAGTTGACTTACATCTAAATTGGTGATTCCATTAAAAGCACAAAGTAAATTTGTTAAACTTATAAAGTCCTCAATGCCTGTAAGGTCTATTATTCCAAGCATACTGAGGTCTACAGATACAACCCCTGAAATATCAGAAGTGGCAACAGAATGATTAATTACAGCATCTGTATCTATGCCAGTATCAATTAAATATTGTTCAAAATTAACATCAGGTATTGTCGTGATATTTCCACAATCTTCAGAATAGGTTGCCGTAGCGTCTATTACCCAATTATTATAAGGCGCGTCACCAGCATTAGCCGCAACAGCATCATCTACTTGAATACAGCTTAATAAAGGATTATTAGTGGCTTGTACTTCGTTAATTATTGCGTTGTTATCATTCTTGAGGTCCAAAGCTTTAAGCTTATTTGAACTACAATTCAAATATGTTAGATTTGTATTTATATTTAAATATAAACCTGTCATCTGATTATCCTGACACGATAAATTTTCAAGATTCGTATTTGTACTCACGTTTAATCCGGTAAGTTGATTACCCCCACATTGTAATACAGATAAAGCTGGTGCTCCATTTATATTCAAATTGATTAGTCTATTAGAATAACAGTTTAATGTTTGCAAATCAAGGTTTTGACCAATTTCTAAATTGTAAATTATACAATTATTGCAAATTAAAGTTTGAAGTTTCGTAGTTGCGCTCACATTTAAATTTGTAATACCTTTTAATTCCCAGTCATACGTATCTATAAAATTATTATTGCTGCAATCTAAATATTCAAGATTGGTGCTATTACTCAAATTTAAA
>JGI24023J19991_10002391_pt1 | contig 13725 bp, 11 predicted proteins | sample Cruoilmetagenom1_FD_19991 | JGI IMG/M metagenome (IMG submission 19991) | reverse complement strand
AGTGTTAGTTAAACCATATAGCATCTTGGCGGGCAAGATCAATCCAGCGGATGATAATTTATCCCGGTATAAAACACCATGAAAATAAAGTGAAATGACGGAGTCAGTAGCAAACTCCCCAAGAGCAGACTTATTAGACTGTTTCCAGATGGCCTTACGGGCGGTCAATGGCCGTGATGGTGTCAAAGCGTATTTTGCGAAACAGGCTAGCCTGCCTCGGGAAAAACTGGCCATGGTCGCTATCGGCAAGGCCTCGGTGGCCATGGCCGAAGGGGCCATCGACGTCCTGGGTTCACAAATCGGCCAAGGTCTGGTGATCACCAAGACGAGCTATGCTGATCAAAGTATTCGTTCCCATCCCGATGTGGAGCTCATCGAGAGCGCTCACCCGGTGCCGGATGAGCGCAGTCTGGCGGCAGGACAGCGACTGATCGGGTTTTTACAGGCTCTGGCGGTCGACATGCCGGTGCTGTTTTTGATCTCCGGGGGCAGTTCGGCGCTGGTGGAGGTTTTACCTGAAGGTGTGGAACTGGCCGACTTACAAATCATTAACTCAAAGCTGTTGGCAGCAGGCTTGTCGATTAACAAAATGAACCGGGTACGCAAAGCCATCTCGCTCATCAAGGGTGGACGATTGCTCAATTATCTTGGTGAACGGCCGGTGATGAATCTCCTTTTGTCCGACGTACCGGATAATGATCCAGCGGTTATCGGCTCGGGTTTGTTAATCAAAGCCGGGCAAGAACTAAGCTTGCCAGAGAATTTACCGGATGAGATCGGTATGATTTTGTCAAAACTCAATGCCAGTGAAACAACAATAAACCGTCAAGCCACGGTAGAGACGACCATCATTGCCGACAATCAAACGGCATGTGAGGCGGCGGCTGGTTGTGCCAGACATCAGGGCTATCCGGTTGAGGTCCATCCGGAATTTTTATCGGATGACGTGAACCCTGTAGCGGAGCATATTATAAACCAGTTAAGCCATGCCAAACCGGGTATCCATATCTGGGGAGGGGAGCCGACGGTTCGTTTGCCGGAAAAAACCGGCCGGGGTGGACGCAATCAGCAGCTGGCCTTGTTGCTGGCCAGTCGGATCCAGCAAATGGAGCATCTTCATATCCTGGTCGCCGCGACCGATGGCAGCGATGGTCCAGGCGACGATGCGGGTGGCCTGGTGGACGGGCAAACCATCCTGCGCGGTGAAGTTGAAGGATTTAATGCAAAAACCTGTTTACGCGAAGCCAATGCGGGCGCCTTCCTTGAGGCCAGTGGCGATTTGATTTCAACCGGACCCACGGGCAGCAATGTAATGGATCTGATTATTGTTTGTAAAACCTGAGTTAAGACAAGATTAGCAAATGCGGTTTGCACTATACTGCTATCCTTAAATATTATTAATACCAGAAAAACAAATTTATCATTTCATGAAAATACCTCATTACCTAAAACAGAATATTTTTCAGCTGCATGTTTATGTTGTGTTGTTGGGTCTATTTTTACTCCTGCCTGTTGTCGGTGCTTCGGCAGAGGAGTATGTGGAATCACAACAGGCCGTTAAAAAGCTGGATACCAGTGTCGATAAAATAGAACGCAGGTTAAAACGCCGGGTTCGAGATCTTGAGAAACTGGCTCAATGGGTAAAGCAGCTTAATGAGGTAAAAGGTGGGGCAGAAAAATGTACCACTGAAGTGACCGAACAGGTTACCCGGTTGACAGGTGATATTGAAAAACTGGGTAAGCCCATTCGTGCGGAATCGGCGGATGTCAGACGCAAACGTAATCTGCTTAACCAGCAAAAGACCGAATTGGAAAAACGTCTGGCCAGTTGCCGTTTGCTGGTCATCCGCAGTGATGAAATCCTGCAAAAAATAGCCAAAAGACAAAAGGAAATCATTTCCAGTCATTTGCTGGCCAAGGGGCCGGCGCTTCACACCCTCATCAAGGAAAACTGGCAGCAGCCTGCGCAGTGGTTTGATTCAACCACGGCCTTTGTCCGTAAGCACAGTGGTTTGGAGAGGCTGTCCAGACTCGATATGGCCTTTTTGATTATCCTGATCAGTATCGGGATCATCCTGGGTGCATTGTATCGACGCCGCAGTCTGGAAAAGATTAAAGCGAAGCTTAGTGATAGCAGTTTTTCCAATCGTTTTTATTGTGCCCTGTCGAGTAACTTTGCCCGTTATGCCCCCGCTATGTTCGGCAGTCTGGTTGGGGTGGCGTTCCTGTTCGTCAGCTTTGCCAGTATCCGGCCCGTGCCTTTTATTAATGTTGTCGCCTATGGATTGCCGGTTTATCTTTCACTGGTTGCGATTATTCGCGCATTTCTCCGGCCGCACGCTCCGGCCAAGCGGGTGGTGAAATTACCGGTTGAAGTCGCCAGCGCCTTTTCACGGCGACTGGAATTGCTGGTTCTGTTGTTATTTATTGGCTACTTGCTGTTTGCCACCCTGTTATCGCAAAGCCTGCCGGAAACCGCTTTGTTAATGGCGCGAAGTGTCTTCGCCACCGTCTTTATCCTCAACCTCATGTGGGTGGTCTGGCTGGTGGGGTATTTGCCGCGACTGGGTAAGACCTTGTGGGCACGGGCGATTCTGATCCTGGCCTTGTTATCAATATTGGTCATTGAGTGGGTTGGTTATCTCAATCTATCAGTCTGGATCCTGCGCACCCTGATCGGTAGCGTTTTTGCGGCAGGTTCGATGTGGCTGGTCTTGCGTTTGTTGCGCGAACTCTATCATGGCCTGAATCAAGGCAGGACGGCATGGCATCAAACCATTCGTCGTCTCTTCGGTCTGCACGGTGATGAGCATGTGCCGGGCCTGTTCTGGCTCTATACCATTCTGGTGCTGGCCAGCTGGACCGGTTTTGCCTGGGTGATACTGGTGATCTGGGGTTTGTCAGAAACGGCATTACAACAAGCCTCGGTCTATTTCTTTGAAGGCTTTGTGGTGGGTTCACTCAAGGTGGTGCCTGCCCGTATCCTGCTGGCCATCGCTGTGTTTGCGGTTTTATCTTCGCTTAGCGGCTGGTTCAAACGCCGCCTGGAACGCGAATGGCTGGTTCATACCCGCATGGAACGCAGTGCGCGTGAAACCTTTGTCACCATCAGTGGTTATACCGGCTTTGCCATTGCCATCATTATCGCGCTTAGCGTGGCGGGCTTCGCCTTTACCAATCTGGCGATTATCGCCGGCGCCCTGTCAGTCGGTATCGGTTTTGGCCTGCAGAATATCGTCAATAATTTTGTCTCGGGCCTGATCCTGTTGTTCGAACGACCGATCAAGACCGGGGACTGGATTGTGGCCGGAGGTACTGAAGGTTATGTCAAACGTATCCGCATGCGCTCAACCTTGATTCAGACCTTTGATCGAGCCGATGTAATTGTGCCAAATTCAGAGCTGATCTCGTCACAGGTGACCAACTGGATGTTGTATGACACCCGGGGCCGGGCCAAGGTGGCGGTGGGGGTGGCCTATGGTACGGATACGCAGCTGGTCAAAGAGGTGCTGCTGAAGGTGGCCGAGGAGCACCCGGATGTGATCAAGGATGGCAGTTCACCTGAACCGAGGGTTTTGTTTCTCGGTTTTGGGGACAGCAGCCTGAATTTTGAGTTGCGCTGTCATATAAGCAACATTGATAATCGGCTACAATGTGTGAGTGACATGAATTTTGCCATTGATGCGGCCTTTCGTGAGCATGGCATCGAAATACCCTTCCCGCAGCGCGATATCCATATTCGTGACGGGCAAAACAAACCGGGGCCCGACACAGCTTCGGAGCCGGATAAGCAATAAATCGTAGTATAGGGGAACAGGACAATGAAACAGATTAAATATCTCTTGCTGTTGTTGGTACTTTATATACCGACAGCCCTGCTGGCTGAACAACAATATGATCGTATCTATGTTTTTGGTGATAGCCTGTCTGATACCGGCAATCTGGCCTCGATCGCGGGGGCATTTCCACAACCACCGTATTTCGAAAACCGGGTCACCAATGGCCTGGTTGCGGTCGAAATTATGGCCAACCGTCTCGGTTTACCTCTGCAGACTTCTCTGCACCTGTTAGGTCCGGCCAGTGGTACCAACTATGCAGTGGCTGCTGCCAAAGTCACTCGCAATGAGTCAATCGATCTGAATACCCAGGTGGCCTTGTTCCTGGCCAACCATGGCGGGGTGGCGCCCGCCAATGCCCTGTACGTGATGTTCATCGGTGGTAATGATATTCGACAGGCGCGTAGTACGGCAGACTGGACTGCTGCGGTACAGCTACTGGATGAAGCGGCCAAGACCATTGCCACCGAGATGCAGGTACTGGCCGCCAGTGGGGCGAAAAACTGGTTGGTAGTGAATTCGTCTGACATTGGCCGTATTCCCGAAACTCGTGATTGCCGAGGCAACCGGATTGACCGGGTTACCTGCCAGGGCAACGGCATTGACCATGCTGTTTAATGATACTCTTAAACGCCAGGTCCAGTTATTGGAAGAAGAGACCGACATTGAGGTGGAACGCTTTGACCTCTATAAGCTGGTTGGTCGTATTATCGAGAAGAGTGATAAACTGGGTTTTACCAATTCCACCGATGCCTGTTTCAGTTCTGAACTGGGGGAATTTATGCCGGGCTGCAACTTCGGCTATAACTTTAGCCAATATGTCTTCTTCGATGAGATCCACCCGACAGCACGCGTCCATGCCATGGTGGGTGAGGCCATGTACCGCAAAGTCAGCGATGATGACCAGGAGCATGAAAAAGAGGTAGAATCCGCCAGTTATGACTAGCCAAACCGGCTGGTTTCGCCGATTTTAACCTTGTTGTAGAATTGTTGTATGAGTTTGCCGTGGCAGACCATTTTTCAGGCCGCCCATGCCTGTTTAATGGAACAGGATATTGCACACAAAATTGCCCTGAGCAATGAGGTCCAGCAGGCCTGGTTGGCAGGGCAATTGTCTTCTGACCCTGCCGAAAACCCTCAACGTATCGACGTCCCGGGCCGACCGGCCAGGCCCGAGCTTGTCTCTCCCAAGGCCTTGCCCAAGCGCTCCATGAACAGCGAAAAAGGCCGCGCCGCGCTGATCCATTCCCTTTGCCATATCGAGTTCAATGCCATTAATCTGGCTTGGGATGCGGTATATCGTTTCCAAAAAATGCCCCGGGACTACTACACCGACTGGATCCAGGTGGCGGTGGAGGAGGCCTGTCATTTTTCGCTATTGCGCGATCACCTGCGGCAGATGGGGTATGATTACGGCGATTTTGATGCCCATAACGGCTTGTGGGAAATGGCCGTCAAGACCGATTTTGATCCCATGGTGCGCATGGCCCTGGTGCCGAGGGTGCTGGAGGCGCGGGGACTGGATGTCACCCCGGGCATTATGGCGAAACTGGTCGAGGCCGGGGATACTCCGGCGGTGGAAATCCTCAAGATCATTCAACGTGATGAAATCGGTCATGTCGAGATCGGTTCGCGTTGGTTTCAGTACCTGTGTGACGAGCGGGGACTGCCATCGATGGAAACCTTTGAAGGACTGATCGGTCAGTACATGAAGGGCAAGCTGAAAGGCCCGTTTGATCGCGAGAGTCGCCGCAAGGCTGGATTTAGTGAAGAAGAACTGGATTATCTCGATGGCGCAGGTTGAAAAATAAAGGTAAATGAAAAAAATGAAGTTAATACATATCGTGGTTGTTTCTTTGCTTGTCTTACTGGCCGGCTGTGATCAGCCTGCCAACAAGGGATCGCAAAATTTGTTGCTGGTATTCGGTGATCAGGAAGAAGGCGTGGAACCGTACCAGACACGAATACTGGTAACACCGGACTACATGCGCTTTGATGATGGTGAGGGTGCCGTGGACTTCCTGGTTTTCGATCGCAAGCAAAAGACTCTTTACAATGTTGTGCAAGAGAGTAAATCCATTACGGTTATTTCGGCTGCACCGGCCGAGGTGAATCCACCTTTTGATCTCAAACTGGGCCATAAAAAGATCGATGACATGCAGGATGCGCCAGACATGGAAGGGGTGAAACCGCAACACCACGTTTATTTGTCGGGCGAGCAAGTCTGTTTTGAAGTCCTGTCGGTGCCCGGTTTTCTGCCCGCCTTTGTGGAAGCGATGCAGGAATTTAATACCGTGCTGGCCAATGACAGTGCCGTGACCCTGAATAATCTACCGGCCGATATGCAAAATGGCTGCAGTCTAGGGAAGAGTATATTTGCACCCAACCGGCATTTCCAGGCCGGCTTTCCCTTGCGACAGTGGGGTCCGGATGGTTCAAGCTCGGTACTGCTGGATTTCAAAAAGGATTATCAGGCCGACAAGACCCTGTTTGAGCTCCCGGCCAGTTATAGTCGTCTGAACATTCAGGAAATTCGTGCCAGCCTGTCGGCACCATAACCTAGCGAATATCTTCCTGTCGGCAGCTACCTGATTCACACACCAGCATGCTCCCACGCTGATACCAGTCGGCCAGCACCATGCGCTTGGCGGCCTGGCCTTGCAACTGAAATTCATGCGTGGCCGGGCGATGGGTATGGCCGTGAATCAGTTGTTGTACACGATGTTTTTGCATGGCATTTTCAACGGCGGACTGATTTACATCCATGATCCCGGCCTCTTTGCCTTGCGTTTCGGTCTTGCTGATCTCCCGGTATTGACGCGCCAACTCCAATCGTTGTGCCGGTGTCTTGCTGAGTAGTTCGGTCTGCCACTGCGGGTTTCTGACCATGGCCCGAAACTCCTGATAAGCTATATCGTCGGTACACAGGGTATCACCGTGCATAAGTAATGTGGGTGTGTCGTAGAGGTCGATGACGACTTCTTCATCGAGTAGCTGGCAACCGGTCATGGCCTCGAAATCATCACGCATCAGAAAATCACGATTGCCATGCATGATATAAAGCGGCACGGTCAGGCTTAANGTNTTAAGTTCAGNGATAGATTGCTGGTAGTCGGGCAGGACCATGTNATCCCCCAGCCAGACCTCAAACAGATCTCCAAGGATATAGAGTGCCTCCGCCTNCCGGGCCGGGCCCTGCAGAAAGCGGAGGAACAATTGGGTGATTTCAGGCCGTTCCTGGNTGAGATGAAGATCAGAAATGAACAGGGTAGCCATACNGCGATGATTTACTCAATGACTTCAACTTTGGTGATGACGACATCTTCAGCCGGTACATCCTGATGCATACCATACGATGTGGTTGCAACATCCTTGATGGTATCGACCACATCCATTCCGTCAGTCACTTCAGCGAATACACAGTAACCATAGCCGTCCGGTGTGGGTGCTTTGAAATCGAGAAAGGTGTTGTCGGCCACATTGATAAAGAACTGCGAAGTAGCTGAATGAGGATTGGGTGTGCGGGCCATGGCGAGGGTGCCACGGGTGTTACTCAGGCCGTTACTGGCCTCATTATTGATAGGCTTACCTGTTGTTTTTTCCTTCATCCCGGGTTCCATGCCGCCGCCCTGGATCATGAATCCGTCGATAACGCGGTGGAAGATGGTGCCGTCATAAAAGCCTTCTTTGGCATAATCGAGAAAATTCTTCACGGTGTCCGGCGCCTTGTCGGCAAACAGATTCAGGCTGATGACGCCCTTGGAAGTATGTATTTTCACCATGTTAATAACTCCTGCTACTGGTGTTAGTTACTGACGCGAGTGGCGCGGACAATAATGACCGGGTCCCGAGGTACATCTCTGGGGAAGGGACCGGCCGGCACTGTCGGGATCACCTTGATAGTATCGACCACATCCATGCCCTGCACCACCTTGCCGAACACCGCATAACCCCAGCCGCTGGGGTTCTTGCCTTTGAAGTTTAGAAAATCATTATCGGCCACGTTGACAAAAAACTGTGCCGAGGCGGAGTGGGGGTTCATGGTGCGGGCCATGGCGATAGTGCCCTTGTCATTTTTTAAGCCGTTATCGGCCTCATTGGTGATGGGCGGGTGGGTATTCTTGCGTTCATATTTGGGGGTAAAGCCGCCGCCCTGGATCATGAAGCCATTGATCACCCGGTGGAAAATCGTGTTGGCATAATAGCCTTCCTGCACATATTGCAGAAAATTGGCCACGGTTTTCGGGGCCTTGTCAGGATAGAGTTCCAGGACGATATTGCCCTTGTTGGTTTCCAGGATGACTCTGGGTTTGTCATCCGCTGCCCAGCTGGCGGTACTGAGTAAAAGCAATAATGTAGTCAGCAAATATCGCATGGTTTCTATCCTGTGGTTGCGTAGATTGCGCAGCATGATAAAGGGTTTGGGACGGGCTGCAAAGCACCGGGCCTTGATTCTGTCATTTTTTTGAGCTCGCAGCCGGTTTCCGCTAATCTACACGCCTTTGACATAACAGGTAATCAGCAAGAATGTTGTACGTCCATAACAATCTGACCCGGCAAAAAGAGCCCTTCCAACCCATCGATCCACAGAATGTTCGCATGTATGTCTGCGGTATGACGGTCTATGACTATTGCCATATCGGCCATGCCCGGGTGCTGGTGGTGTTTGATGTCATTTACCGCTATTTGCGCAAGCTCTATGGCGAGCAGCACGTCACCTATATCCGCAATATCACCGATATCGATGACAAGATCATTGCCCGGGCCAATGAAAACGGGGAATCTTTCCTGTCTCTGACGGAACGCTTTATCAGCGCTATGCACGAAGATGCAGATCTGCTGGGGGTGATGCATCCCGATGAGGAACCGCGTGCTACCGTCTATATGGACGAGATCATCACCATGATTAAGGCCTTGGTAGAGAGTGACCATGCCTATGCGGCGGATAATGGTGATGTCTATTACGATGTCAGTAGCTTCCCTGACTACGGTCGCCTGTCCGGCAAGCAACTGGATGACCTGCGGGCCGGCGCCCGTGTCGAAGTTGATGCGGCCAAGGCCGATCCACTGGATTTTGTGCTGTGGAAGGCTGCCAAGCCAGATGAACCCAGCTGGGATTCCCCCTGGGGCAAGGGCCGCCCCGGCTGGCATATTGAGTGCTCGGCCATGTCGACCCATTGTCTGGGTAATCACTTTGATATCCACGGCGGTGGCCTGGACCTGCAGTTTCCCCATCATGAAAACGAGATCGCCCAGTCCTGCGCGGCGACCGGCGACGCCTTCGTCAATGTCTGGTTGCACAATGGCTTTGTGCGGGTGGATGATGAAAAAATGTCCAAGTCCTTGGGGAATTTCTTCACTATCAGGGAAGTGCTGAAGAAATATGCTCCAGAAGTGATTCGCTATTTCATTCTCACCAGCCACTACCGCAGCCCACTGAATTATTCCGACAAGCATCTGGACAATGCCAAATCGGCCCTGACCACCTTATATACCGCCTTACGCGGTCTGGGTGCTTCACTCGTTGCCGTGGATAATGCATTCAGTAGCCGTTTCGAGAAGGCCATGCTGGATGACTTCAATACCCCCGAGGCCATAGCCGTGTTGTTTGACCTGGCCAAGGAGATCAACCGGCAGCGGGATACGAGTCCTGAGCAAGCAGAACAGCTGGCCGCTCAGTTGCGTCAATTGGGCAGTCTGCTGGGATTGTTGCAGGATGATCCCGAGGCCTTCCTGCAGGGCAAGGGCCAACTCAGTCGTGGTGGCCTGAGCGATGAAGACGTCGATGCACTGATTACGCAACGCAATCAGGCCCGTGTGGACAAGAACTGGGCCGAGTCCGATCGTCTGCGGGATGAACTTAAGGCGCAAGGTATTATACTTGAAGACAGTGGTGGCAGGACGAGCTGGCGACGAGCCTGAGTAGTGAACCGTATCAGCTATTATTAGTCACATAGCTCATTGCCATAAATACCATAAACTGTAAGGAGCGTTGGATGGGAAGAATTGGACAAGCAGGCCTGATACTGTCGGTTTTATGTTTATCCGCTGCGCCGCTTCAGGCCGAAGAACGACAGGCCATGAAAGAGGACAATCAGCACGTACGTCGCTGGAATGGCTTTGCCGATAATCTTCTCAAGCTGCATGAAAGATTGATAAGCCAGCAAATTCACGTCATCAAGACCCGCATGGGGGGCTATGCCCATTTAGCCAATTTTTACAAAGAGCATCAATATATCAATAAAAAGAGCGGCAAACTCATCAGTCAGGTGCAATGGGAAAAGGCCTATCCGGATAACCTGCATACGATTGAAGTTTATATTCATGATAAGTATGGCCGGGTGATACGAGACTATAGTGCAGCTTACTTACCGGAATATCGTAATGCGCCGACCCAGACGCTCATTAGCTTTCATGTCTATAACGGCTTGTTACATGCCTTTCGCAGTTTTGATGCCACGGGAGATCATATTCTGGATCGCTGTACTGGCAGGTTTAATGCCAAGGCAATCAATATTCTGCTGGATGAGGATGAGCTCTACGAAGGGCAGTTTGCAAAAAATGGTGTTATGCAATCTGATACTTATAAGGAATGTTTCAAGGGGTTGCCAGAAACAGCGGGTAAATATCTTAGCCCGCAGTAAATTTGCCACGATTATAACTCAGCAAACTGGGGATGCTGCGGGTGGTATGACACTCACTGCAATTGTATAAGGGCATGACAGCAGGCGATGGCACACCTTCTTGCTGACCTACCAGAACAAACCAGCTGCGTTGTTCACAGGCCGGGCAAATAAAGCTGGCGCCGGTCGGCACGGCAATGCTATGGTCGATGGGTTCGGTGACATAGCCTTTGGTATTCATTGCTGATTTCTTTTCGATAGAGACAATCGATACCCCAACCCTATAATGTTGATCAGCCAGGTGCTTACACCAGCGCACCTCGGTTTTCAGGGTTTCATTTTCGTCTTCAGGGGATTTGGCGATGACCAGCAAAAACTGACCGGTCTCCAACGGCTGTTTTACATCAAAGGACATCCCGGCCTGGCTGATGTCGTGTGACGTCGCCTGCCGCAGTGATTGACTGACGTCATTGAGTATCTGGCGATCGAGCGGGGAATAAAGCAGTTCAATGCCGACAGAGGGAAACCTCAGCTGACGGCGTTGATCGTTAGAAGGCGAGTCCGTATCAGACATTGTCAGTGTCTATCATTTGAGCTTCCAGACGTTATGATTCATCAATCGTACTGGTAATGGTATCCAGTAGTTGATCGTTTGTGGTGTGGGTTTTGATGAGTACACCATTGACCTGCTTTGCAATTTCCGGGGCGACACTCTGGGCCGAGAAGATCACCATCCGTGGCGGTTTGACTCGGTGTTCAATGGTTTCGAACAGATCCAGACCGGAACCATCGGGCAGACTGATATCGAGCAAGACCAGATCGAAGTCTTCCTGTTCCAGAATGTCTCTTGACGCTGAGACAGTTGTGGTCCATACCAGCTCACAATCATTTTGTAACATCTTGCTGACAACCAGGTGAATATCCTGTTCATCTTCGACATGCAAAACACGTGGTAGTGGTTTGTGACCTGTGGCATGCTTGACTACATGTCTGAGGCGCTCCTGATCGATGGGTTTGTTAATCCAGTCGAGGATACCCACCGCGCCGCCATTCAATTCCCGTTTTGCTTCATCGGCCTTGATGGAAACCACAATGACCGGCAGGTCACGGGTTTGTTCTTCCTGTCGAATGGAGGTCAATAGATCGATACCGTCTTCATCGGGCAGGAGAATATCCAGGGTCATGGCCTTGTAATGTTCGGCCTGCTCACGCAACAGTTTGCGAGCCTCGGCAGCGCTATAGGCTACATCCGAATTAAAGCCAGCCTCGGCCAGCATGCGTTGCAAAAGTGCTGCGACGTCATGGTCATCTTCGACAATCAGGACGCAGGGGGGCTGTTTACCATTCAGATCGATTGGCAGGTCGTCATTAACGAGATCCGAGATCAATTCAGGGAGTTCGATAAAAAACGTTGTCCCTACTTGCGGTTGTGAGACAAAATCAATCAGGCCTCCGTGTTTCTCGACAATCAGGCGGGTAATATTCAAGCCCAGACCCGTGCCGCCTTTTTGCCTTGTATCGGTTGAATCATACTGGGTAAATTTCTCAAACAGTTTGTCACGAAAGTCTTCGGGAATACCGGGGCCATGATCGGAGACAGAAATACGTATGGCTCCGTCATGACGGGCAATATTAAGCTCAATGGTGTCGCCTTTGGGAGAGAATTTTGCCGCATTGGACATCAGATTACTCATGACCTGCATGAGCCGATCTTCATCGCCATAAACACGTATATTTTCCTGATCGGACTTCAAAATAAATCCCACGCCGTACTGGTCAGCATAGGACTGGTTGATCTGGATGGCTTGCTCCAGAAAGGGTTTCAGTTCCAGGCTATGGAAACGGAAGGCCATCATGCCGGACTCGATTTTCTGGATATCGAGAATATCATTAATCAGCAGCAACAGGCGTTCGGTATTATTGGCGGTGATGGTTAACATGCCCTTTACCGGGCCGGGTAATTTGCCCATGGTTTCTGCCATGACCAGGCCCAATGAACCTCGGATCGAAGTGAGGGGGGTGCGCAGTTCGTGGCTGACCGTGGAAATGAATTCATTTTTCATTTTTTCCATTTGCTTGCGTTCGGTGATGTCACGTACGATACCACTATACATAGACTCACCATCAATCTGCATTTCACTGACGGCCAGATCCACCGGGAAAATGGTCCCGTCCTTGCGCATCCCTTCGACTTCGCGGCCGATGCCAATGATGTGTGCCTTACCCGTTTTCTGGTAACTTTCCAGATAGCCGTCATGTTCTGCCTGATAAGGGGGGGGGATCAGCATTTTGATATTGTTACCAAGCACCTCATCGGCAGTATAGCCGAAGATACCTTCAGCGGCAGGGTTAAATGATTGCACCGTTCCCTTGGTGTCGATGGTGACGATGCCATCAACCACATTGTTCAAAACCGTTTGCAACCGGGAGGCACTGGCCTGAATGGCTTTCTCGGCCTCAACACGTTCACTGATATCTCGCACGATACCACTGAACATGCGTTTGTTTTTAAAACTGATTTCACTCACTGCCAGGTCTAGCGGAAAAGTCCGGCCATCCTTGCGCAAGCCTTTCACTTGCCGGCCAATACCAATAATCTTTGCTTGCCCCGTTGTCATATAGTTTTCAAGATAGCCATCATGCTCAGCATGATAAGGGGCGGGCATGAGCATTTTGACGTTCTTGCCAATGACTTCATCAGCCGCATAGCCAAAGATATGTGCACCGGCGGGATTCATGCTGTGAATAATGCCTTTTTCATCGATGGTGATCACACCATCGACCATTTTTTCAAGGATAGAGCGTTGTTGTGCTTCTGCAACTTCGGTTTGTTTTTTTGCCAATAGGATGGAGTGAAGTGCTTGCCGGTTGCTGCGGTAAAAGTAGCCAATAAAAAACACTATCAACAGCAAGGTGAGCATACCGGTGCTGATGGTGGTGCGTCGTTGCTGGTACAATGACCGCTGACGGTCTTCGATTAGCGCATTCAGGTTTGCTGTAATGTGGTTGAAAATATTGGCGCTGGACTGGACCAGTGTAGTGCCTTCGGCAAAGAGTGTCTTGGCATGCAGCAAGGCGTTACGCCTGGTTTTGTCCGCTGATAACCGCTTGAGATAGGTTTGAAAATTAGCTGCCAGCTTTTCGATTTCAGACTTGGCAAACTGATTACCATTGCGTTCTGAACTCAGGATGCGTTGCCCCTTGAGTAAATGCTGTAAAGCGTTTTGTAGTGCAGTGGCATGATAATGAATATCAAGACTCGATTG
>JGI24023J19991_10002390_pt1 | contig 13731 bp, 11 predicted proteins | sample Cruoilmetagenom1_FD_19991 | JGI IMG/M metagenome (IMG submission 19991) | reverse complement strand
CCTGATCCTGCATCAGTGCGATCAAGGGCGATACGACGATGCCGACGCCCGGACGCAGCAGGGTGGGAATCTGATAACAAAGCGATTTGCCGCCGCCGGTGGGCATCAGGACCAGCGCATCGCCGCCCGCCGCCACGCACTGAATGACCGCTTCCTGGTCACCGCGAAAGCGCTCGTAGCCGAACACCGACCGCAATATCCGGTGCGCCGAATCCTCCGTTTCCACCACCCCGCCGGACCTGATGCGCGTCCTCCGAACGGTCGAGTTACCGCCCGCCGGTCGTGGGCGCCGCGCCGGTTGGCTTTTGCAGCTGTTTGATCAGTTGATCGATCTGCGGCAGATGCTGCTGAATCGTCTCCTGAATCCGCTCGCGGATGCGCACGACATCTTTCACTGTATAGTTCTTGGGATAGACGAAGGCATCCGACGGCAGTTCGGCATCCTTGTTTATCGCTGTCACCTCGCTCCACGGCGCGCCATCCTTGTCCAGAATCCGCATCGGCAGACCGAGGTGCGCGAGATTGACGGCCGCCAGCTCCTCCGCGCCCTGGCAGACATCGGCCTTCGCCTTGAATAGCTGCGAAAAGGTGTGCAGCTGCGACGCCGCTTCCTGCAGCAGAGCAAACAGAGACTCCATGTCAGCATCCTTCAGAGCCGGTTTCGATACAAACACCGAACCGCACAATACGTTGCCGGGCGCATAATCGAATCGGACCGTTTCGTAGCCAGCGATGGCCGGCCCCGGCCCTTTAGGGATCAACGCCGTTCCTTTTACCTGCCCTGTGGAGGGGTTGCCGAGCTGGCCCATAAAAAAGCTCAGGTTGAGCACCTCCTGTTTCGACGGCTTGACGAGAAAGAGCTGTTTTTGATCGCGGTCGATGATCAGATACTGGTCTTTCCCCGGTAGTTCCATGCGGCCTTTGGCTTTTTCCGTATAGATCTTCGACAGCCCTTTTCGATGTTGAATATCGACCAGGGTCGCTGCACCTGCATTCAGAACGAACAGGCTCAAGGCCAACACGATAACGCTATTTTGAACTATTTTCATGATAGATTCGTCGATTTTTTAGTTTAACGATCAAACCAGTGGAGTCGATGGATAGTATAACCGCATAACGAAACAATGCACGCCCCAGCTTTTCCACCACAAACAGCGAAACGCCCTCCTTGAAACGCCGGTCGCCTAATCCGCATAGTGCCTTGTTCAGTCAGCTCCAGTTGACCAAGGTCAGAGGGGCTTCGACCCGCTCGAAGTGGCGGGTGTTGTTGGTCACCAAAACGGCGCCGACGGACAGCGAATGGGCGGCGATCATCATGTCCATTTCGCCAATGGGTTGGCGTCACGAGTTGGTGGCGGATCTCGGCATAGTAGTCGGCCGCGTCGACATCCCAAGGCAAGATAGCGAGGATCTTGAGAAATTGGCGCACACCGATATGGAGTCGGTGGCCAAGCGGCAGGCGCTTCAATCCATACATCAGCTCTGCGTGCGTAATGACCGATATGCATATCATCGATGGTTCAATCGTCGCAAGTTTCGCCTCGATCTCCGGTGAACGCCCCTTTATGATGTAGCTGGCGGTGTCCGTGTCCAGCATGTGAAGCACTCTCATCAAGCGTCTTCGGCGAAAAGATCACGCTCTTGCGGCAGGACGTTCATCGGACGTTCGGCCATGAAATCCGTAGGCACGTCAATGGAACGCATCAGCTCAAAAAACTCGCCCCATGTTTTGGCCCCCGGACGGCTGGACAGCACTACGTCGCCGGTTGCGGCATCGCGGGTAATGTAGACCTCATCACCATCGAATCGGAATTCGGACGGAAGCCGAACCGCTTGACTGGCACCGTTCTTGAAGAGCTTGGCAACTCGGGTCTTGCTCATGGGAACCCCTCTTTTTCAGGAAGTATATGCATCAGTATATACGTCATGATGGTGCGTTTAAAGGCCAAAGAGCCCGCGTAGGTTGGGGTAAGGAACGAACCCCAACGTCTCCCAGGCATCGAGTCACCACCAATCCCACGATCCTTGCCGTCATTGCGTTGGGAACTCCAACGTCACCGTCATGAGGAAGGGTCAAGGAAGGGGTCAAAGGAAGGGGTCAGGAAGGGGTCAGGTCTTGCATTCAGGCATTTAGTGAAAGTGTAGACGGGCCCGCCAATCGGTCAGGGCCGATCATTGCCCGACTGCCTGCGTCTCCATCACATGTCTCACTGCTCACCCAACGCAGCCCGGGCCGTTTCAGCCAAACCATTCAGCCGATCAGCCATCTCCTCCTGCAGCGCCTTCATCTCCTCGGAGGTGAGCCGGACCGGCACCTGTTTGGGTTCGCCGACGGCAATCACGATACGGGCAAACGGTTTCGGAACGAAAAACCGGTCCCATGAGTTGAACCGCCAAGCACGATCGCAGGCGAAAGCCAGCGGCAGCAACGGTGCGCCAGTCAGTTGAGCCAGCATGATCCAGCCCGGTTTGAATTCAAATGCGGGGCCGCGCGGTCCGTCGGGTGTCGTTGCGATGGAAAGCCCGTCCTGTTTGACCGCCTGGTAGATGTCACGCAGCGCCTGCGCGCCGGTTCGGGTCGATGAACCGCGTATTGCACGCGCCCCCACCGACTCGAACACTTTGGCTCCGATTGCACCGTCCTCCGATGGGCTGACCAGAAAGCCCAGATTCAGGCCGAGACGTTGGAGCTCGAGCAGATAACTGATGCAAAATAACGATTGCTGATGCCAGTAGCAGGGCAGAAACGGCCGTCCGCCCGCGAGCAGCCGTTCTGCACGATCAGCGCCGACCACCCGTTGGCTGCGGCTGGTATGGACGATTGCAAGGTAGATGCTCTTGATCAGTGTGGGAGCTGCTCTTCTCAGCAGCCGGCGTGACCATTTTTTTCTTTTCTTGCGGGAGCGCGCTTTAGCGGCGGAGCTTTTATCCTCGCACCCGTTCTCTTGTTCCGACCTATTCATTCCACATTCCATGAAAACACGGCATGGCAACCCCTACCGCCCCGATGATTGGTGCGCCTGTATGCATTCCAACGCGGGAGCGTGGGAACGAGGAAAATACCGGCCCGGCGTTGGGTTACGGCGCATGAAGGCCCATTAGAATCGAAAGAGGCGTGCCCTGCACGCCTAACCCACTCTACCCGCCACGCAGGCTGACCCAGCCGACCCGCAACCTCGGGAACCATTGTAACTCATAACTCGAGCCTCTTGAAAAGCTGTGGAGTGAACCCCAATTCTCGGGTAACAATCCAAACCACAGAAAGGATACAACATGCGGACCGACAAACTGACAACAAAATTTCAAATGGCGCTGGCCGATGCACAAAGTCTGGCGTTGGGGCGTGACCACCAGTTCATCGAGCCGGTGCATGTGATGATCGCTCTGCTCGATCAGGAGGGCGGCAGTGTGCGGCCGCTGCTTGCGCAGGCCGGCGCCAACATCAATCAGCTGCGCTCTTCGTTGGGCGAGGCGCTGGACCGGCTGCCGACGGTTCAAGGGGTCGGCGGGGATGTGCAAATTTCCAATGAGTTGTCGCGCCTTCTGAACCTCACCGACAAACTGGCGCAAAAACGCAATGACAGCTACATATCCAGCGAACTGTTCTTGCTGGCAGCCATAGAAAGCAAAGGTGCATTGGCGCAGCAACTGCGAGATGCAGGCGTTACCCGCAGCGTCCTCGAGCAGGTGATCGACCAGCTCAGAGGCGGCGAGAACATCGACGACCAGAATGCGGAAGAGCAGCGTCAGGCATTGCAAAAATATACCATCGACCTCACCGAACGTGCCGAACAGGGCAAACTGGACCCGGTGATCGGCCGCGACGACGAAATCCGCCGCACCATCCAGGTCCTGCAGCGACGCACGAAGAACAACCCGGTATTGATCGGCGAACCGGGCGTCGGCAAGACCGCCATCGTCGAAGGCCTCGCGCAGCGCATCGTCAACGGCGAGGTGCCGGAAGGGATCAAGGACAAACGGCTGCTGTCCCTGGACATGGCCGCTTTAGTCGCCGGCGCCAAATTCCGCGGCGAATTCGAAGAGCGCTTGAAAGCGGTGCTCAATGACATCGCCAAACAGGAAGGGCAGGTTATTCTGTTCATCGACGAACTGCACACGATGGTCGGCGCCGGCAAGGCGGAAGGCGCGATCGACGCCGGCAACATGCTTAAGCCAGCGCTCGCCCGCGGCGAGCTGCACTGCGTCGGCGCCACCACGCTGGATGAGTACAGGCAATACATCGAAAAGGATGCAGCGCTCGAGCGCCGCTTTCAAAAAGTGCTGGTGGACGAACCGACCGTGGAGGACACGATCGCCATTCTTCGGGGCTTGAAAGAGCGCTACGAAGTACACCACGGAGTGGATATCACCGACCCCGCCATCGTCGCGGCGGCAACGCTGTCACACCGCTACATCAGCGACCGGCAGCTGCCGGACAAGGCGATCGATCTGGTCGATGAGGCGGCCAGCCGCATCCGCATGGAGATGGATTCCAAGCCGGAAGAGATGGACCGGCTGGAACGCCGTCTGATTCAGCTCAAGATCGAGCGCGAAGCGTTGAAAAAAGAGACCGACGAGGCTTCGAAAAAACGGCTGGAAGCACTGGAAGCCGAAATCGCCGACCTGGAAAAGGAGTACGCCGACCTGGAGGAGATCTGGAAGGCTGAAAAAGCTTCATTGCAAAGTGCCGCTCATATCAAGGAGCAGCTGGAACAGGCGCGGCTGGAGTTCGATACCGCGCGCCGGGCAGGCGACCTGACCCGTATGTCGGAACTGCAATACGGCGAAATCCCGAAGCTGGAAAAAGAGCTGGAGGCGGCCGCCCGCGCCGAGACGGAGAAGATGACCCTGCTGCGCAACAAGGTGACGGAGGAAGAGATCGCGGAAGTGGTCTCCAAATGGACCGGCATCCCGGTCACCAAAATGCTCGAAGGCGAGCGTGACAAACTGCTGCGCATGGAAGAATCTCTCGGCAAGCGCGTTGTCGGACAGGAGGAAGCCATCACGGCGGTCAGCAATGCGATCCGGCGTTCGCGCTCCGGCCTGGCGGACCCGAACCGGCCGAACGGCTCTTTTCTGTTTCTCGGCCCGACCGGTGTCGGCAAGACCGAGCTATGCAAGGCCCTGGCCGAATTCCTGTTCGACACCGAAGAGGCAATGGTGCGGATCGACATGTCCGAGTTCATGGAAAGACACTCTGTCGCCCGCCTGATCGGCGCCCCCCCGGGCTATGTCGGCTACGAAGAGGGCGGCTATCTGACCGAGGCGGTGCGGCGCAAACCCTATTCGGTCATTCTGATGGACGAGGTGGAAAAAGCGCATCCCGATGTCTTCAACGTCCTGCTGCAGGTACTGGATGATGGGCGCTTGACCGACGGCCACGGCCGCACCGTGGACTTCCGCAACACGGTGATCGTCATGACCTCCAACCTCGGTTCCGACCGGATTCAGGAGTTGAGCGGCGAAGAGAACTATGAAATCATGAAAGCGGCGGTGATGGAGATCGTCGGCATCCATTTCCGGCCCGAGTTCATCAACCGCATCGACGAGGTGGTGGTGTTCCACCCGCTCGTGCGCGAGCAGATCCGCGCCATCGCTGCGATACAGATCCGTTATCTGCAGCAGCGGCTGGAGGAGCGCGATATGCGGCTGGAGATCAGCGAAGCGGCGCTGGACAAACTGGGCGAAGCCGGCTTCGATCCGGTCTACGGTGCGCGGCCGTTGAAACGGGCGATACAGCAGCAGTTGGAAAACCCACTGGCGCAGGATATCCTGGCCGGACACTTCGAGCCGGGTGACACCATCCGTGTTGATTGCGTCGAGGATCACCTCCGCTTTGTGAAAGCGGAATGAACGATCCAAAACGGACGCGCTGCCCGAACCAAACGAAGCGGATATTCACACCGGCGAAAACTTGTCATCAAACAGTCACATTGATCGATTAAGTTGTCCGTTTTTGATGCTTTTTCATAATTGAAGAGTCTATGACGAAACGACTGACAAGCTGTTCGTGGGCGCCCAGGGCACTCGATGCGGTCTCGGGCCGCTCGGACCGTACCATGCAGCCAGAAAATATGCCTCCCTTGCCACAATGAGCGAAGCCGCCATTCTGGTTGTCGAAGACGAAGAAGCGATCCGCGAAATGCTGGTCATGGCCTTGGGCCAGGCGGGTTTTACGGTGCTGCAGGCGGCCGACGCCGCCCAGGCCCAGACCGTATTGGAGCACAACCGGACGGATCTGATTCTGCTCGACTGGATGCTGCCCGGCATGAGCGGTGTCGAATGGGCACGGCGTTTGAGGAAAAACCGGCGCCATGCGGTTGTGCCTATTATTCTCGTTACCGCACGCGGCGAAGAAGAAGATAAGGTGCGCGGCCTGGAAGTGGGCGCAGACGATTATGTCGCCAAGCCGTTTTCGCCGCGGGAGTTGGTCGCTCGAATCAGAGCGGTGCTGCGCCGCAGCGGTCAACATGAGCAGGAACACCGGATTGAACTGGAAGGCATCGTTCTGGACACCGAGGAACACCACCTGAGCATCGATCGAGAACCGGTCACCCTCAGCCCCACCGAGTTTCGCCTGTTGGCGTTTTTCATGACCCATCCGAACAAAGTCTATAGCCGCAGCCAGTTGCTCGACGAGGTCTGGGGACGCAGCACCTTCATCGAGGAACGCACGGTCGACGTCCACATTCGCCGACTCAGAAGGATACTGGCCGAACACCAACGCGACCAACTTATTCAAACCGTGCGCGGGTTCGGCTACCGCTTCTCCCTGCAATAAACCTTGATGTACGACAAACCCTGGCGAGCGGAACTGTTATGGTCGTTATCGGTGCTCTTGGCAATATTGTTGATCGGTTGGCTGTTCGAGGCAGTGCTGCCGAGCCTGCTCGTTTTCGCCGCGCTGCTGCTCGCCAGGCATTTGTACGAAATCGCTCGCCTCGAACGTTGGCTGCACGTCGGGGGCGATCATCCGCATACCTGCGAGGGCATATGGGCGCGCATCTACGATCATCTTTACCGGATCAAACGGCAGAACAAGCAACAGAAAAAGCGCCGGAACAAAATTCTCAACCGTTTCCGCAAAGCGACAGCAGCTCTGCCCGATGCTACGGTGGTGCTCGGTGAGGACAATGAGATCGACTGGTTCAACAAGCCCGCCGGTCATCTGCTCGGGCTGCAGAAGAGAGATCGCGGCAAGCATATCGGCAATCTCGTGCGTCATCCCGAATTCATCGATTATCTGGCACGCAGCGAGGACAATCAGACCATATCCATTCCCGCGCCAACCAACGCCGCGATCGCCCTGGAACTGCGAGTCGTCTCTTACGGCGCCAGTCTTCGGCTGCTGATCGCGCGGGATGTCACCCAAATCCGCCATATGGAACGCATGCGCAGCGATTTTGTCGCCAATGCCTCGCATGAACTGCGGACACCGCTCACCGTACTGAAAGGGTATCTGGAGACCCTGCAGGACAATCCGGAACTGCCCCCATCGCTGACCAACGCCCTGGAACGCATGGACGAACAGTCCACCCGAATGCAGCATCTGATCGACGACCTGCTGCTGCTGACCAAACTGGAAAACGCGCGGCAGCAGAGCAGTCAGGAACCGGTCGATATGACCGCGTTGCTGGAAAGCGTCTGCAGGGAGAACGAACTCATCGACAGCACCCATCACACTATCGATCTGTCGATCGAATCGGAGGCGGCGCTGATCGGAAACAGTCATGAGCTGCGCAGCGCCTTCACCAACCTCATCAGCAATGCGCTCAAATACTCGCCCGCCGATGCCGAAGTCAGGGTACGCTGGTATCAAGCGGGTGACGGCGCCCGACTGGATGTCATCGACCAGGGCGAAGGGATCGCTCCGACGCATTTGCCGCAGTTGACCGAACGGTTTTACCGGGTCGACGTCAACCGCTCGCGCCAAGGGGGCGGAACCGGACTGGGGCTTGCAATCGTCAAACATGTCCTTTCACGCCACGATGCGCTGCTGCACATCGAAAGCCAACCGGGCAAAGGCAGCTGCTTCAGCTGCCGCTTTCCTCATCAGCGTGTGAGCGCGGATCAGGAAACAGATATCAGGGATCAGGGATCGGAGATCGATGATGAGTCAATGTCCTGATTCCTGGTCCGAGCAAAACTCCACCTTCCCGGTCTCGATATCATACATAGCGCCGACGATCCCGATCTCCCCTTTTTTGGTCATCGCTTCGAGGAGCGGACTCTGTTCGCGGATTAAATCGACCACCATCTGCACATTCCGTTCGGCGACTTTTTGGACGAAAGTACTTGCATCCCGGCTGATCTCGGCTGGCTCACGGGCACGAACCGAATCGACGGCGGGCTTGATCTTTTCCAACAGCCCCGTCAAATGATCGAGCCTGACATCGCTGCACGCCCCTTTGATGGCGCCGCAATGTGAATGGCCGAGCACAACGATCAGTTTGGACCCGGCAAGCTTACAGGCAAACTCCATGCAGCCGAGAATGTCGTCGTTGACGATATTGCCTGCAATCCGGGTGCTGAAGACATCGCCCAGCCCCTGATCGAAAATCAGCTCGACGGAAGTGCGGGAGTCGATGCAGCTGAGAATGATCGCCATCGGAAACTGCCCTTCCTGCGTGACATTGACCTGCTCGAGCGTGTTTCGGTTGGCCTTCAGATTATAAACGAACCGTTTGTTGCCCTGCTTTAATAGCTCGAGAACCTTGGCGGGCGTCAGGGATTTCTGCGTTTCCCGAGTCTGCGGCAAGGCATTGCTCACCGGTTCGAAACTGCCATACCCGCGAAGATTCTCGATCACCAGTGTGATCCCCTTGCGCCTGGCCTCGGCCTTGAAGTTCTGAATGATCTCGAACACGTCGTAATCGATGTATCTCGAGTCGGTCGCATCGATGACCACTTCGGAATGGTCGGGCAGACGATCGAGGATCTGCAATATATTGGCTTTGTTCAGAAAAGAGACGTTCTCCGACAAGCGAATGAAGATCTTGTTGCCTTGGTGCTCTTCATGAAAATACAAAGCCGTTTTGTAGTTTTCCAGCAAGATGCAGAACAGCGCGATCGCCATGCCGATGCCGACACCGATCAACAGATCGGTGAACACCAGCCCCAGAATCGTTGCGACGTAGGGAATGAAGTGATACAGGCCCGCCTTATACATGCGAGCCACCGACTCCGGCTTGGCCAGCTTGTACCCCACTGCCAAGAGAATGGCCGCCAAGCTCGCCAACGGCATCATGTTGAGCAGTTGCGGGATGAACAACACCGTGATCAGCAACAGTACGCCATGAGTGACGGTAGCCGCTTTGGTTTTTGCGCCGGCCTGCTGGTTGGCCGAACTGCGTACGATGACCTGAGTCACCGGCAACCCGCCGATCAGCCCGGAACCGATATTGCCGATCCCCTGCACGATCAATTCCCGGTTGGTGAGCGTCACCCTTTTTTCCGGGTCCAGTTTGTCGATGGCTTCGACGCTCAGCAGCGTTTCGAGGCTTGCGATCACCGCGACCGTCAGCGCAGTCACATACACCTGAATATTGGTGATCTGTGAAAAATCAGGAAACGTGAAGTGCGTCATGAGATCAGCGATACCGTCAAGCATCGGCAGATTGACCAGATGGTTCCCTGCGAGCGCATACTGAGGGTGTGCGTGCTGAAGAAACAGGTTGATCGTTATGCCGGCAACAACCGCGATCAACGATCCCGGAACCAACCGCACCCAGCGGCGTGACCTCATAAACGGCCGCTCCCACAAGATAAGAAGCGTCAATGATACCGCTGTGATAAGGATCGCCCCCGGTGCGATAAAATCGACCATGTGAGGCAACTCCGAGAAAGTCGTATAAGCGTCCGGCTGATGAAACGCGAAATCACCCTCGTAATCCCAGTCATAGCCGACCGCATGCGGAATCTGTTTAAGAAACAGGATGATCCCGATGCCGGACAACATGCCGGTGATCACCGCGGTGGGAAAGTAATAGCCGATGATGCCGGCTTTTACGATGCCCATGAGAACCTGGAAAATACCGGCCACGACGGCGGCCAGCAGGAAGCCATCGAACCCAAGTTCCTGAATGGCCCCGAGAACGAGCACCGTCAACCCGGCGGCGGGGCCGCTGACGCCCAAGGCGGACCCGCTCAGAAGCCCGACCACGATGCCGCCGACAACCCCCGCGATCACTCCGGAAACCAGAGGCGCGCCTGATGCCAGCGCAATCCCGAGACAAAGCGGGAGCGAGACCAGGAACACCGCCACACCCGCCGGAAAATCGTATCGGAGATTAGCCGGAAAGCCGGAATCCGACTGGTACTGCGGGAGCAATCGATCTGTTTTCATTTTTGTTCGTGTTGAGATGAACTGCTGCCTACCGGATAGACCCGATAGACCGTTGATCACAATACGTTAACAAAGATTGACCTTTTTGCAACCGTTCAGCGCAGCCGGCGGAACCGCTTCGCGTTCCGCCCTACCCCTCGGTTGGCCACCCACCATCTAACCGTCCACGGCGGGAAACCTCCAGAATCCAGACCGGAACGCGAATCATTTGCATTTGCGTTTATATAACTGCTAAACTTAATCCTCCTGTTTTATAAAAGGGTTTTCCCAATGAAAAAAAATACAAAGCAGTTGCTGAAATTGGGGCTCGTGTCGACGCTTCTTACAGCGAGCGCCGCCGGTTGGGGCATCGAAAAACCGAAGACCGTGGAGGATCTATGGAAAATCATTCAGGCTCAGCAGAAGGAGATCGATGGGTTGAAGGCCGAACGGAAACCGCAAGGGGAGACGGCCGCATCCGCGGAAGGCGAAACGAAATCGGCGGCAAAAGAAAAGGACGATATTAAGGAAGTCAGCCGCAAGACCGATATCCTGAGCCAGGCGGTCGAGAAGCTGCGCACCCAGCTGGTCATTCCGGAAGAGCCGGAGCTTAAAAGTGAGTATGGACTCGGGCCGGCGGCCTCGAAGGTCTATAAAGTCGACAAGGGACTATCCATTGGCGGCTACGGTGAGGGCCGCTATCAGGCGTTTGTGTCCGATGCCGACGGCAAAAAAGACAACTCCGATCTGCTGCGCTTCGTCCTCTATGTCGGTTACAAATTCACCGATAATATCCTGTTCAACAGTGAACTCGAGTTCGAGCATGCCTCGACCGGAAAAACCGGTTCGGTTTCAGCCGAATTCGCGGCGCTCGATTTCTTTTTCGACCCCAAGGTCAATATCCGCGCCGGTCTGGTGCTGCTGCCGATGGGATTCATCAATACGCTGCACGAGCCGCCCTTCTTCTTCGGCAACAACCGGCCGGAGGTCGAGCGGCGCATCATTCCCTCCACCTGGCGCGAAAACGGCGCGGGCCTGTTCGGCGAGCTGCTGCCCGGCCTCACCTACACGGCCTATGCAGTCAACGGCCTGGACGCCAGCGGATTTACCTCGGCGGGGATCCGCGGCGGCCGTCAGAGCGGCAGCAGGGCGCTCGCCGAAGACTGGGCCTCTGTGACCCGCGTGATGTACGTGCCGCCTTCCATGCCCGAGCTGCTGTTCGGAGGTTCCATGTACCTGGGCAACTCCGGCCAGGATCAGATATTTGCCGTGCCGGTCGGTGATGAGATCAGCTTCCAGAAGGTCAACGCCTTCACCCAGCTGTACGAGGCGCATATGCAATGGAAATACAAGGGCTGGAAATTCCGCACGCTCGGCGCCTGGGGCCATATCGACAACGCCGGCACGCTCAGCGCGGCGAAGGGCCAGACCATCGGCAAATCGAACTTCGGCTGGTATACGGAAATCGGGTATAATATCGCGCCGCTATTCTTTCCCGAGACATCACAATACTTTGCACCGTTTTTCCGTTTCGAAAAGCTGGATCCGATCGCCACGGCGCCGAACGGTTTTCCCGACATCGAAAACCTCGACCGCCAGATCGTTCAATTCGGCCTGCAATACAAGCCGATTCCCAATGTCGTGATCAAGGCCGACTATCGCAACTTCACCGCCAAACGCGGCAGCGTTCCGGATGATTTCAATCTGGGATTCGGGTTCATTTTCTAACCGCAAGGCACGCTGAGCGCACCGCACACGATGATGACAAAGGCCAGGTCTGCTGTCTGTTTTTTCGCCGCTTTGCTTATGCTGCTGACCGCCGGCGACGGCTTCGGCAAAATTTTCTACAGTAAAAAGGAGGCCATGGATATGGCGTTCGGAGAGCAGGCCCGGGTCGAGATACTATCATTGTTTCTCACCGACGGGCAGATCGAGGAAATCCAGCGGCAGGCCAAGGTGAAGATCGATTCCGCGCTGTTTAGCTTTTACGTGGGCAAGCAGGGAGAGAAATTGCTGGGCTATGCGGCGATCGAAACGCATACCGTGCGCACCCGGCCGGAGACATTACTCATCGTGCTGTCGCCCGCAGGAGAGCTGCGCCGTATCGAGGTGCTGGCCTTTCATGAACCGCCGGAGTATCAGCCGCCGGCACGCTGGTTCGAGCAGCTTTACCGGCGCCCGTTGGCGGCGCTCGATTTCAATGCAGAGGTCCAGGGCATCACCGGCGCGACATTGAGCTCACGCAGCGCGCTCGACAGCGCCCGCAAAGTGCTTGCCGTTTTTCAGGTTGCCGTTAGAAAGGGACAAAACTGATGCGCTATTTTGTCACCGGAGAGCAGCACCGTCAGCTGCTGATCAATGCCATTATCCTGATGTTTCTCGGGTATATCGCTCTGCTGTGGTTGAGCAATGGAATGATGTACTTTCACAAAATGAGCCTGACGCCCGATTCCGTCATCGCCTATTACCTGGGATCGGAAGAGGATTTCACCCAGCCCAGAAGCTATCAAAGCCTGCTCGAGGTCGCCCATTTTCATCTTTTCGCCATGGGCATGCTGGTGTTGACCCTCACGCATCTGATGCTGATGACCAGCCTGTCGGTGCCTGTCAAGATCTGGCTGAGCGGTCTCACCTATCTCTCCGCCCTGGCGAACGAAGCGGGCGGCTGGCTGGTACGCTTCGTTCATCCGGACTTCGCCTATTTCAAAATCGGCGCTTTTATCGTCCTGGAGCTTTCGCTGGCGCTGCTTGTCATCGCCGTGAGCGCCTCGCTGATTGCGGCAAGGCGCCGGATCAAACGGAGACAGGCCGATGGCGTATGGAACGAACGCGAAAACCGAGCGCAGGAAGCCGGCGGCCGATAAACCGGCGCGGAACAGCTGTCAAAAGAACCGTAGGGCGGATGCCCCAAAGGGCGATCCGCCGATTCTGGAATCCGGAACCAGGGAACAGGAATCAGCAAACAGGCTCATCTGTTCTAATCCCCGATCCCTGTTTCCAGGCGGCGGAACCGCTTCGCGTTCCGCCCTACGTCCGACCTCAGAACTGGATGATCGCATCCACCGAAATGAGGAACTGATTCTCTCTTGTAGCGCCGTCAAACGCAGGATTGGCTGTGGACCAGTCATAGCGCACTTCCGGACGCACGGTCAAAAACGAAGCCGGCTTCCAGTTCAAACCGCCGGTAATTTCGAAGTAACTATTGGGTCCGAATCCAACGCGAACGCCATCTTCGTCACGAAACCACTCGAACCGCAGCCCCGCTGCCAACTCGTCCATCACGTCGTAACTGAGATATTGGTTGACACCGTACCAATAGGCGGTTTCACCAAAGAAGGTGGCATTCTGCTCGACTCCGAAATCGTGCTGGAATACGTAGTGCAGATCCTCGGTAAAGTCGTGGCTGG
>JGI24023J19991_10002387_pt1 | contig 13735 bp, 9 predicted proteins | sample Cruoilmetagenom1_FD_19991 | JGI IMG/M metagenome (IMG submission 19991) | reverse complement strand
ACCAGTTGTATCCTGAATATATGCAGAACCAGAAAATTGATCAGATACAGTCAATACACCTCTTACTGTTACCAATTCATTTTCAGCGGTATTTCTTGCTTCTAAAATTGTAATTGGGTCTGGTGGTAGTATAACAGCTCCATTTTCTGTTCCGGGTGTAGGCGTTGCTTGTGTATAAGTAGCAGTATTTCTTAAACCTCCTCCTCCATTCGGAATACGTTGTGATGAATGCCCATCTTTATTTCCTAATGCTCCTTCATTTATTTGAGCTTCTCCGGTATTTAATAATACCAAAAGTCCGGCATCATCACCATCATTGGTATCATAAACCAGTGCATCTTTTAGATTAACTGTGGTAACTAAAGTGCCTGAAGGAAAGTCGGTTGCATCTGCATTATATAAAGCAACAGCATCTGCGCCATTTTGTATACCATTAGTTGTAAAAGCTGTTAAATTAACATTTGCAACTGCAGCGCTTCCTACGACAAAATATCCCCCCGCATTAGTTGATTGTCCATCGAGGTCAATAGCATTATAACTTGTATCACTGCTTCCGTTATAAAGAACCAATACTAAACCGTCTAATGAAGTATTACCTGCACCTCCATCAAATAATTCGATAAATTCTAGGGAATCTGTTCCCGGATTATCGGCATCAACTTCGTTAATTACAATCTCTGCTGGTCCTTGTTTCTGATAAGTTCCTATTGGGAATGGTGTTACCGCCGTAGCATTGGTAGTTTCACCATCTAAGGCATTAGCACCACTAAATGTCCAATTGCCAAGAACAAAGGTATCACCATCAGGACCTGTATCATCATTTCTATAAGCCCAACCATCTTGATAATCCCATGGCTGACCCGATCCATCAACATTTATATCACCAAAAACGTCAACTACAGTTCCGTTCATAAATAATTCTACAGCATCATCACCATTGATTCCAGCTGCTTGTGAAGATATATAATTAGAAGCAAAACCAAAGAATGCTATAAATCCTGGAGCTTCAGAAGATATATAAATAAAACTTCCGGCAGTGGCCGCGTCGGCGGGAAACGTGAATTCTTCTCCATCAGTTCCACCTCCATTATTTGCTGCTCCTAAACCATAAATGCTCAGATCTGAAATATCTTCAGTTACATACAATTCTATTGTTTTAGGAATTCCTCCAGTTAATGGGCCATCAAAAACACCTGTAATTATCAAAGCACTTCCAGCCGGTGTAGCATCTAAGGTAGTTATTGAAACTTGATTGCTTTCTATTGATGTGTTTCCTGCTGCATCAAGTGCAACAACCGTAAAAGAATAATCAGTACTAGCAGTTAGACCTGTAACATTAAAAGTTATATCAGTTGTTGTACCTATTTGAGCCGTACCATTAAATATTTGATATTCAGTCACAGCAACATTATCTGTAGCAGCATCCCAAGTTAAAACGGTTCCAGTTTGGGAAGTACCTGACGCAACTAAATTCGTCGGTGCAGTTGGATCTTCGGTATCTGTAACAACAACAGCGATATTTTCAGTCCCGGGTGTTGGAATCTCTTGTCCATAGGAAGCTGTGTTTCTTAGACCACCTGTTCCATTAGGAATTCTCTGCATTGAGTGCTCATCCTTATTGCCTTGCCCTCCTTCATTAACTTGCGCTTCTCCACTATTTAGTAAAATTAAAAGTCCGGTATCGTCAGTATCATTAGTGTCATAAACTAACGCATCTAATAAATTATCGGTTGTAACAGGTGTAGAAGAAGGAAAGTCAGTTGCATCGCCAGTATATAAGGCAACTGCATCTGCACCATTTTGTATACCATTAGTTGTAAAAGCTGCTAAATCAACATTAGGAACATTAACACTTCCTATAACAAAATAACCTCCTGCATTTGTAGATTGTCCGTCGAGATCAATGGCATTATAACTTGTATCACTGCTACCATTATAAAGTACCAGTACCAAACCATCTAGCGATGTATTACCTACACCACCATCATATAATTCTACAAATTCTGCGGCATCTGTACTAGTTTGATCCGCATCTACTTCATTGATAACAATCTCAGCAACCACAGCTTGTCTTTGATAGGTTCCGACTGGAAATGGTGTTGTGGCAGTAGCATTATCAGTTTGACCATCCATAGCATTGATACCACTAAACGTCCAATTAACTAATACGAAAGTATTACCATCTAGACCAGTATCATTATTTCTATAGGCCCAACCATCTAAATGATCCCATGGTTGACCAGAGCCATCAACATTGATATCACCAAAAACATCAATCACTACCCCACCGCTAAATAATTCTATAGCATCATCACCATTTATTGACGCAGCACTTGATGTAGCATTGGGTGCGAATCCGAAAAATGATGTAAATCCTGGAACTTCAGAAGCAATATAAATAAATTCTCCTGCAACTGCCGACCCTGAAAAAGTAAATTCTTCTCCATCAGTTCCGCCTCCATTATTCGCTGATCCGAATCCGTAAGCACTTAAATCAGGAATATCATTTACTACATAAAATTCTACAAATTTTGGTATGCCACCAGAAAGAGGCCCATCAAAAACACCTGTAATTATCAGATCACTACCGGCTGGTGGAGTTGTATCTTCTAAAGTGGTAATTGTAGCGGTATTACTATCTGCAGAAGTATTGCTCGCAGCATCAATTGCTCTAACTGTAAATGTATATGAAGTATTAGGTGTTAAACCTGTTACAGTATAATTAGTAGCTGTTACAGAACCTATTTGTGTCGTACCGTTAAACACTTGATAAGCCAATACACCCACATTATCTGTTGAGGCATCCCAATTCAAAAAAGTTTCAGTTTGAGTAGTGTTTGAAGCTACCAAATTTGTTGGAATTGATGGTGCTTCATTATCTGTAGAACCAGAGTTAAATCTATCCTCAGCTTGAGGACCACTCCAAATTGAAGTAGCAAAAGCTGGGTTATCAATAAACGGATTTCTATTTCCTTGAATACCTTCTAATAATACATTTCTATTGATTTCAACTTGTGATACAGGGTCTTCAGCATTCCATTCTAAAAAGATATCCATCATATCTTGATGGAAATTTTGGGTTCCTGTACCTACGGCACTTGGTAAACATTGGTTTCCATAGCGTAAATACATATACATCATCATACGGGCAATGTCTCCTTTCCATTCATCACCAGGATACCAGGTATTCCCACCTATCAATCCACTATTACCGCTTCCATCAGTAAAAGGGTGGTTATTTCGTAAAGAATTATATTGTACATCTGATGGTCTCAAATGATGGCATCAGAACCGGGACCTGTACTTCCTAAATTAGGATTCCCTAAGGATCTCGGAAAAGTATGTTCTCTATTCCAATCGCCTATATTGCCTCCATTCATATCTTTCCCTCTAGTTCTGTCATTGGTTATATCTGCATCTGTATCATCATAACCATAAATTAAAAATACATTATTAGCATTTGTAGGGTCTAGATCAGTTTGTTTTAATGCATCCCAAACACCGGGTGTATAGACAAGATTAGTAGTATGTGTGTTGATAATTAAAACGGATAAATTAGATTTTAAATTATCACCCGTTTGGGTAATATCAGTTCCGTTGTAATAACTTGGGACTTGACCATAGCCATAAGTTCCAAAGAAAATAAGTGCAGTCCATAAAAGAATCTGCTTGTAAAAGTAATTGTGTTTCATTGCGACTTTGATTTGAATTAGTTAATGAACATCAAGAAGATGTCTAGTGGTAAAATTACATAAAGTTTATAGGAATTAAAGACTTAAGTTATTAACAGAGTATTAAGAAATCTATAATTTATTATGCTTTTAGAGCGCTGTAAATATAGATATGTTAATAAATTATTATTTATAATTTGATTTAAGAAAATTCAATCCGTTCAACGACATAATTCTATCAATAATTTCATCAGCAGCTATATTATTTTCTTTTACTTTAAAACTGGCTGTTTTCATATAATTAAAAGCATGTCTTTCTAAAAAATCAGCCAAATATGGGAGTTCTTCTGAGGTCCAAAAAGCATTTAGAGGATCAATGATACCGTCATAATCAGATCCTATTGCAAGGCAATCCCAAGCAAATAGTCCTTCATTATCTAATATCTCTAATATATGTTGCACCTGATTCCATAAGAGTTCAGAGCGATAATGCATTATTTTAGAACGCTTCAAAGAATGTTTAGTGTTTTTAAGTGTTTCTTTATTTGCTACACGCCTTTCATCTAATTGCAATCCGAAAATTCCTTTACTTTTTGCTATTTTGATGATCTCTTCATTAAAAAAGTTGATCTCAACAGCATTTAACTTATTAGCAACTTGTGATCCTTTTTGTTCTCTGTTTGTAAAGGATTGTAATCCGTTTGCAGCGCCATGGCTCACCATTATAGGCATCTTTTTATATTGTGGATCATCATCAATTAATTTGTAAAAATCAGCTCTCGAGGCTACACTCATATGTTTAAGGTCAATTAAAATTCGTTTACCATTAAGCGTACTTAATAATTCATGCACTACTTTAATTCCCAGTGAGGTGAATCCGGTATTAAGTCCTTCACTTTGATCTACTTTCTTCTTTACCAATTTTGTAAAACTTTCTGCATGCCCACATAAGTGATTCCAAAAATGATGTGCCACAGCTACAAAAAATGGTGGATGCTCCCAATTTTTTATTTTTTGAAGATTTGCCATAAAAGTGATTTCATCTGGTGCCTTATCAATGCTTTGATTCAATACGTGCATTCCTTCAATAGATAATATAACACAAATAGTTGCAATTTTATCTTGGTCCTGCGCTTTAAAAGCTTTAATTTCATTATAACTATTGACTAGTTTATATCTAAATTTTCCTTCTGGCAGTTGTATGATCTTACCATCTAATTGTTTGTAAAAATCATATTCCATTTCAAGGTCTTTGAAATAATTATTGATGGCTTGTACGGCATCTATTCTTTTCTTGCCAACTCCAGTAGCAAAATTGGCAGAAATATCTCTTATAAACTCATTCTTTATCTTATTGACAAAAAACCATTTTTCAATAGGATAAAGTGAGACACAGATAACATTTACACCACCTTTAGCAAGGCTTGTAAAATTTGCTTGAGAGAATTTCGTTAGATTAATAATGTAGTTAATAAGTTTGTCTGCCAACGTAGGTGGATTATACTTCCAAATACTACTTGACCTATTTCTTCGTGGATTATTTCTGCCTATTGTTTTATAATTAAAACTTTTACCAAAGGGTTTCATTGCAGAATGACAGTGAAAATCGATGTAATTATTCTTTTCAGTAGACATGACTTTTATATTTTAGTTTTATGAATTTCTCAAAAATTTATCCGGATTTTTCCTAGCAATAAGGTTCATACTATCTATCCCAATATGCGCTAGTAATTCAGCATACAGTTCTTTCTCTGATTTGTGATTTCTAACCACAAAAAAATCTGTACCAAAAAGTATCTTTGATGCAAGTGCCTTATTCGTTTTTAGTACTTGATATAGTAGTGGTTTTACTTCTTCTGAATGTAAAATATAACTGATGTCAGCATAGACGTTGGTATATTGTAACATCAAACTACTAATAATGGTAAACCACTCAAAACCTTGATCCCAGATCCAAGCCGGTTTGCTGTATAGTAACTGATGTTTACCATTTACCTTTTTTTGTTCCCTAAATAATTCTGCACCACGTTCCGGATTTTCCATTAACTCAGCGCTCAAGTCAACACGATCAGCCTCGAGATAGGACAGCCATTGTTCTTTACCGCCATAATGAGCGAGATTTATTTTCAGTTCTGTTAAGTTTTGGCTGATACTACCATTGGATTCTTTATATCCGAAAAGGTTTTTTACCTCATCACTTGCATCACTTACTGCTTTAACCAGATAGAATTCTTCTAACAACACCAAATAATTAAGTGGGTGGGTAAAATTGATCTGTAGATCATAGTTGTTTTTTACCTTAGTAATTAATCTATTATTATTGCTATTTCTAAAAATAGGATGATGCATCCATTTACTTTTTATATGTCCTCGATAAAAGATAGTGCCTTCAATACAGTGTGTAGTTATTGGTAAATTATGTTGTTGGCAATAAACCCAAAGTGGTAATAGGTCTTTATCAAAAGGGTAATATCCTAATGCTGGATAAATTTTAATTCCTTTATAATGACCTTTAAGTTCGCCATTAGTACTATCGCCTTCTAAACAATCTTTTAAAACACAATCTTTAAGAATTACCCAATTTTTCGTTTCACCATTAACATCTCGTTGTTCCCATTCCCAATCAAAAAACTTTCTTTCTTTGTTTTTCTTCACATCTCTAATCCTCCTTGGATCTACAAAAACAAANGGGATAAGGTATTCAACATTGGTATCTTTATTTTCAATATTTCTATTAATGTCATTTAACTGTTCAAGGTAGGATTGTTTGGGACTCCATGCTTTCATATATTCCATATCCATAGGTAGAACCACCACTTTTGAGCCCGGTTCATACATTTTTATCAACCGATCAAAAATGTTCTTTTGGGTTTTATATTTGGCAAACTCTGCAATGGTAAGATAGCGCCGTATAAATTCCAGCGTCTTTTTTGAAGGCAAGTATTTCAATTGAGAAATTAGTTTACTAGCTAATGACGAAAGTAATTTAGCAATCTGAGGATAGAAGAAAAAAAGAAAAAATATAATAGCTACTTTATAGATAGCAGAAATATTATCAAATAATAGATATTTACCAAAGCTTGCTTCAATTATCGATATTAATTTTTGAAACCATGATATAGATCCTCTTATTCCTGCCCAGTCGACAATAAAAATAATAACATTAAAAGTTAATATTAATGATACTATATAATTTATAAATCTTAATATAAGCGTAGTTTTAATAAATGAAATTACTTTTGTTTGAAAAGTCCAAAAGGGCTTTATAATTTTCTTAATCCACTTATACAATTTGAACAATCTAAATACGAGACCTATATGCAGTAAATAGTAAAATGGCCATGGAACAAATGTTTTTGCTATGAGAGGAGGAATATTCTTCTCAGTAAAAATATGTGTATGTGTATTAATTAAAGGTAATTTACTCATATTATTAAATTATTTAAGGTGCTATTTACCATCTACGGTAAATTGAACAAAGAGATCTTCCCTGTTAAAATTATTTTTAAACTCATTTCGTTTAGCTTTACTTAGTTCATTTAATCTCCGTTTAATTTCATCCTCTAATTTTATTTTTTCTGCCTTATCAAAATGAAGACCTTTTGGATTGAGAATGATTAACTTTCCTTTGGTTTTGTTGAGTAAATCACGTACTAATCCTCGGTTTGGCATCGTATTTTTCCATGTTTTACTAATCACTTCATAGTCAAGCGTAGCCATAGCAGTAAGCTCTGAATTTGTCATTAGATCGATGCCTTTCTCTTTAGCGGTACCGTTGTGACTCATATGATGGGCGACCTTATAAAATACGGTTCTATTTAACAGATCTGTAGTTAAATGTGTTGTACCATCTTTACCTTTTTTATCCCATTTTATTTCGTGCCAACTTTTCCAACTACCATATTCTGCATCACCAGGAAATAGCATAACTTTACCTGAATCTACAAACTCTATGGCTAATACTGCACTTAAATTATTGATACCTCTTGTTAACCGTAAAGAAAGGTTTGCTGCACTCATTAACCAGTCATAATCTATACGGCGATAGTTGTTTTCAGATTTTTCATATTCAGTAGCTATTGAATTTTTCTTTTTATTCTTATCTGTACCATCTTGTAATGAGAAACCAGCTATATGATCACTAGTAAAAGGGTAAGATTCCCACTCATCTTCCTCAAAAGGAAGTGAAGAAAACCCCCGTACAAGTTCAAGTTCTTTATTATGTTTATAAGTTTCACCTTCTTTTCCATGTTCTTGTTTTACATCAGTCCACATTTTTGGCGGACCCAAAATATAAATTCTGATATTATCTAGACCTTCAATGTTTTCAATAACACTTCCTGTTTCCAGAAATCGTACACTTTCCTTCTGCAACTTCTCTTTTACAACTCTCATCCCTTTTAGCCCTCCAATATATTCGTCGGTTACTCCTAATGGGTCAGTATTGAGATTACTAAGTTCCATTAAAGCATCAGAAATTCCTTCTCTAGCACTTAGTGACCTTGCTCCATTATGACCTCCACCATAAATTTTTTTAAACAAGGACTTCTTAGTGTTTTTATTTAGCATATTTGATGCTAGAGCTAATGCTTTTTTCTTTTTCCCAAATTCATCCTTCCATTTTTTTACAAGTTCATCAGTTTCATTCTCCGTCCAAGGAAGCCAAAGCTCTTTGATTCTAAATTTATTAACAAAAAATCTTCAGATCTTTGAAAACCAAGTACATGATCTTGATGCTCATGAGTAATTAATAAGGCATCAACTTCTCCCCCGGTATGTTCAATTATATCTTCTGCATAAGATTTCATTTTTTCGCCCTTAATATTTTGCACTCCACAATCTATCATTAATTGAAATTTAGACTTATCATCATTACTTTTAAAAGACAATACAAAACAATCACCGGTACCCATGGTATACATCCGTACATCGCAACTTGTTATTTTTTTCGACATTGTATTTTTTTAATGGTTATGCAATAATGCAAATGGTTCTTGTAACTCAGTATGCCTATTGAGATTAAAATATTTCTCTAATTCAGACATTCCATTCATTTCTGAATCATATTGATAATCGTATTGATCTTTTAGTCTTTTTTCATCTAGTTTAGTGTGGTCTTTAGAATCGAATATGGGCTTTCTAATAGAATATCTTAAAGATTGTGAATCAAGATCAAAAATAAAGTTGGCACCTCCTCTAAATCTCATATATTTTTTTTCCTCCTCTCTTTTTATTTCTGTAGGTTCCATCATTTTCAAAAACCAATCTAGCCGTTTGGACAATGGAAAACTTTATCTGATTTATCTTTTTACCGGTTGGGCCAATTCTAGAAATTTCTCGAAGACTTGTGATTGCAAAAGTCGGTTCTTGGCTATGTTTTCCATTATTAATACCATATTTATTAAACGCTTTCTTGGTAATGATACCTGTAAGTATTGCAGAGTTATCATTCGAATACACTTCATCATACATTTTTTGATGTAATCCTTTTTCACCATTTTCACCATCGATATACACTTTCGTTAAAGTGAAAATTTTATCTCTAGAAGATCTAAACTTCATAATTCTACCATATTCCTTTAAAAATTCCGTAATTGTATTAAGTACTTTTTCTGATTTATTGGAAACTAAAATCTGTTGATACCTCAAACTCTCAACGCTTAAGGTTTTAATCCCTTTAGGATAAATACCTCTTCTTTTAAAAGCATCAATAAAAGCAAGCCTATAATTATTATTATCATCATCGACTAAATCATAGTCTGCTGTAATAATAGCTCTGAGATATTCTCCGAAAGTAATATCAATTGGAGGGCAATAATCAATTGCCCTGATGCAAATATTTAATATATGCCCAGCAGTTTTTGCGGCTTCACTTGCTAAACGATTTACCAAATCTGGATGTAAATCACCATCAGGGAGTATACCTGTACCGTTTGATGCAATCCTGATCAAATCAGCTACTCTTGCTTTATATATTGTAAGAAAAGCATCAAATACTGCAGCTACTAAAATACTACCTCTTTTGTGAGGCTCTAAAACAGTTTCATATTCTGAAGTATCTGGCTCTATACGTTTCCAAATTTTTTCTTTTTTATCGAAATATCCGATTGCATCTCGTAAACTTCCATAACCACCTATTGCATTTCCAAACTCCTGAGCGAGCTGTCCTAATAAGTTTTGATTTTCTAAATTCCCTTTAGTTCTGGCAATTTGACTTTTAAGGACTTCGGGCATTGTAAAATGTTGAAATAAAGCTACAATATCAGCGAATGCCTCATGAAAGGCTAATACGTCAGGGTTTGTGGGTTCATTATAATATAAATTTAAGCCATCTAAAATAGCATGAGTTACTTCATGTGCAATAATATCATGACTCAAACAAGTAAAAACCCAAGAGTTTGGCATGTGAATTTGTTTTTCACTAGGAGTTGATTTAAAATACCCAAAAAGCAATGCCCTTTTTGCCGGACTGTAATAAGCATTTGGTTCTCTTATTGCATGGGGATAAATTCTAAGACGCTTTATATAGCTCTTACTAATACTACTACTAAACGCTTTTTCTCTCCAAATAACTTTCCTGCCAAGTGCTTTTTCAAAATTTTTAATAGTCTTCATAGCAACAGCATAAACCATCTGTTGATGGAATTGTGGATTACTATCACTAGGCCTTAAACCGTCTTCCGCCAAAATATAAGGATCATTTAAATCTACTCCTTTATAAAAAACGCCGTAAGCTCCGTCAGGTTTTTTTATTGTGGGGTCATAATCTATAATTTCTAGATACTCTCCTTTTGGGCCCAGATGTAAATTATCTTCCCAAGGTATTTTATATATTATTTCATTAAAATCTGAAGTATCGGTTTTAAGAGATAAAGATGGGTCAAAGGCATATCCTTTTAATTTTCTACTCAATGGACGCGGTGAATCGGATGGATTGGGCATAAGCATATCTTTTAATATGCTACTAAGTTAATAGATTATAATAATAAAAAACAGGGGGTTTTCCCCCTTTTTTTATGGGGATATATCCCCCTTTTTTTTAAAACAACTTGCGTAAAAAATATTGATAGTATAAAAATAATTTATTCATTTGATAATTTAAACGTTTAATATAGAGCATTAATATGGTTTTATTATCAAAGAATAAAGCTATTTAATCTTCGGTTGCCCCATATATAAAAGCATACGTTTTCTTCCAAAAATCATTTCGGTTAAAAGGCACTATTTGAGTCATGCCTACAAAGATTAATTATTCTTGAGGATCAATAAAAAATTTGGTGTTAATAAAACCTTCCCATTCATAAGTGTTAGAAGATTTATGTGAGACGTATTACCTTGATTGGTTGCTAAGATGAAACCTAATCAGTAAGTAATCTCTGGAACCTTTAAATGATCAATCTTCTCCTAAATTGAAGAATTTTAAAAAGTTAACACAACAGCTGTGGGATGAAAACCCATGATATTTGTCCACAGGTCTATGATTTTTTTATCAAAGCGAAATCACTGTCTAAAGCTAATTGCTGTTTTATCTTTGAATTGAGTACCTTTAAACTTCAATATAGATTATGACAAAACAAAATTTTGAATTAAAAGAAGGTCAGCTCTTTATACCACTTAATAAATTATTACAAATTCTAGGTATTGCTCAAACCGGAGGGCATGCAAAAATTTTGATTCAGAATAGAGAAGTAACTGTCAATGGAAATGTAGAAACGAGAGTCAGAAATAAATTAAGAAAATCTGATCTTATTGAAGTTGGTGATTATGTAATAAAAATTTTATAGTGGTTTGACTAATCTTCTGGAAGAAAACCATGTATCTCTTCAAAAACTGCATCAAAGTTTAACCGTAGATAGGAATTGAGTTTTTTCTGATAATCTTCTTTAAGCCAAATAAGAAAATTATGAGTACTTTTACTAATGCATTTTGCATATTTATGTATGCGATGATCTATATCATCATTTAACAATTTTGCCAATATTAGTGCATCAAAAACATCTTCACTATTTTCTATACAAATTCTACCATGTTGAGCTATTGAACGTTCTAATACAACTTTAGAAGATTCTCCCTTAGAAGTTGCAGATTTATACGTTTCTTTAATGTCAAAATAAACTTCTTCAGACTTCGCAAATTCTAATCGCATTTCTTCCGGCATTTTATATCTAAAATTACCTTCTAATTCTTCATCGCTTAACAAGCGCTCTAAATAATAATCAGGAGACCTAAAAATAGATTGCCAATCTAGATCAGCTCCCCACGGACCAAATCTATGATAATTATTACCTAAATCTATTACCGAAAAAGTAGGCTTATTATTTAATATTCTAGAACCCCGACCAATCATCTGATAGTAAAGTGTTAACGATTTTGTTGCTCTGTTCAATATGATTGTATTTATNGTAGGNTCATCAAANCCNGTAGTAAAAATACTNACAGANGTTAAGATAGCATTAGGNGTTTCTTTAAACCACTTTAAAATTTGTTTACGCTGTTTTTTGGTTGCAGTATTATCTAAATGTTCGATGGGAAGTCCCGCCGCTTTGAATGTATAATATACCTGAATAGAGGTATTTATTCCGTTATTGAAAATCAATGTTTTCTTACCTACAGCGTGTTTTTGATAAGTGAGTAATAATTTATCTAACATTATATTACTCGAATACAGATCTTCTGATGATTTTACAGTATAATCACCATTTGAACCTACTTCAAGAGAAGTTAAACCCATATCGTATTGAAAAACTTCTGCATTGGCCAAGAACTCATTCTCAATTAGTGCTTCGATAGTTTCACCAACAATCAACTCATTATAATTGTCGTTCATGGGTAAGTTCTTGTTAGAACTTAAAGGTGTAGCTGTAACTCCTAGTATAAAAGATTTCTCAAAGAATTTAAAAAGTTTTGTAAACGAATTGTAATGTGCCTCGTCTATGATAACCAATCCTATATCAGAAATATCTAATTTATCATCATTCAAGCGGTTGTTTAAAGTTTCAACCATAGCAACAAAACAGCTGTATTGCTCTTGATCGTCAAGATTAGCAGTACTATTCACTACTTTATTAACAACACCAAAACCAGTAAGCATCTCAGAAGTTTGATTACACAGCTCAATACGATGTGTCATCACTAATACTTTCTTACTGTGATGTTTTAAATACTGTCGGACAATTTCAGAAAAAATTACGGTTTTTCCTCCACCAGTAGGTAATTGATATAATAAATGATAGTCATCTGGTGCAGTTTCAAATTTTTCAAATATCTGGCTGATTGCGCCTCGTTGGTAACTATATAATTCTTTACCTGTTTTTTTTTCTTGTAATTCTATTGCTATCTCGGCCATAATATCCTTTAGGAAAGTTGTAAAATTAAAACTTTAGATGGAAAATATAAGAAATCTTGAAATTAATTTAGATATAAATTTTAGAGAGACGGCATGAAACAATAATAATTAAATTCATCTGCGAAGCTATCTGTTTTCATTTTTAGGCATAGGACCTCTTAAGTGAATAATCAGTCCGTTTAAAAAATTTCGTAAAATCTGGTCGCCACATTCCATATACTTTGGATGGTCTTCTTTTCTAAACAGAGCACCTAATTCACTTTTAGAAACTTTAAAATCTACTAAAGCACAAATTTTCACAATATCATCATCACGTAATTTGTGTGCTACTCTAAGCTTTTTAAAAATATCATTATTAGTTAATCCCATATTGCAAATTTAGTTTATTAATCGGTTAGCCTAAAATTTCTTTTAACCTAATTATTTGAAAGCTATCTAACGAATTCAATAGAAATAGTAAAAGTTAAATATTTGTCGTTTAAGCTAACTTTTTATAGAATTTTTATTCACATAAAAAGAATAATTAAATTATTTTTTACCTATAACCTATTGTATTCAAAGCATTTATTGTTAAAAATGTGTTAAAATAGTACTTTGTAATGCATAGTACTGTAACAAATTTGATTTTACTTCGTCTACTAAGTGTAATCAAATTAAAAACAAGAATTATGAAAACTTTAAACAACTATCAAAACAGATTAACAATTAGAACAGCAAA
>JGI24023J19991_10002386_pt1 | contig 13736 bp, 11 predicted proteins | sample Cruoilmetagenom1_FD_19991 | JGI IMG/M metagenome (IMG submission 19991) | reverse complement strand
TGGTATTATGACCAGGGCCGCGCCACAATTGAATATTTTTGCCATCGGTTTTCCTATCACTATGATGTTGGGCTTTGCCGTAATTTTACTCACCCTGCCCAGTGTCATACCCAATAGTAATGCCATGTTTAATCGGACCTATCATCTGGTGCAACACCTGTTAGGTATGGGGGTGCCCTGATGGCAGAGCAGGCCGCACAGGAACGCACCGAACAGGCGACACCCCGACGACTACAACAGGCAAAAGAAAAGGGGCAGATTCCCAATTCAAGGGAATTGAATACCCTGTTGATGCTGATGATGGCAGGGGCTGCCTTGTGGCTTATTGGTCCCTATGTGGCAAAAGGAATGATGAACTTGATATCGACATCATTACACCTGACACGGGAACAAATATTTGATCCTACGGCGATGCCCGCGTTATTTGAAAATGCAATCTTTGATGCGCTGGGTATCATTACCCCGTTTTTTGTTCTCATGGTCGTGGCGGCTATTGCCGGGCCTGTCTCACTGGGCGGTGGAGTCAACTTCAGTAGTCAGGCCATTGCCTTTAAATGGGACAAGCTCGATCCGATAAAAGGCATGAAAAGAGTTTTTGCCTGGCGAGGGCTGGTTGAACTGTTAAAGGCCTTGTTCAAGTTTATTATTATCGGCCTGGTGGCCATCATATTTCTTTATTCACAGTTCGATGAATACCTTCGGCTGAGTGATGAACCGGTTAAACAGGGTATTGCCCATACCTCAAGCATGTTAGTGGTAGCCTTTCTGGTGATCGCCTCGACCATGACACTGATTGCCATGGTTGATGTGCCATTTCAGTTATGGGACTACAAACAGCAAGTTAAGATGACGTTCCAGGAAGTGAAGGATGAAAATAAGGATACCGAAGGTAATCCTGAAGTCCGTGGCCGGGTACGCAAGATGCAACGCGATATCGCCCAGCAACGCATGATGGCCGAAGTACCCAAGGCCGATGTCATTGTTACTAACCCGGAACACTATTCTGTTGCACTCAAATATGATCAAAACTCAATGGATGCGCCGCTCGTCATAGCCAAGGGTGTCGATCTCATTGCCTTCCAGATTCGAAACATTGCACGTGAACATAATGTGCCGATCGTGACGGCGCCACCCCTGGCGCGTGCACTTCACTTTACAACTGAAATTGATCACCCCATTCCGCATAACCTGTATCTGGCTGTGGCACAGGTCCTTGCGTATGTCTTCCAGCTAAAACGTAAACGCGGCTGGCAACAACGGGGTGATTTGAAAATGGGTAATCTGCCCATACCGGATGATATGCAGTATTAATCAAGAGGTCTGTAGTTAATGGCAGAGCAAAATGTAGTTTTGGATAGAATCAAGTTTGTCACCCGCTCGGGCCTGGGTGCGCCGATCCTCATGCTTTTGATGTTGGCCATGATTGTCGTCCCGTTGGCGCCCTTTTTTCTGGATGTGCTGTTCAGTTTTAATATTGCCCTGGCGTTGGTGATCTTGCTGGTGACGGTGAACTCTCTGCGGCCACTTGATTTTGCCCTGTTCCCGGTTGTGCTTTTGATTACCACTTTGTTGCGTCTGGCGCTGAATGTGGCATCCACTCGTGTCGTGTTACTCGAAGGACATACGGGTACCGATGCGGCCGGGCAGGTGATCAAGGCCTTTGGTGAATTTGTTATCGGTGGCAATTATGCCGTGGGTCTGGTGGTCTTTATGATCCTGGTGATTATCAACTTTGTGGTGATCACCAAGGGCGCTACACGTATTTCTGAAGTGAGCGCCCGTTTTACCCTGGATGCCATGCCGGGTAAACAAATGGCCATCGATGCGGATCTGAATGCCGGTTTGGTCGATCAGGACACGGCCCGTCGCCGTCGGCAAGAGATCAGTGACGAAGCCGAATTTTATGGTTCCATGGATGGCGCCAGTAAATTTGTGCGCGGCGATGCGGTCGCCGGGATCCTGATCCTGTTTATTAATATTATCGGTGGCCTGAGTATCGGTACCATGCAACATGATCTGAGCTTCTCTGATGCCGCGCGTTATTACGCGCTACTGACTATCGGGGATGGCCTGGTTGCACAAATTCCCGCGCTGTTATTGTCGACCGCAGCCGGCATTATTATTACCCGGGTTTCAACCACGCAGAACATGGGCGATCAGGTTCTAAAACAATTGTTCAGTAACCCACGCTCACTGGCCGTCTCTTCGGCCGTGCTGGGTTTTATGGGCCTGATCCCCGGTATGCCCAATGTCGCCTTTCTTAGCCTGTCTTTTGTCAGTGGTGGAGCGGCCTATTTCATCTACCGATACAACTCTGCCAAATCCAAGGTGGCGACGGAACAGAATGTCCAGTCTGAGAAACAAGAGTCGGAAGTTCGCGACTTGACCTGGGATGATGTCGGTCCGGTTGACGCCATCGGTTTGGAAGTGGGCTATCGCCTGATACCCATGGTGGACAAGGCGCAAGGTGGTGAGTTGATGGGGCGTATCAAAGGGGTGCGCAAGAAGCTTTCCCAGGAACTGGGTTTCCTGGTGCCACCGGTGCATATTCGTGACAACCTGGACCTGACCCCGACCTCGTATCGGGTGACCTTGATGGGGGTCACCGTGGGCGAATCCGAGGTTTATCCGGATCGGGAAATGGCCATCAATCCGGGCCAGGTCTTCGGTACCCTGCAGGGCATTGAAGGTCATGACCCCGCCTTTGGTCTGGAAGCCGTGTGGATCGAATCCTCACAGCGTGATCAGGCCCAGACCATGGGCTATACCGTGGTCGATGCCAACACGGTTATCGCGACCCACCTCAGTCAACTGGTGCAAGGCCATGCACATGAACTGTTGGGGCATGAAGAGGTCCAACATATTCTCGATCAGCTAGGGAAAGTGGCGCCGAAGCTGGTCGAAAATCTTGTCCCCGAAACCCTCTCCCTGGGCGTTATCGTCAAGGTGCTGCAAGGCCTGCTGGAGGAGGGCGTGTCGATTCGGGATATCCGTTCCATTGCCGAAACCTTGGCGGAACATGGTGGCCGGAGTCAAGAGCCTGACGTGCTGCTGGCCTCGGTGCGGGTGGCGCTGGCGCGTTCAATTATCCAGCAAATCAATGGGATGGCGACGGAGGTACCGGTTATCACGCTGGCGCCCGAGCTGGAACAGTTGTTGCATCATACCTTGCAGGCCTCTGACGGGATTGGCGGAGGTGTTGAACCGAGTCTCGCGGAACGTTTGCATGAGGCATTGCTGGAAAGCGCACGGGAGCAGGAACACAGTGGTCAGCCAGCCATTTTGCTGGTACCGGCAATCCTGCGCACCATGTTGTCCCGCTTTGTAAGACACACCATTTCGTCGATGCATGTGCTGTCTTATAACGAGATTCCAAGCGATAAGCAGATCAGGATAGTTGCAACAGTGGGGCAGGCCGCACCGGTTGCATCATAGGTTAGATGAGAGACAGCTTGTCTCTGTTTCAGGCAGGGTTATGAGGCGAATATGAAGATACAAAGATTTTTTGCTGCAGACATGCGTCGTACCATTCTCAAGGTTCGCGAGAGTATGGGGCCTGATGCCGTAATTTTGTCGAACAAGCGTGTTGAAGGTGGTATCGAGATCGTTGCCGCACTGGATTACGATGACAGCATGTTGGCGAATAGCAGCGTGAGAACAAATGCTGAAACAGACACAGTCACAGACACTGCAACAGAAATTGAGGGCACCGAAGAAAGAGAAGTTTCACGCGAAGAAGTCTGGAACGATGTCAAACTCAGTCGTCACATTCCGGAACCGGTTGTGACCAACGCACCAAATCAAAAAACCAGAGCAAAGCAAGACAAACCTTTCATTAATCAACAGGATGAACCGGCGATTACCGAAATGCGCACTGAGCTCAAATCCCTGCGCGGTTTACTGGTTAATCAATTGTCGGGGCTTGCCTGGGGCAATGAAACACGCTATCACCCCTTGCGCGCACGTATGCTGCAACGCCTGATTGCACTGGGCTTGAGCCCGACACTGGCGCGGAGTATTTCAGAACAGGTGAAGGAAAGTGACGACTTTGAACATAATTGGCGTATGGCGCTCGGTGAATTGTCGCACCAATTACCTGTTCAAAGTGATGACATTATCGAAAACGGTGGAATGGTTGCATTGGTCGGCGCCACCGGTGTGGGCAAGACCACCACCGCAGCCAAATTGGCCGCCCGTTATATTTTGCGTCATGGAAAAGGTAAGGTCGCGCTGATTTCGACCGATAACTATCGTGTCGGCGCTCACGAACAGTTACGCAGTTATGCGCGGATTATGGGAGCCCCTATCAGTATCACGGCCAATCTGGAAGAACTGCAGGAGGCCTTGCGCAAGTACAGTAACAAAGAACTGGTGTTAATTGATACGGCAGGTATGAGCCAGCGAGACATGCAACTGAATGGTCAGCTGGCCATGCTAAAAGAAGGGGCCCGTCGGGTACGGCCTTATCTGGTGATGGCCACGAATAGTCAGCGCGGCGTGTTAAGTGAGGTGGTGCGAGCATTTAACCCCTTATCACTGGCCGGCTGTATTTTAACGAAGGTGGATGAAACGACCAGTCTCGGTGGTGCACTTTCGGTGGCTAGCGAAAACAAATTGGCTATTGCCTATTTCAACGATGGGCAAAAAGTACCTGAAGACATTCATCCGGCCAGGGCGCATGGTCTGGTGAGTCGGGCGGTTTCGATAATGCAGCATTTGTCAGGTGGTGTGGCGGACGATGAGTCCCTCTCACTGGCGCTGGGCGGCATGGTGGCTCAGGCACATGCTTGATATGAGAATAGAAAATCAGGCAATAGGACTTAAACGTATGTTCAATCCTAATCCGGTACAGGTTATCGCAGTAACAGGCGGCAAGGGCGGTGTCGGCAAGACCAATGTCTCGGTCAATCTTGCCATGTCTGCTGCGGCTTCGGGTAAAGATGTGATCCTGTTTGATGCGGATTTAGGCCTGGCCAATATTGACGTATTACTGGGGATTTATCCCAAGCATACCTTGCGTGATGTGATTCAAGGTGATCTGACCCTCGAAGAAATCATTGTTGAAGGTCCTCAAGGTATGAAGATCATTCCTGCTTCCTCCGGTATCCAGGATATGGCGCAATTAACACCGGCGCAACATGCCGGACTTATTCAGGCCTTTAGTGAATTGAGTATGAATGTCGATATGTTGATTGTCGATACCGCCGCGGGTATTTCCGATGGTGTGCTCAGTTTTTGCCAGGCCTCTCAGGAAGTCATCGTGGTTATCTGTGACGAGCCGGCATCGCTTACCGATGCCTATGCCTTGATCAAATTACTCAATCGTGAGCATGGCCTTCATCGTTTCAGGATTCTGAGCAATATGACGAAGAGTGCGCAGCAAGGCCGACAGGTTTATGAAAACATCGTCAAGGTAACAGATCGGTTTTTAGATGTAACACTGGATTATATCGGCAATATTCCCTATGACGACTATGTGATCAGATCAGTCAAAAAGCAACGTGCAGTTGTTGAGGCATTTCCTCGCAGCAAGGCCGCGACTGCATACAAGACGCTCACAGACAAGGTCATCAAATGGCCCGTACCCAAAATGGCCGGCGGTCACCTGGAGTTTTTTGTTGAGCGATTGGTTCAAGGAAATATACAAAATAAAAACGCGGAGGTAATGCCATGAATGGCCTCGCCATGTATGCAGCAACCCAGCCTACCAGCCATAATGAAATGGTGGAACGACATGCGTCTTTGGTAAAGCGTATTGCCTGTCACCTGATTAACCGTCTGCCGGCCAGCGTACAACTCGAAGATTTGGTACAAGCCGGTATGATGGGCCTGCTCGAAGCGGCGCGTAATTATGACGAGACACAGGGCGCCAGTTTTGAAACCTATGCCGGCATCCGTATTCGTGGCTCCATGCTGGATGAGATACGCAAGAATGACTGGGCACCCCGCTCGGTGCATCGCAAGGCCCGTATGGTAGCCGAGGCCGTGCGTGAAATTGAAAATGATGTCGGCCGCGATGCCCGTGATACCGAGATTGCAGAGACTCTGGAGATGTCCTTGCCGGAATACTACAAGATTCTTCAGGATAATAGCTATCACAAGGTTCTCAGTTTTGAGGACCTGGGGATCGGCGATGAGTCTATCCTTGAAACCATGTCGGATAATACCCCCGGTATTCTCGATGGTTTACAGCGGGAAGATATGCAGCGTCTGCTATCGGGTGCCATTGCCACCTTGCCTGAAAGGGAGCGCCTGGTCATGGCGCTGTACTATGACGAAGAACTGAATTTACGTGAAATTGGTGCGGTCATGGGTGTCAGTGAATCTCGTGTCAGTCAAATCCACAGCCAGGCAGTGATTCGACTGCAGGCGCGTCTGGGGCATCGCCTCGGTACTGATAATTAAATATTTTTTCCCGCAAGCCGATACCTAATTAGAAGGCTGTCCATCACATTCGGCGTGACGAGGACAGGGAAGAGTTATGCGGCAATTCTTGAGCATGATAACGGAGGAACGTCGTGGATACGAACATGAAAATTCTTGTCGTGGATGATTTTTCCACCATGAGGCGCATTATAAAAAACCTGCTGAATGATTTAGGTTTTATGAATATCGTTGAGGCAGATGATGGCAATACTGCACTACCGGTATTGAAAAAAGGCGGGATTGATTTTCTGGTGACAGACTGGAATATGCCCGGCATGACCGGTATTGAACTTTTGAAAGAAGTCCGTGCGGACGACAAACTGAACAGTTTGCCTGTAATGATGGTAACAGCAGAACAAAAACGCGAACAAATTGTGCAGGCAGCGGAGGCCGGTGTGAACGGTTATATTGTCAAACCTTTTACCGCTGTTACCCTCAAGGAAAAAATGAGCAAGATTTTCGAGCGTGTTGGTTGATAATGGGATGACACTATGCTCGAAGAAAATAATCTGATTTCAGACGATAATATCGCACGCAGCAAGGATCTCCTGGCCTGTCTAGAACGGGGCGATGAAAACGGTGCGCGTGATGTGCTGGATGAATTGACCCGTATCCGGGAAACCGAACTTTACATGGAGATGGGCAAACTGACTCGGGAGTTACATGACTCCATTATGGCCTTTGGCAAGGATGACACTCTCCTCAATCTTGCCCAGGAAGAAATACCCGATGCTCGATCCCGTCTCAGACATGTAATCAAAATGACGGATGATGCGGCCAACCGCACACTTAGTGCAGTAGAAGAATCATTACCGATCTGCGAAGACGTAACGAATAAATCCAGTGACCTGCATGAAAAGTGGTGTCGCTTTATACAGCGCGACATGAACGTGCAGGAGTTCCGTGAACTGAGTCTGTTGATTGACAAGTTTCTGGAAGGCAATACGGATCAGGTGAAAGAGCTGCGCTCAAAGCTAAATGAAATTTTGATGGCGCAGGACTTTCAGGACCTGACCAGTCAGATCATCAAGAGGGTCATTGGCCTGGTAGAAGATGTGGAAACCAATCTTGTCAATCTGGTGAAATTGGCCGGTGGCAATATCACGATCGACTTTGTAAAAACCGAGGATCATTCCATTGAAGCGGTGGGGCCGGCCGTACCGGGTGTTGATACCAATGTTGTGTCAGGCCAGGACGAAGTGGATGAACTGCTTTCCAGTTTAGGATTTTAATCAAGGGTGTACAGGGACCAGAAAGGTGGATGAAGAATTATTACAGGATTTTCTTGTTGAAGCCGGTGAGATTCTTGAGCTGCTGAACGAACAACTCGTCGAACTCGAAAATAGCCCGGATGATATGGAGTTGCTCAATGCCGTGTTCAGGGGCTTTCATACCATAAAAGGCGGGGCTGGTTTTCTCGAGATCCCACAAATGGTGGAAATCTGCCATAGCGCCGAAGATGTCTTCAATCTGTTAAGAAACGGTGAGCGACAGGTTAATGCAACACTTATGGATACCGTGTTACCGGTACTCGACGTGTTGAACGAACAATTTGAGTGTTTGCGCAATGGCGATGAACCACCACATGCAGAACCAGTACATTTAGACGGGCTAAAACAAATCATTAAAGGTGAGGTTGTTGCTGAGGCGCCTGCGGCAGAACCACCACCTCCGCCACAAGTTGAACAAGCTCCACCGGTTATTGAAACATCGGCACCTGTCGAACCGCCAGTCGCGGAACCAGTGACGCCCCCTGTCGAAGCAACACCTGAGCCACCCACCCAGCAATCGATTGCTGCTGACACCATTGTAGGTGGCGGCGAAAATATATCAGATGAAGAATTCGAGTTATTGCTAAACGCCTTACAGAACCCCGATACAGAAATACCTGCTGGTGCAAGTAGTGTGAGTGATAGTAACGAAGATATCACCGATGGTGAATTTGAACAGATCCTCGATAACTTGCATGGCGAAGGGCAATTTACCGGTAAACCGGGGCAAGTAAAGCCTGCGCAGACTAACTCTGCCCCAGACGGTGATGAAATTACCGAAGCGGAGTTTGATCAGCTATTGGATGATATTCATGGCGAGGGGCAATTTAACCCGGCGGCATCAACAGCGAATATGCCGGCAGCGCCACAAGCGGCTGCCGAGGCTGTTGCCAGTGATGAAATCAGTGAACAAGAGTTTGATCAGCTTTTGGATGATATTCACGGCGAGGGTCAATTTAATCCTGCGGCATCAACAGCGAATAAGTCGGCTGCGCCACAAGCGGCTGCCGAGGCCGCTGCCAGTGATGAAATCAGTGAACAGGAGTTTGATCAGCTCTTGGATGATATTCACGGCAAGGGTCAATTTTCCGGAGCCAAATCCGTCGCTGCAACGACAAATAAACCTGAAGTTCCCGCAGTTGCTGAACAAGCACCTGCCAGCTCACCTGAGGCAACACCCGCTATAGATGAAGAGGCCAAACAGGAAGATAAACCTGCTACCGCCAAACCAATTGCCGCATCCAAGGAGAAGGCGGCGCCCCAGGCAGAAACGACCGTGCGTGTGGATACCAAGCGGCTGGATGACATTATGAATATGGTCGGTGAACTGGTGCTGGTGCGTAACCGTATTGACCGGCTGGGTTCCACCTTGGGCGATGAAGAAATGAACAAAGCCGTTGCCAATCTGGATCTGGTTACCACTGATTTGCAAATGTCGGTGATGAAAACGCGCATGCAACCCATTAAAAAGGTGTTTGGCCGTTTTCCCCGTGTGGTGCGCGATATTGCCCGTAACCTGAAAAAAGAAATCAAGCTCGAAATGGAAGGCGAGGATACGGATCTGGATAAGAATCTGGTGGATGCGCTGGCCGATCCACTGGTGCATCTGGTGCGAAATGCCGTAGACCACGGGATTGAAATGCCGGATGAGCGGGAAGCCGCCGGTAAACCGCGGGAAGGTCGTGTCTTGCTCAAGGCCGAACAGGAAGGTGATCATATCCTGTTGACTATTGAAGATGATGGCAAGGGCATGGACCCCAATAGGCTACGTGAGATTGCGGTTGAAAAGGGCATGATGGATGCCGATGCCGCAGCAAGACTGGATGATCGCGATGCCTATAGTCTGATCCTGGCCCCGGGCTTTTCGACCAAAACTGAAATTTCTGATATCTCTGGTCGAGGGGTGGGAATGGATGTGGTCAAGACACGGATCAACCAGTTAAACGGCGTCGTCGAAATCGACTCCGAGCTGGGCAAGGGCAGTTGCCTCTCGATTAAATTACCGCTGACACTGGCCATTATGCCAACCTTGATGGTGCAACTTGAACAACAGTTGTTTGCCTTGCCTCTGGTCAGTGTGAATGAAATTTTCCATCTCGATCTGACCAAGACCAATGTGGTGGATAATCAATTATGTGTGGTCGTGCGTGGTCGCACCTTGCCACTATTTTATTTGAGTCGCTGGCTGGTTAAAGGTCAGTCGAACGCTGAATTACCAACAGAAGGCCATGTTGTGGTTGTGCATGTCGGTAACCAGAAAGTTGGCTTTGTCGTGGATGCACTGATCGGACAGGAAGAAGTTGTCATAAAACCATTGGGCGCCTTGTTGCACGGTACTGAAGGTCTGGCTGGCGCCACTATTACAGGTGATGGTGGTATTGCCATTATCCTCGATGTGCCGGGTTTGTTACACCAGTATGCAAAACATGCAGCCTGAAAAAAGCAAACAAAAGAATGATAAAGAACAACAAATATAAAAAATTATATTACGGGTGTCGAGTATGATTAAGGTTCTGGTCGTCGATGATTCCGGATTTTTTCGACGTCGTATCGGCGAAATGCTGGGGGCCGACCCCAATCTTGAAGTTGTCGGTTTTGCCCGCACCGGGGAAGAATCAATCACCCTGACCAAACAACTCAAGCCTGATGTCATTACCATGGACATTGAAATGCCGGGTATGAACGGCATTGAGGCCACCCGGCGGATTATGGCCGAACAGCCTACGCCTGTTATTATGTTTTCGTCCCTGACGACAGAAGGGGCGCAGTCCACTTTTGATGCACTGGATGCCGGCGCACTGGATTTTTTGCCCAAACGATTTCAGGATATTGCCAAAGATATTGATGAGGCGCGTATCGTACTATGCGACAGGGTACGTGCCGTTGCCCGTACCCGTGTATCAACATCGGCTGCACCCGCACCCGCTCCAGCAGCAAAACCAAAACCGGTCGCCACACCCAGACCGGCAGCGGTTGCAAAAGAACCCAGGACTGTATCGGTTAATGAAAAGCCAGCGGCCATACGCAGTCGACATGGCAAAATCAGCCTGGTTGCCATCGGCACCTCAACGGGTGGTCCGGTTGCGCTGCAAAATGTATTAACAAAAATTCCCGCCGATTTTCCCCTGCCAATTGTTATTGTGCAACACATGCCAGCAACCTTTACGCCTACCTTCGCACAACGACTCAATACGCAATGTGCCATTACCGTCAAGGAAGCGCAGGATGGTGATCGTCTTGAAGCCGGCGTGGCCTTGCTCGCCCCGGGCGGTAAGCAAATGCTGATCAAGGCAAATGGCGGTGAGGCCTTTATCAAGATTGAAGAGAGTGAACCCAGCCTGACTTATAAACCCTCGGTTGATATTACCTTCCGCTCCGTATCAAAAGTTTTCCCGGATAATACCCTGGCGATCATCATGACCGGTATGGGGGCTGACGGTCGGGAAGGCTGTCGTGAACTCAAGACACACGGTTCGGAAGTCTGGGCGCAAGATGAACAAAGCTGTGTGGTATACGGGATGCCCGCCGCTGTTGTCGACGCCGGTCTGACAGATGAAGTACTGGATGTTGATCACATTGGCGCACATATAGTCAAACGGGTGTGATGTGGATTTACTAACGATCATCGGGTTATTAACCGGGATTGCGGCCATCCTGATTGGCCAGCATCTTGAAGGCGGGCAGCTTGCGACATTATTTAATGGGCCTGCCATGCTGATTGTGCTGGGCGGTACCTTGGGTGCGGTGATGGTACAGACGCCGTTTCGCATATTTGCCCGATCCCTGCAAATGGTCAGCTGGGTATTTGTTCCACCACGGGTCAAGGTTAAAGAGATGACCGATATCATCCTGCTGTGGAGCCGCATTGCGCGCAAGGATGGCTTGTTAGGTCTTGAGCATGTGGATGATACGGGTATCGACGAATTTGCCTATAAGGGAATACAACTGGTTGCGGATGGTAATGATCCAACCAATATACGTAATATTCTCGATATCGAAATCAGTAACCACGAATTACGGGATATACAGTGCGCCAAGGTGTTTGAAAGTATGGGGGGTTATAGTCCTACCATTGGTATTATTGGCGCGGTATTGGGCTTAATCCAGGTCATGGGTAATTTGACGGATCCTACCAAACTGGGTGACGGTATTGCCGTTGCCTTTGTTGCCACCATCTACGGCGTGGGTGCGGCGAACCTGATCTTTATTCCCATTGCCAATAAACTCAAGGCACACGTCCAGCGCTTTACCCAATTTCGTGAATTAATTATCGAAGGGGTCGTCGCTATCGCGGAAGGCGAAAACCCGAATAATATCGAAATCAAGTTACACGGTTTTATCAACTAACAGGTTAAGTCGATGAAACGACGTCACCGTTATCGCCACCTGCCGGAAGAACAGGATGCCAATGATCGTTGGTTGATCTCCTATGCGGATTTCATCACCCTGATGTTTGCCTTTTTTGTGGTGATGTATGCTTTTACCATGCAAAACGAAGGTAAGTATAAACAGCTGACTGAATCACTGGTTAAAATATTTAAAAATAAAGAGGTCAGTGGCAAACCGATACAAATTGGCAAAGAACCCAGGGTCCTGAAATCAGAGCCAACGCCGATTGTCTCGCCAGAGAAAAAGCCCACCCGACCTAAAGCCGATGAGGCCAGTAAGAAAGCAATGGCGAAGATCGCCGGGCAATTGATCGAAAACCTCAAGCCGCTGGTGGACAAAAAACTGATCAAGATTGATCACAACGAACGCTGGGTGCAGATCCAGATCAACACCAGTATCTTGTTCGATGTCGGTAGCTCGGTGCTGGAAAATGATGCCTATGAACCACTCAATGCCCTGGCCAGGGTGCTTAAGCCCTTACCCAATACTGTTCATGTCGAAGGGCATACCGATAACATCCCGATCACCACCAAGCGATTCCCTTCGAACTGGGAACTGTCGGCCCATCGCGCCGCCAGTGTCGTGCACCTGTTTACCAAGGGGGGGATCAAACCGTCGCGCCTGTCGGCCATTGGCTATGGTGAGCACCGACCCCTTTCGCCTAATACGACCAAAAAGGGTCGGCGGGAGAATCGTCGTGTGGTGGTGGTGATCCTGGCGGACAAAAATTCACGCCGTGTGCTGGACATTGAGTAAAAATTGAACAACTATGGTTAAGCAGGCTGGCCATTTTGCCATCGCTGAATAAGGCGTAAATGTGGCACGAAAAATGCTCGAAATAGGGTTGAATATTGAGTCGTTTGTCATATCCGTGAGGAGAAGTGTTTGAAGATTTGGGCTGTCGCCAATCAGAAGGGGGGTGTGGGTAAGACCACCACGGCCGTCAATCTGGCAGGACAACTGGTGCTCCAGCAGCAGCGGGTGTTACTGGTGGATATGGATCCCCATGGTTCGATGACCAGCTATTTTGGCCAGGATCCGGATGCGCTCGAAAAAAGCATCTATCAGCTATTCCAGGTCTCGGCGACAGATTTGAAGCAGACCGCCGAGGGTCTCCTGCTACCCACCGGCGTCAATGGGCTGAGTTTATTACCCGCCTCGACGGCCATGGCGACAATAGACCGGCAACTTGGCACCCAAAAGGGCAAGGGACTGGTGCTGAAACAGGCCCTGCAAACCCTGGCAGAGCGATTCGACCATGTCCTGATCGACTGCCCGCCCTTACTCGGGATCCTCATGGTGAATGCCCTGGCGGCATGTGAGCATTTGATCCTGCCGGTGCAGACAGAGTTCCTGGCGCTCAAGGGGCTGGAAAGAATGATGCATACCCTGGGGATGATCATCAAATCACGTAAGGGCGATCTGGATTACACCATCGTCGCGACCATGTTTGATCGCCGCACTCGGGCGGCGCAGGATAGTCTGGAAATGTTGCAACAGCTTTATCGCGAGTATCTAGCCAAAACCATTATTCCCATCGATACCCAATTCCGTGAGGCGAGCAGACGGGGCCAGCCCTTGACGACCATGCAACCTAAATCACGCGGTGCCCTGGCCTATACAGATTTGCTCAATGAACTGCAACAAAGC
>JGI24023J19991_10002384_pt1 | contig 13748 bp, 11 predicted proteins | sample Cruoilmetagenom1_FD_19991 | JGI IMG/M metagenome (IMG submission 19991) | reverse complement strand
AAAGAGGGTGGGTGGAGTCTGTAATCACTCAGAAATTATGGTCATCCTGCAATCTCAAAAGCCCTTATAAAGTCGGTATAAAACTTCTGATCCGACTCTATAAAAGAAATAGCAGCATTGTTTCTTCGCATAAATCTTACAAGTTCAACAAATCGATTACTCATGTGTGGCATGCTGGAAAACCAGCGAATAAGCGTATAAAACATGCCACCTTGCGCGAATCTTGCCTGTAATACATGGTTAGAAACTGAATATCTTTCGGCAGTTTCTGGACCAACAGTAAGTTTTGACATCGCCTGAAATACAATTCTTGTTTCGCCTGCAACGACGAAGCCAACTCGATCTCTGGTATAAACTGCCGCCCGCGACCAGGGGTTCAACAGAAGGTTGATCTCCTGTATGTCAAGAGCATTGAAAATAAAGAAGATCAATCCGAAACGCATGTGACGCAGCTTAAATGCCCTAATGAATCTCGCAATAAAGGTAATCAAGTTCGATTACCGCCTCTTCAGAGGGTAGATCCTCTATCAGTTTGCTTTTTAGTACCAACATTCGTTTGCCGATGAAACGTTCCATATGAATGTTGTCATCATCCGAAGGGATAACAAATATTCGGATCTTTATATCATCCGCTCTTAACATCGACTGAACATATCTCATGCGTTGGTGTATTTCAGGATAATGGTTCGGAGTAATTTCGACGGCATGACCAATAAACATCGCTTCACGCGTGCGATCTGCAAACCAGAAAAGGCCTACAAAAAGAAAGATAAGGAAAGGTTTAAAAAGGAGGATAATGAGCAGTATGAAGAGCGAAATGTCAACAACTATCCTGGCAAGGAGTAGGGTTTCACGCTCAGAGGGAAACCGGTACTGATTCACGTCGATAAAAGGTGTCCCTGCCGGGAGCGGCTCTGCGCTACTGTTCATCGAGTGCGTCCCATCCTTCGTTGAGAATGTCTTGCAAACCCAAGATATCCAACCCAAGCTTCAAATGAAGACTTGCGTACTAGTAGGCTGTGCTCAGTAACCAGTAACTTCGAGCCGTTCGGGCTTTCATTTTCATCACGAAAACCTCGCAATATATTAGCGGAACAATACTGAATAAGTACTACAAAAACCCGGCCTATTCTTCGACCGCCCCGCGAGATTGAAAAGTGATAGCGAGGATGTCCGGAATAGAGGCTGCTACAACAACGGAAACTGTTTTCTTTCTCGCACAGGAAAAGACAGTATCCCGTCAGAAAAGAATCTCACCGCGACTTTACGCACAGTCCAACTCGGTTTTCTTGGCGTGACAGTGCCCGCACGACTTGTCTGCGGTTACTCGTGCAACACTCGTCGATGCAACAGGTGTGCGATTGGCGAAGCCCCGCTTTGCCTGGGTCTGTTATTTCTTCTGGGATGCAATTTTGTGTTGGGGTGTTTTGCATGCAGGGTGAGGGTAGTCCGAGTGGATAATCTGACTGAGTGGGGTGGATGAAGGTCTGCTTGTCTGCCTGATACCTTCCTTTGTGAAGAATATGGTGGGGTGAAAGGGGAAGGAAGCGTGGTTTGGGTTTTCTTGTTTGCGCGGGGTACAGGAGCGCGGACACTTCCATCAATGCACGCGAGGGGTGCCGAACGTGGTGCTTAGAAAGTCCGACCTTTACAGTTCGCTCTGGAAGAGCTGCGATGAACTTCGTGGCGGTATGGATGCGTCGCAATATAAGGATTATATCCTCGTACTGCTTTTTGTGAAGTATGTCAGCGATAAGAAGAAAACTGATCCGCATAGCTCGATTGATGTGCCAGATGGCGGCTCTTTTGATGAGATGCTCGCGTGCAAGGACAGCAAAGACCTTGGCGACAAGATCAACAAGATTATTGGCAGGCTTGCGGAAGCGAACGGTCTTGAAAAAGTTATTGATCTCGCGGATTTCAATGATGAGGAAAAGCTTGGCAAGGGCCGGGAGATGCAAGACCGGCTCTCGAAATTGCTCTCGATTTTTACTGGCCTTGACTTCCGGGGGAGTAAAGCAGAAGGCGATGATCTCCTCGGGGACGCGTACGAGTATCTTATGCGACATTTTGCCATCGAATCCGGGAAGTCGAAGGGGCAGTTTTATACGCCGGCAGAAGTGTCATGGGTGCTGGCAAAGGTTGTAGGAATCGGGACGGACACACCTCGTGACAGCACGGTCTACGACCCGACGTGTGGTTCTGGTTCACTTCTCTTAAAGGTTGCCGCAGAGGCTCCTGGCGGTATTGCTGTTTATGGTCAAGAGAAAGACAATGCCACCTGGGCGCTTTGCAAGATGAACATGATCCTGCATGGGAACGAGACTGCTGATATTCGCAAAGGCGACACGATTAGTAGTCCGCAGTTCACGACGGGCGATGAGCTGGAGACTTTTCACTTTGCCGTTGCGAATCCTCCCTTTTCGGTAAAGTCTTGGAGCAATGGTCTTGAAAATGAGTACGGTCGATTTGCATATGGCATGCCACCGGCGAAAAACGGCGATTACGCGTTTCTTTTGCATGTGTTGCAGTCGTTGAAGAGCAAAGGGAAGGCGGCTGTGATTTTGCCGCATGGGGTGCTCTTTCGTGGGAACGCCGAGGCCGCAATCCGTAAGAAACTTCTGGATTGTGGATATATCAAGGGTGTTATTGGTCTTCCCGTCAATCTTTTTTATGGCACGAGTATCCCCGCGTGCATTGTGGTCCTCGACAAAGAACATGCGCCAGATCGCTCTGGTGTTTTTCTGATTGATGCTTCCAAGGGCTTCATGAAAGACGGACCGAAAAACCGGCTTCGTAGCCGAGACATTCACAAAATTGTCGACGTGTTTACCAAGCAGACAGAGATCGCGCGCTATTCGCGTATGGTGTCGTTTTCTGAAATCGGTGAGGATGCCAATGATGGGAACCTCAATATTTCGCGTTATATTGATTCCTCCGAGACAGAGGACATTCAGGATTTGCATGCCCATTTTCGGGGTGGCATCCCTGATCGAGACCTTGACGCGCTTGGCGAGTATTGGAAGGCTTTTCCAAAATTACGCCCCATGCTCTTTCAGGGAAATCGGGCCGGTTATTCTGATTTGGCTGTGAACTTGCACGAAGTGCAGCAGACGATTTATGGCCTTGCGGAATTCCAGAAGTTTTCGGACGAGGTGCACGAAGAAATTTCCGCATGGTTTGCCTCGCACCGGGCGGCTCTGGAGTCAATTCACAAGGGCACAAAGCTGGGCGATCTGCTCACTGTATTTGCAGATGATTTACTGGACCGTTTCACGAGAATCCCGCTGCTTGACGAGTATGGCGTCTACGAACAGTTCATGACTTATTGGCATGACACGATGTGTGACGATGTCTTTCTTCTGATGAAGGAGGGCTGGGTTGGGGCCTGTCGGCCGCGCTCAATCGTCGAAGACAAGCATCGCAAGTTTGTCGAAACCCCAGACCTTGTGATTGGTACAGGCCGGAATGCCACGAAATACAAGACCGATCTGATTTCGCCGGAACTTGTGATTGCTTGCTTTCTTCCACAAGAGCAGGCGCACGTGCACGACCTGTGTGCCCAAGCTGAAGAGGCCGCGCGCGTGCTTGCGGAGTATCTCGAAAACCATGCAGATGAGGATGGACTGCTTGCAGAGATGTCGGGCAATGGCAAGATAAACAAGGCACGAGTGACGGCCTGTCTCAAAGAAGCGACACAGACGAACGCAGACTCGCGCGAGCTGGGGGCATTGCAAGAGCTGCTGCGCCTTTATGACGAGGAAACCGCGGCGAAGCGGGCAGCACGGGCAGCGCAAAAGGCGCTTGATCACGCGACGTTCGAGAAATACGGTGACTTTTCAGAGGCCACTATTCGGGTGCTTTTACTCGATCACAAGTGGAAGAAGACGATCATGGCGCGCATCGACAGCGAACGTAACGCGGTCATTGCAGCGTTCGTGCACCGCATCCAAGAACTTGGCGAGCGCTACGGCGAAACGCTCGAAGAGCTTACCGTCGAGCTGGCGAAGGTTGAGGATCGTCTTGTGGCACATCTGACAAACCTGGGAGTGACGTGACCCAGGCGGTACCTGCTGGGTGGCGCATGGTGTGCCTCAGTGACATTTTAGACTTCAAGAATGGCTTGAATAAGGCAAAACGCTTCTTTGGAACCGGCACCCCAATTGTGAATTTTACAGACGTGCTCTGTCATCCGCTGCTGTCGAGAAGCGCAATACGAGGCTGTGTCACCTTGGAAGCGCAAGAAAGGCGACGCTTCTCGGCTTGTCGAGGCGACGTTTTTTTCACCAGGACATCAGAGTCTGTTGAAGAAATCGGTACGGCTTCTGTGCTTATCGACGATATCCCCAAGGCAGTATTTAGTGGTTTTGTGTTGAGAGGTCGCCCACGAACAGACGAGTTGGACCCTGTGTTTCTTGCCTATTGTTTGCGGAGCAGCGCGGTGCGTGCCCAGATTATGGCAACAGCTACCTACACGACCCGTGCCTTGACAAACACCCGATTATTAGGGCGTGTACGCCTCTTGCTTCCCCCTCTTGAAGAACAACGCCGGATTGTCGGTGCATTGGTGCGCACGGACAATCTGATTGTCTCGTTGCAGCGTTCTCTCGTGAAGCAAAAGTTGATACAACAAGGTATTATGCAGCAACTCTTCACGGGCAAAACCCGCCTTCCCGGATTTTCTGGATCTTGGAGGACGGTGCGACTTGGAGATCATGTTCGCTATCTGAAAACTGTTGCTCTTGCGCGTGCCGAACTCGATCTGGACTCCCCGCTGCGCTACCTCCACTACGGTGATATCCATAACAGTCGCTCTGTCAATCTCGACGCGGCCTGTGCGCCGATGCCGCGTGTGCGCGCCGTACAAGCGCTGTCTGTAGGGCATCTTGGCGTCGGTGACCTTGTGATTGCGGACGCGTCCGAAGACCTTGATGGTGTCGGCAAGTCGGTCGAGATCACGTCTGTTCCCGCGGATGGGGTCGTGGCCGGACTGCACACCATTGCGGCGCGCTTCGATCAGACCGTGCTCGCAAACGGCTTCAAGGCATATCTGCAATACAACCCGGCATTTCGCAACAGGCTCGTGCAATTTGCTGCGGGAACAAAAGTTCTGGGTATCACGAAATCCCATGTTTCCAGTGTGGTCCTTGCCCTCCCTCCCGTCGCAGAACAGCGTGCAATTGCCGGCGTTTTGCAAGACTTTGCAGCGGGAATCGAGATGCTCGGCACGAGCCTTGCAAAGGCCCAGGCAATCAAACGGGGCATGCTGCAACAACTCCTGGCCGGCCGTACGCGCCTTTCGCACAAGGACCCTGTGTGCTGAGGCATCGGGTTTTTGGCGAGGTCGCCGGCTAGCTGCCGGCGCTGCCGGCGCTGCTCGTTGCGTAGATATCGACAGGGTTGCCGTCCGGGTCGAGCAGCGTCGCATAGCGCCGGCCCCAGAACGCGTCGAAGGGCGCTTGCTTTGCCGCGTAGCCCGCTTGCGTGATCTCGGCAAACAGCGCATCGACCTCTGTTGGACTCTCACATTCGAACGCGAATCCAACGCTACGGCCGCCCGATGGTGCCTCGTAGGTGCTGAACCGCTCGATGACTTCAATGGTGTCGAACATGATGCGGAAGCCGTTGACGATCGGGACTTCGACATGACCTTCATCGCCGGCAGTTTCAGGGATGTCGAGGCCGAGGCGTCGGTAGAACGCTAGCGTCTCGGCCATGTTCGTGGTGATGATACCGATTGCGTTGAAAGCTGGCATGGGGGACCTCCTCTGAACTGTGTGCCCTTGCCGGTCGGGTTGGTGATGACCGGAGAACGAGTCAAGCGGCGAACGAGCGAACCAGTGAACCATAGTACGCAACATGGCCGCTATTTTGCTCGGGATCAAGGTGAAGCGGGCGACTATTGCGACAGTGGCGTGTGGCCTGGGCGTTGGCTTTTTTTGGGATCGTCTTCTGTGTCGGAGTCGCCCGGGGGAGTGTTGCGCTTTCGGGATTTCTCGGGGATACTGATCAGGACGTCTTTGCCGAGATGCTCTTTGATGAGGTATTTCAGCTCGTTGCCGTCAATGAGCTGCATGCGTCCGTGTTCTCTGGCTTTTTGCTCGGACCTTTTCGTGAACTTAGAGGTTGTGACGAGTATTCCGTAGCCGGCCTTTTTCTCTTCCATTGCCCCGGCAAGCTCGCGGATATGGTTTGGGCCAACCGGGTTGCGGTAGCGTTTCGCCTGGACAATGCCGATTATTCCGCCAAGGATGGTGTCGGGCCGGCGGATCACGGCATCGACGCCGTCATCATTGCTCTGCTGGGTGGTCCAGCCTTCGGCGCCCTGTGCCTCAAATACCTGTCGCACGAGATGCTCGAAGTTTGTTGGAGACATGTCCATCAGGTCGGGGCGGGAATCGAGCGTGGCGATGGCGTCAAAGCCCTCCACGAAGGAGAATTTGGCAATGTCGAAGTCTATGATTGGTTCGATTGGTTCGAGATCATACGGGTGGTTTGACACAATCGAGTTGAGATTTCGTATGCACGCTTCTGAGATGACCTTCTTGATGTGTCTGTCCACGGGGAAGTCGCTGCGTTCGACTTTCAAGCTGATGATGCAGGGGTACTCTTCTTCGCCTGTTGCCGGGTTTGTGGCATGGATGTGGCCGTTGAAGCCAACGCAGTTTAATACAGGGTCGCTGTTGAACAAGTCCCGTACACAGAGAAGTGCGACCTGGCTGATGACATCGCGGTACAAGGCAGCGAGGTCGGCTGCTTTGCGGGCTTTGGGACGCTGTTCGTCCTTGGTCTGCACGTAGGTGTAGCTCTCAAAAGTTGGCATCAGTTTTCGTTCTGGAAGTGCAAACCGTGCAAGAACCTCTTCTTCCGAGGGATGGAAGACCACCTCGACCTCGTGCGAAAAGTTGCGAGGCAGTGGTACCGCATTGAGGACGCGCTCGTAATACCATTCGACGTCTGCTTTGTTGTGTGCTGCGAAGCCCTTGATATGCGCGTCGAGTACCTCGTTCTGCTTTTTTGCAGCTTCTCTGATTGCCTGTGTTTCTGTCTCGTGCCTGCGTTGTTGGTCTGTTTCTTGTTGTTGGCGTGCGACTTCGCGTGCTTGCGTGTCGAGGAGTTCCTTGTCGTATTGTTCTCGCGCCGCGGCGACACGCTTCTCGTAGCGTGCCATGCCGCCAAATGCTCGTCTGAGTTTGCCCGGGGGACGCTGATCGAGGTTTTCCCATAGCGGTATTTTGGGAGGAGTCGCAGGCTTTCTCTCCGGGTTGAGGCGAGGGAGGTCGGGTACATAGCGGGCGGCTTTGAGGTTTTGTCGAGCAGACCGGTTGAGGTTTCCGGACAAGATGTTTTTCAATTCTCGTACGGTCAGCTTGATCAGGAGGTTTTTTCGGTCGACCTCTGCTTTTCGTGTTTCGATGTACTTGTGTTTCTTTTCTTTTTCCTCTGCAAGACGTTTGCGTTCTACATTTTTACGCTGCTGTTCCTTCTCTCGTGCACGTGCTTGTTGGTCTCGTTGATGGTCCGATTGTTTTCCGCGCTTTGTTGCCATGCTTTTTCCGTCTCGCGCTCTTGGAGTTGGATCGGGGCTGCATCACAGTTGCATCCATCCTAATGAGCATGGACAGTAATAGTACGAGGATTGTTGCGCATCGAAACTATTGCCGAAATAGGTGTGAACTTGTGAGCGCGTGGCATCGGGTTCGGTCGTGGGCTGGGGGCTGCTGCGGCGTTTTGGCGAGGGTGTCTACCCTTGGATTTCTGTGTCGTCGGGGATCCGGAGTGCTCCGTTGGCGGGGTGTTCGATGACTACGTTTCCGCTGATGGAGACCTTTTTGCCAAAGAAGACGTTGCCGCGCACAATGAGCGAGGAGCAGTGGAGGAGGGAGGGTGGGCCCGTGGGGAACCGCTCTTCAAACTGCGCCGGCAATTTAAAGTATTTCGGGTCAAGCTGCACGACAGGTGTGATGCCTTCTCGGTCCTGAGCGAGGACGATATGGTCGTTCCCGTCAAGGTCATAGGCGTCGGAGCGCAGGGCGAGTAGGTCATTTGTCGTTTTTACAGGGACGAACCGTTCGCGTCCGACTTCGATGGCGTGGGCGCCTTTGAAAAGGGGGATGGCGGTGCCAATCGCGGTTTCGAGCTGATAAACCTGGGGAGAAGATGGGTCGGTAGGGTCGATGTTCTTCGTGTTTCGGATCATCGGCAAGGGCAGGACTTGGTCGTGTTCTTCGAGTGTGCGGGCCAGGGCACGTAGGTTGAGCCAGATGGTGTTGGTGTTGAAATAACGATGCCGGGTGATGTCCTGAAAGAAGTGTTTATCTTCGAGAGGACACATTGCGGACTCACGTAGAAGAAAATTTCCTGCTGGGTCAAGGGCGAGATGTCCGCCTTTGCGGTCCCCCATAGTGCGTGTTGCAGCCTCCATCAGAAAAGGAATTTTCTCTGTGCTGAACCAGGAGAGAATGGCAGGGTCGAGCACTGCCCCTAAATTATCGGCATTCGATATGAAAGCGTATTCATAATTTTGGGAGAGGAGCGTCTCAAGGGTGTGGGAAGAGACGATCGCTGCGTAAAAGTCGCCGTGTCCGGGGGGGCACCATTCGAGTTCGGGGTTTTGTGGCCACACGGCAGGGGAAAGATCCGCTGCGTTGACTTTCGGGACCATATTTTGGAGAAAGTCTCGCGGGAGAGGGCTTTCTTCTGGAAAAAGGTCAGGGTAAGTATTGAGGGCTTCGAGAGAGTCCTGTTGGGAGCGGTGGCTATTCATGAGGAGTAGGGGCAACCTGACCCCTTGCTCTTTGCGTACTCTCAGCACTTGTCTTGCGATGACATCGAGAAAAGACAGGCCGTTTTTTATGGGAAGCAGAGACTTCGCGCGGGTCATTCCCATACTGGTGCCGAGGCCGCCGTTGAGTTTTATGACGACTGTCCGGGTGAGCTCGTCTCTGATGTTTGACGGAGTAGGTAGAGTGCGTGCCGGCGGCAGCGCTGCGAGTGGATGGAGACTGTCCTCTGGGAGTAGGCCTGTTTCGCCGGCAGCGAGCTGTGTATAGCAGCGTTGAAAAGCCTGGCTTGCCAGGGGCGACACGGCAGCAGCGTGCATTTTTTCAGCAAAGAGTGCAGATAATGGAGTCATTTCAGGCTTTTGTCTGATGTGTTGTTTCCTGATGTTGTTGGGCTTTGGTGTCGGGTGTTTTCATTATTGGGCGATGCGTTTTTGTGTCGTGCGTGTTGTGGGCGCTGCGTGTTGTGGGCGCGAGCGTAGGCAGAAGAAAAGTCGCGTGTTCTTCTGTTGAGGCGTGACCGCGGCAAAACCTGGCGAGGTCTGGTTGTCGGAATTCTGGTTGTCCGAGTAGAGATGTGAGAGAGAAATGCGAGAAAATAGTTTGATGAGAGCGGAGAAAAGCGAGCGAGAAACAGCTATGCGCTTTTCGTAATGGATCGGCGACAGTCAAGGCATACCATTTTACCGTGGTAATCCCAGAGATCGTTCTCAGTGTTACAAAACACACAACGATCTTCGACCTTGTGCAGAATGATTTGTTCGTTCGAGACGGAGATTTCGAGGCGATCGCCTTCGGCGATGCCAAAGCCCCGTCGAATTTCGGCGGGTAGCACTATTCTTCCCAAGTCGTCGACCTTGCGGGTCATTCCAGTGACCTTGCGTTCCATCGTAATTCCAGGCTTTTGTGTCATGCTGTGTTGATACGATCCTAACCTGCTTGTCCTGCAATCGTGGATTCCGCTGCAGAACATCGTGCGAGGAGGCACGTGAGTAATCAAGAATATTTTTATGTGACAACCCCGATTTATTACGTGAACGATGTGCCTCACATCGGGCATGCGTACACAACTGTAGCTGCGGATGTACTAGCTCGCTGGTACCGCCTTAAAGGATACCGTGTTCATTTTCTCACAGGAATGGACGAGCATGGGGAAAAGGTCGCAAAGACCGCTGCTGAAAAAGGTATGACTCCCCAGGAGTGGTGTGACCATATGGCACCCCACTTCCAGGCAATGTTGGAGTTGTTGGATATTTCCAACGATGATTTTATCCGTACCACCGAAGAACGTCACGTGCGTGGCGTAGTGACTCTGCTCGAAACACTGCAAGAAAAGGACGCACTCTACCTAAGAGATTATGAAGGGCCCTACTGTGTAGCCTGCGAGACATATCTCACTGGAGGAGAACTTGTCGATGCCGAAGGTGGCGCCGGCGGGAACCTTTGCCCCATCCACAAGTCCCCGGTGGACCATCTGCGTGAGCACAATTGGTTTTTTCGCCTCTCGAATTATCGAGACAGGTTGCTCGACCACATCAAAGAGCATCCTGAGTTTATTGAGCCGGCAACGCGCCGCAATGAAGTCATCAGCTTTTTGGAAGAGGGACTCAACGACATCTCTTTCAGCCGCTCTACCATCACTTGGGGCGTTCCTCTGCCCTGGGATACGGACCAAGTTGCCTATGTGTGGCCGGACGCTTTGGCGAACTACATGACAGCCGTGGGCTACGGCACGAACGAAGAGCGCTTTCACCAGGATTGGCCGGCCAGTCTGCATCTTGTCGGGAAAGACATTTTACGTTTCCACACGATCATTTGGCCTGCCATTCTCATGGCAGCGGATCTTCCTTTGCCCCGGCAGGTGTTCGTGCACGGATGGCTGCTCGCTGCGGGCGAGAAAATGTCGAAAACGCGTGCCAACAAGATTGCCCCAAGCGAAATTGTCGACGGCTTCGGCGTGGACTGTTCGCGTTACTACTTCTTGCGAGACGTGAGCTTTGGCCTGGATGGTTCCTTTTCCTGGGAAGCAATGCTGCAGCGTTACAACGCTGACCTTGCGAATGATATTGGGAATCTGGCAAGCCGGGTGCTCAACATGGTGGAGCGTTACCTCGATGGTCTCTCCCCCAAGGAACAAGGCGTCGATGGAGACGATGGCGGCGAGATTGATGCCCTGCAGGCGGCGCTGACCTCGGCGGTTTCCGTCTATGGCGAGCGTTTTGAAGCGCTCGATTTTGATGATGGCCTTCTGGCACTCTGGGGATTTTTTCACGCGGCCAATCGTTTTGTGGAAGACACCACCCCCTGGCATCTCGCCAAAGATAAAAGTCCCGCTGCCCAGGCCCGCCTGCGCGAAGTTCTCGGCGCTGCGCTGGAGGCATTGCGCATCTCGGCCGTGCTTCTCTCTCCCGTGATGCCGGGCGCTGCACGCCGCCTTTGGGACAAACTCGGTCTTGAAGCTGCGCCTGACGCGCAGATCCTGGAAAAAGCCGTGATTTGGGGACAGTTCCCGGCGGGGACTCGTGTGACAAAGGGCGACCCGCTCTTTCCCCGCAAAGAAATATAGGAGTGTGCAAGCGCACAGTAGTGGGCTGAGGGCAAGCCTGCTCCCGCTGCGCTTTTCCCGATTCCTGTGCGTTCTCGTGCACGGCCGGACAGAGGCGAGGAGACACAAATGCCAGACGCCGCAATAACCGCAGCGACACAGCCATCCCAGCCATTTTCTCGGGAACTTGCAGAGGAACCTCTGCAAGTTCCTCCGCAAGTTCCTCAATGGATGGATACCCACTGCCACTTGCAGCTTCTCGACGACGAGGCCGCAGCAGTCGCAACTGCTGCCCAAGATGGTGTGGGTCTTTTGCTTTGTGTCGGCATTGACGCCAAGACGACAGAGGCAGCTCTCGTTGCAGCCCACACGTTTCCGGGTGTGTGGGCGTCATCGGGTTTGCATCCACATAGTGCCTCCGACCTTGCTCACGAATGGGAGCTGTTGTCTGCGCTTGCGGCTGATCCGCTGGTGGTTGCGATCGGAGAGACCGGTTTCGATTTTTATCGCGACCATTCTCCGCCGGGTGTGCAGGAAGAAGCCTTCCGCCAACAAATTGCCTTTGCGAAAACCCAAGACAAAACGCTGATTATTCACTCGCGCGATGCCTGGGCAGACACTTTTCGTGTACTCGCCGATGCAGGCCCGCCTGAGCGTTTTGTGTTCCATTGTTTTTCCGGTGGGCCTGACGAGGCGCGTCGTGCGGTCGAGATGGGTGCCTGTTTGTCGTTTGCCGGCCCGCTTACTTACCCGAAAAACGAAACTTTGCGTGAGGCTGCGCGTACAGCCCCGCACGACAGAATCGTGGTAGAGACGGACGCTCCCTTCTTGCCCCCCCAAGGGTTCCGAGGGAAAACCTGTTTTCCGGCTTATACTGCAAAAACTGGAAGTGTGCTGGCCGACGTGTTGGGTCTTTCGAGAGCAGAAACCGCCGCGCTGACTACCGCAAATGCCTGTCGGGTTTTTCGGCTTCCCGAGCTGTCCGGGGTGGGGGATGGCGGAACCGTCTGACTCCATGCCAGATCAGCAAGAGGGGAGTGAAAAGCCTGAGAGCTTGCACGCCTCTGCTTCTTCTCCGGCTCTTCTCGGACCTGTTGAGGTGCGTCGCTTGCTGGCGTCGTGCGGGGCGCGTCCTTCCCGATTTCGTGGCCAAAACTTTTTGATCGACCCGAACACTGTGCGGCGTATCGTGCGCCTGAGCGACATCTCTCCTGGGGACAAAGTCTTGGAGGTCGGTGTTGGCCTCGGCTGTCTCACCCTGGGATTACTTGCTGCCGGGGCACATGTCCTCGGTCTTGAAGTTGACGAACGGCTTGCCGCTGTAGCCCCCCTTCCCGCCGGCACTGTCGACTTGCGGGTAATGGACGCGCTCGATGCCGACTGGTCCGTGCTCTTGGCGGAAAGCGCAGCGTCGGCAGCAGGACAAGCCCCGGAACGTGGCGGGGAGCAGGCAGGGGAGCACATTGAGGGGCGTGTCGAAGGGTGTGTCGGGGAGCATGTTGAGAGGCACGTAGAAGGGCAGTCACAGGGGCAGGCAGCGGGGCAGGTCGAGGAGCACGCCGAGGGGCAGGCAGGGGGCCAAGCTGACTGGAAAATGATCTCGAACCTCCCTTATTCGGTGGGGACCCGTATCCTTTTGGATATTGTGGTGAAGGTCCCCCAGGTCAACTCTTTTCTTGTGATGGTCCAACGCGAAGTGGGAGAACGCCTTGTGGCCCAGCCGGGAATGCCGGCTTATGGGGCATCAAGCGTGAAAGTTGCCCATTTTTGCACTGTGCGGCTTGAGGGAAGTGTGCCTCCCAGCGTTTTTTATCCGCGACCTGAAGTGGATTCTGTGCTGGTGCGGTTGGAGCGGCACCCGCGTTTTTCTCCCACGCGCAAGGCTCTCCCTGTATCTCTCAGGCGTGAGACCGGGAGTAGTCACTGCGAGAGCGGATCGGGAAGTGCCCCTTCTCGTGCCCCTTCTTCTGGATCTTCTGCTGGGCTTTCTCCTGGATCTTTTCCGGGACCTTCAGAGGCGAAAGCGGCTCTGCCTGAAGCCGAAAAACCAGCAGACAGTTCGTTGGTGTTTGGTGAGTCAGAAGAGAGTGTGAGGGCTTTTTTTCGTGTCGTCGACGCCGGTTTTGGGCAACGGCGTAAAACTCTACGGAAGGCATTGCGGGCGGTTTTCCCGCTGGAGCAGGTGGAGGACGCTTGTGCAAAGGCTGGTATTGACCCACGGCAGCGGGCAGAAACCCTGTCTTCTGCAGATTTTTTGCGGCTTTCCCAATTCTTGCAGTGAAGTGCAGCAGCATCGACACAGCATCGACACTGTGTCGACACTGTGTCGCTCTGCTGGGGTGGGGAGAGCGAAGAAAACTTCCCGGTGTATTCTGTTTGAGACGAGACAAGACCAGACAAGACCAATTATTCCTGCATAT
>JGI24023J19991_10002383_pt1 | contig 13748 bp, 12 predicted proteins | sample Cruoilmetagenom1_FD_19991 | JGI IMG/M metagenome (IMG submission 19991) | reverse complement strand
CGTCGTGCGGCCAGATCAGGTTTTGACTGGGACGATATAGAGGATGTGTATGCCAAGTTATCCGAAGAGGAGGCTGAGGTACGTGCCGCTGTTGATATCGCCGATCAGGACAAGGTGGAAGATGAAATAGGTGACCTGTTATTCGCGGGTGTCAACCTGGCGCGTTTTCTTGACGTTGATGCGGAGCAGGCTCTACGTAGAGCGACGAACAAGTTTGAACGCCGTTTCCGCGGCGTTGAAAGGCACGTGGCTCAGCAACAACAGGTGATGAAGTCGATGTCGGTCAAAGAGCTTGATAAGATCTGGAATGCCGTTAAACAAGTGGAAGATGACAATACCAATGACCCGCCGCTATGAACAGCGTTGCTCATTGTCAGGATCAGAAGCGACGGTAGTTATGTTTCGCTACATATAAATCATCCGACATCCCCAATGTTGCTGCACGACGATGGCCGTCATATTGATACAGGAACGAGAGTAATTATGTTTTACCGTGATGAAGAGATTCGTTTTGAGTGTAGTGGCTGTGGTCGCTGCTGTTTTGGTCATCCTGACGAACATTACATAGAGTTGGCGTCAGGAGAGGCCCGGCGCATTCGCCAATTCCTCGGTCTGGACAAAAAGCAATTCAGGCAGGAGTATCTCGTCACCTTGCCAGGGATCGGCAAGGGGCTCAGGATTAATGCCCAGGGCCGCTGTGTATTGTTGGATGAAAACTCCCGCTGTTCGATCTATCAAGTCAGGCCACGCCAGTGTATGACCTATCCGTTTTGGCCAGAACTGATGCATTCATCTGCGGCCTGGCATGATGAGGCTAGCCGTTGCGAGGGAATCAACCAGGGCAACATTGTGTCGCTGGAGACCATTGAAAAACAATTAAAATAAGTTGCATCCCGCATCGTGCAGAAAATGATAGCGCTTATCCATCTCGATTTTTACGCAATGTTGGCTATTCTGTAGGGTAAGGTCCACAGTGCCGGTCATGTGGATCGGGCAGGGGGATCTTGTTCAATTGGCCGTTAGGCAGGAGATGGAAATGCCGGATATTATGAAATTTATACTGAATGAATCCTCTATTCAGTCTGATCCGAACGGTTATCTGCTCAATCTTGATGATTGGAATGAGGATGTGGCCATTAGCCTGGCGGCGGATGAGGACATTGAGCTGACCGAACAGCACTGGGAGATCCTGCATTTTCTCCGTCGCTATTATCTGGAGTATGGGGATTCACCGAATGTGCGTTCATTGATCAAGATTGTCGCGAAAAAACTGGACCCTGCCAAGGGTACACGCAAGTATCTATATGACCTTTTCCCTTTGGGCCCTTCGCGGCAAGGATGCAGGATAGCGGGTTTACCTAGGCCCAATGACTGTATTGATCTATCCTGAAGAGCTCCGCTGATTTCCTCAGTACACGCATTTGCTGACGATACCAGAGTCGTGGTGTCGTTAAAGCATTATTTATGCATGAGTGACTGGAGGATAAGGTATATCGTACTAATGAATGATTGGTGTGCCCGAGTAATGTTGTCCAGGAATTGCATTATAAGGATGCATAAGAATATAATGCCTTGAAATATATAACGATAACAATCACCCATAATAGTGCATAAATGCATATCTCCCAGGGTGAGCTAATAAAAAGAGGCAGGTAGGCGTTATGGAGTCGTTGAAATCCGGTAATGATGTGTTATTTGTATTGCTTGGCGCTATTATGGTGCTGGCCATGCACGCAGGTTTTGCCTTCCTTGAGGTGGGTACCGTTCGTAAAAAAAACCAGGTCAATGCACTGGTTAAAATTATAACGGATTTTGCAGTTTCGACCATTGCTTATTTCTTCATCGGTTACGGGATTGCATACGGACTGGATTTTTTTTCTGAGGCAAAAGTTCTGACCGAAAAAAATGGTTATGAGCTGGTCAAGTTCTTCTTCCTGTTAACCTTTGCGGCCGCCATTCCCGCCATTATTTCCGGTGGCATCGCAGAACGCGCCCGTTTTTATCCGCAATTGTTGGCGACGGCCCTGCTGGTTGCGTTTGTTTATCCCCTGTTCGAAGGTATGGTATGGGGGCAAATCGAGGGTTTGCAGGGATGGTTAACTGAACAATATAGCCTGGGTTTCCATGATTTTGCCGGTTCCGTGGTGGTGCATGCCATGGGCGGCTGGATCGCACTGACGGCAGTGCTGTTGCTGGGACCCCGNCATGGGCGNTATGGCAAGAATGGNGAGGTGTTNGCNCATCCGCCGTCCAATATCCCTTTTCTTGCCCTGGGCGCATGGATACTCACCGTTGGCTGGTTTGGTTTTAATGTCATGTCGGCCCAGTCTATTGAAGGTATCAGTGGTCTGGTGGCGGTTAATTCACTGATGGCGATGGTCGGTGGCATCCTGGCGGCATTGGTGGCCGGAAAAAATGACCCTGGTTTTATCCATAATGGCCCCCTGGCCGGGCTGGTCGCCATCTGTGCTGGGTCGGATGTGATGCATCCTCTGGGAGCCCTGGTAACAGGCGTGGTAGCCGGTGTGTTATTCGTCTGGACATTCACCCTGGTGCAGAACCGCTGGAAGATCGACGATGTACTGGGTGTCTGGCCGTTGCATGGTCTGTGCGGTGCCTGGGGTGGAATCGCCGCAGGTATCTTTGGTGTTACGTCGATGGGTGGTATGGGCGGTGTGGCTTTCATGCCGCAACTGATAGGCACTGTCGTCGGCATCGTCATTGCCCTGGTAGGTGGTTTTATTATCTATGGTATCTTGAAGGCCGTCATGGGCCTACGCCTGAGTCAGGAAGAAGAATATCAGGGTGCTGACCTGTCGATCCACAAGATTTCGTCTACGGCGGAGGATTGAGGGCAGATACAAGGTGCAAGATGAAAGATGAAAGATACAAGGGAATGAATGGCCGGCTTATGCCGGCCATGTCGAATCTATTAAGGCGATATCTGCTGAGGATTTAGGCAGTACAGAATATGTCTGATAGGCAGGGTAATCAACTACAAGCGCCCCCTTGTATCTTTCATCTTGTACCTTGTATCTGCCCCTAACTGGTCGGGGTGAGAGGATTCGAACCTCCGACCTTACCGTCCCGAACGGTACGCGCTACCAGGCTGCGCCACACCCCGTTTTTAGTCAGATACAAGATTAAGGATAAAAGATACAAGTGAATGAATGGCCAGCCTATGCCAGTCATATTGTTTTTTGTGCTTGTGTTATCTCAGGCTGTCTTGTTAACAGATCCCAAGTCTTTTAATCACTACACCTTGTATCTTTTCTCTGCCTTACGAGTATCTTCGAATTAAAAGCTTCTTTCAACAGAAAAATCGGCGAGGGATAACAAGGCTTCTTTATAAGGCGAGGATGGGAAGATGCTTAAGACTTCTCGCGCCTTAGAGGCTTCTTCGCGTGCCAATTGCGCGGTGTAGGTGATTGCACCTGTGGCCTCGATAGCTTCCAGGACGGCATCAATGTTGTCCAGTCCGCCTTTCTCTATGGCATGACGTACGAGTGCAGCCTGCTCTTTATTACCATGCTGGATCGTATAGATGAGAGGCAGGGTTGGTTTGCCTTCTGCCAGATCGTCACCTACATTCTTGCCCAGCTCGTCGGTGCTGGAGCTGTAGTCGAGGACGTCATCGACGAGTTGAAATGCGGTGCCGAGGTGCATGCCATAAGTGGCCATGGCCGTGATTTGTTCCTCTGTTGCCCCTGATAACAAGGCGCCCAGCTCCGAACCGGCCTCGAACAGTTTAGCTGTCTTGCAATGGATAACATCCAGATAGCTTTCTATCGTCGTATCAGCATTATGCACATTGAGTAGTTGCATGACTTCGCCTTCGGCGATGGTATTGGTCGCATGTGCGAGTATTTCCATTACGCGCATGCTTTTTACCTTGATCATCATTTCAAAGGCGCGTGAATAGACGAAGTCACCGACCAGTACACTGGCCTCATTACCCCAGATGGCATTGGCTGTTTCTTTGCCGCGACGCATATTGGAGGCATCGACAACGTCATCGTGTAGCAAGGTGGCCGTATGAATAAATTCAATAATGGCGGCCACCTGATGATGCATTGTGCCCTGATAGCCGCAGGCACGTGCACTAAGCAAGACAAGAGCGGGGCGTATCCGTTTTCCACCACTGTTAATAAGGTAGTTACCCAGCTCGCCGATCAGGGCGACTTCCGAATACAACGACTGACGGATCAATTGATTGACCGCCTCCATATCATCCTGGATCAGGTTGCGGATAGACTCCAGGTCTATTTGATCCTTATTTTCAGCTGCTTTTGATTGCATAATGACAGATTTGATTACATAGGGTGTTTGTTCAAATCAGCGTAGTGTACCTATCTACGCCTGATCCTGCCAGAAAATTGTCAAATAGATTGACGCAAGGCAAGTAAATGGCTAAAATTGCCAGCTCTTTCAGTTTTGCTCATACTTCAGGGTGATCTAATTATGTACGCTGTAATCAAAACAGGTGGCAAACAATACCGCTTAAGTGCGGGAGACACAGTACGCGTTGAAACACTGGACGCGGAAGAAGGTGCCTCTGTTGAGTTTGACAATATTCTAATGGTAGCGGATGGCGATAATATCAAAGTCGGTACGCCCTATGTTGAAGGCAGTAAGGTAATGGCAAAAGTCAAAGCCCATGGCCGTCACAAAAAAATCGAGGTAATCAAGTTCAATCGTCGTAAGCATTACGATAAGCGAACAGGTCATCGTCAGAATTACACCGAGCTGGAAATCACTGATATCCAGGCTGGTTAAACGCATCAGGAGCGCGACTAATGGCACATAAAAAAGCGGGTGGTAGTACTAGAAACGGACGCGATTCCGAGTCGAAACGTCTGGGCGTTAAAATGTTTGGCGGTCAGGACATCATTGCTGGCAATATCATTGTTCGTCAACGTGGAACCCGTTTCCATGCTGGCAAAAATGTAGGCATCGGCAAGGACCATACATTGTTTGCCAAGGCGGATGGTAAAGTGGTTTTCGAAGTTAAAGGTCCCAAGAGTCGAAAATTTGTCAGCGTAGTAGCTGCAGAAGCCTGATAATAACAAAGCACTCAGGTCGATTCAGGACCCCGCCCGAGAAGGCGGGGTCTTTTGTTTTAAGGGGTTTGATTTGTGTGAATAGGAAGTATCGCCAGCATGCGGTATTCTCTTAGGTCTGGGTCGGGTACTGGAAGCGATTATGAAATTTGTTGATGAAGCGACAATCAGGGTGGAAGCCGGTAATGGTGGTAATGGCGTCATCGGTTTTCGTCGAGAAAAATACATACCGTTTGGAGGACCTGATGGAGGTGACGGCGGTGATGGCGGCTCAGTCATTTTGGTTGCCGATGAGGAGTTGAATACCCTGATTGATTTCCGCTACCAAAAGGCGTTTCGTGCTGAGCATGGTAAAAAAGGGGCGGGTGCCCAGTGTACCGGCAGGAGTGGTTCTGATCTGATAGTCCCTGTCCCTGTTGGTACCATCATTACTGATAAGGATACGGGGGAGCAGATAGGCGATCTGGTCAAGCCCGGGCAGCGGATAAAGGTCGCCCAGGGTGGTTTCCACGGGCTCGGTAATGCACGATTTAAAAGCAGTACCAATCGTGCGCCGCGCAAAGCCACACCTGGTACGCCAGGCGAACATCGTATTTTGTATCTGGAATTGAAGTTGCTGGCTGACGTGGGTTTATTGGGTATGCCTAATGCCGGCAAATCCACCCTCATACGGGCGCTTTCCTCGGCGCGGCCCAAGGTGGCGGATTACCCGTTTACCACCCTGCATCCCAATCTGGGTGTTGTCAGTATTGAACCCTACCGTAGTTTTGTGATGGCCGATATTCCCGGGCTGATCGAAGGGGCGGCTGAAGGTGCCGGTTTGGGAATCCAGTTTTTAAAGCATCTATCACGCACCGGTTTATTATTACATATGGTCGATATTTCCCCTTTGGGTGGGAGTGGCGATCCGGTCGACGATGTGCGTAAAATTGAAAAGGAACTGGAGAAATTCAGTGATCAACTGGCCGGGCAGGAACGTTGGCTGATACTCAATAAACTGGATTTACTGGAACCTGATGAGGCCGATAAACGCTGTGATGAGGTCGTGCAGTCCCTCAGCTGGGAGGAGCCTGTGTTCAAATTATCCGCCATGCAAAAACAGGGGACGCGTGAGCTGAGTTATAAAATCATGGAATATATCGAGGAGCGCAAGGAGAGATCTGCGGACGATGCAGCCAGTTCCTAGTGCTGTTTATGTGCTGAGATAAATGCTTGTCAGCATATATTGGCAACGTTTTTCTTGTGCCATTTCTGTTTTCCCATTAACCTGTTTTGATTATGAAAGTTCGAGAAAATATAACCGATACGAAGCGCTGGGTCGTCAAGATCGGTAGCGCGTTGTTGACCAATGATGGCCGTGGGCTCGATGGTGAGGCGATGGGTCGCTGGGTTGATCAGATTGCTGCGCTGATGAAGGCGGGGCGGGAAATTGTTCTGGTCTCTTCAGGGTCGGTGGCGGCGGGCATGAGTCGACTGGGCTGGCGTCAACGACCGCATGCATTGCACGAATTGCAGGCGGCAGCCGCCGTCGGGCAAATGGGTCTTATCCAGGCTTATGAATCACACTTTATGCGGCATGGCCTGCATACGGCCCAGATACTGCTGACACATGAAGATTTGGCTGATCGCCAACGTTACCTGAATGCACGCACCACATTGCGGACCTTGATGGCCCTGGGTGTGGTCCCTGTTATCAACGAGAACGATACCGTCGCGACCGACGAAATCAGGTTTGGTGATAACGATACCCTGGCGGCGCTGGTGGCTAATATCACCGAGGCGGATTTGCTGGTGATCCTGACCGACCAGCAAGGCTTGTTTGATAAGGACCCACGTACCCATTCCGATGCTGCCTTGATATCATCGGGCCGGGCAGGCGATCGTTCATTAGAGGGCGCTGCCAGTGGCGAGAGTGGAAGCCTGGGTCGAGGTGGCATGATAACCAAGGTCAAGGCCGCTACCAGGGCAGCAAGGTCAGGGGCAGATACCGTCATTGCGAGCGGCCATGAGGATGCTATTTTACAGCGACTGGCGCAGGGTGAAAACTTGGGTACTATTCTATTGGCCGACGAGGAGCCGATGGTGGCGCGCAAGCAATGGCTTGCTGGGCAATTAAAAGTAAAAGGTAAGGTGTTTATCGATCAAGGCGCCGTTAATGTGCTGTGTGAAAAAGGCAGGAGCCTGCTTCCGGTTGGGGTCACAGCGATAGAAGGGCAATTTCAGCGCGGCGAACTTGTTGCCTGTATTGGCCCTGATGGCAACGAGGTTGCGCGTGGCCTGGTGAACTATAATGCCGAGGACAGCCGACGCCTGATCGGCAAGGCCAGTAGCCAGATCGAGGCTACGCTGGGCTATGTCGACGAGGCAGAGCTGATTCATCGCGATGATATGGTTTTAACGTCAGGGGGAAAGATAAAAGATACAAGATAAAAGTCTGAGTGTATCCAGGCAACCGGGTTTAACTTGTATCTTTCATCTTGTATCTTGTATCTGCCCCATAAAAAAAGGCCGCTCTATGACCGGCCTTTTTTTATGGGGCGACTTACTTACATTGCGCGAATAGTCTGGTTCAGGCGACTTTTATGTCGGGCAGCCTTGTTTTTATGGATAAGGCCTTTACCAGCCATCTGGTCGAGAGCAGGGACAGCAGCCTTGTATGCAGCTTCTGCTGCTGCCTTGTCGCCTGCAGCGATGGCCTTGACTACATTTTTCAGGTACGTACGCATCATAGAACGTTGTCCAGCATTACGTTTGCGATGTGTTTCGGCCTGACGGGCCCTTTTTTTAGCTTGTGCTGAGTTAGCCAAGGTATTACTCCTGCAAATAGTTCTCTTTTAAAGATCGCGCATATTGCGGATTTTTTGCCCGTTTGTCAAGTAAAATACCCGCATTCCGGTATTTTTACAGGGCGGTTTCTGTTATCGAAAGCCGTGTGTTGAAAGCAAAAGGCAGGTATGATAGCTGCTTAATAGATAAGGAAAATTATCGAAATCAGACGGAATTTCGTAGCCAAAAAGCATAAAAAATGAGCCGTAAATTACTGAAATCCACCTTCATCGTCAGTGGCATGACCTTTTTGTCACGCATTCTTGGTTTCGTTCGCGATATGGTGCTGGCCCAGGTGTTTGGCACCAAGGCGGCGACGGATGCCTTTTTTGTCGCCTTCAAGATCCCCAATTTTATGCGGCGCCTGTTTGCCGAGGGTGCTTTTTCCCAGTCTTTTGTGCCTGTCCTGAGTGAGACCAAGGCCACTGGGACGGATAGTGATGTCAAGGATCTTGTCGATCATGTGACGGGGTCATTGGGCTTGATATTGTTGCTTGTTACCGTTATCGGCATCGTTCTTGCTCCTGTCCTGATCATGATATTTGCCCCCGGTTTTGTCCTCGCGCAGGGAGAAGAGCGTGCCGTCCTGGCGGGAGATATGCTCAAAATCACCTTTCCCTATTTATTGTTTATATCGTTAACCGCACTGGCGGGGGGTATCCTCAATACATATGGACGTTTTGCCGTTCCTGCTTTTACGCCCGTATTGCTGAACCTGTGTATGATTGCTGCTGCCATCCTGTTGTCGCCGCTGATGGATCAGCCGGTAATGGCCCTGGCCTGGGGTGTGTTGGCGGCCGGTATTGCCCAGTTGTTATTTCAGTTACCGTTCCTGTGGCAGATCGGTATGGTGCCGAGGCCACGGTTCTCGCGCCGCCATAGCGGTGTTAAAAAAATAATGAAGCTCATGCTTCCCGCCATTTTTGGTTCATCGGTCGCCCAGATTAACCTGTTGCTGGACACGGTGATCGCTTCCTTCCTGGTCGCAGGCAGCGTCAGTTGGTTATATTTTTCCGACCGTCTGGTCGAATTCCCATTAGGTATTTTCGGTGTCGCCCTGGCGACGGTTATCCTGCCGAACTTATCCAGTCGCCATGCGGAAAAATCACCCGCGCTATTCAGNATGACCCTGGATTGGGCNNTNCGNTGGGGNTTGCTGGTCGGTGTGCCTGCCACCGCTGGCCTGTTCATGTTATCCACACCCATGATTTCGACCTTGTTCCAGTATGGTGAATTTGATGTTCAGGCGATGACCATGACATCACTGAGCCTGAAGGCCTACAGTCTCGGTCTGGTCGGTTTCATCCTCGTTAAGGTACTGGTACCCGGGTTTTTTGCACGTCAGGATACGCGTACGCCGGTTCGTATCGGCATTATCGCGATGGTGACAAACATGCTTCTTAATATTATTTTTGTTGTGCCAATGGTAATGACGGGTGCGACGGCGCCCCATGTCGGTCTGGCTTTGGCAACATCCTGTTCTGCCTTGCTTAATGCAGGATTATTGTTTCGTACCTTGCGTAAACACGACATTTATCAGGCCATGAGTGGCTGGTTTGGTCTATTCCTGCAGATTTTTCTGGCCACGACGGCCATGGTCCTGACGTTGGCATGGGCGACAGCGGGCACAGAACAATGGTCGAGCTGGGGTGCTGCAGAGCGTGCCTGGAACCTGGGTTTACTGGTTTGCGCAGGCGGCATTGTGTATATCCTGGTACTGCTGGCAACGGGAGCACGACCCTGGCAATGGAAGGTGACACTCCCGCAGAAACCGTGAGGTTCTCTGGTATGCAGCTAACAGTAGGGATTGTGGCGTAAATTAAGTATACTTTGCCATTTACTTTAGGCATCCCCGGATCAGGTCTGCATGGAACTTATACGCGGTATTCACAATCTCCGCCCCCATCATCGTGGCTGCGTGGCTACGATTGGTAATTTCGATGGCGTGCATCTGGGTCACCAGGCAGTACTCGGTCAATTGGCTGAGCAGGCCGAGAGTATGGGGCTGCCGATGGTGGTCATCACCTTCGAACCTCAACCACAGGAATATTTTGCACCCGCACAGGCAAAAGCGCGACTGACACGTTTTCGTGAAAAATATCAGGCACTGAAACGTTATTCCGTCGATCGTGTCCTGTGTCTGCGTTTTGACCAGTGGTTATCCAGCCTGGAAGCGGATGCCTTTATCGACAAAGTGTTGGTGCAGGGGCTGGATGTCAAATACCTGGTCGTGGGGGATGATTTCCATTTTGGCAAGCAACGTCGCGGCAATTTTGACATGTTGTATCAGTACGGACAAAAGGCCGGTTTTCCGGTTGTTAATATGCATACCTTCAGTATTGACGGTGAGCGAGTCAGCAGTACGCGGGTACGCGATGCACTGGAGCAGGGCGATCTTGCCATGGCCGAAAAACTGCTGGGGCGTCCTTATCGTATGTGCGGACGCGTGGCGCATGGAGACAAGCGTGGGCGTACTATCGGTTTCCCCACGGCTAATATTCATTTGCATCGCAAGGCCTCGCCGGTGCAGGGGGTCTATGCCGTCGAGATGTTTGGTATCGAGGGTGAGCCGGTGGCGGGGGTGGCCAATGTGGGTAACCGTCCGACCGTTGATGGGACTCGCAGCCTGCTGGAGGTCCACCTGTTTGACTTCAATCAGGAGATCTACGGCCGCTATGTGCACGTCAATTTCCTCCACAAGATACGTGACGAGATGAAATTCGACTCCTTTGATCAGCTCAAGCTGCAGATCCAGGCCGATGCGAACAAGGCCAGGGAATGGTTCGCAGACTGAATGCTTCCTTTCCACTGCTTGAAATTATCAGGTATCATACTTTCTTAATTTAATAATACGTCGACATAATTCATAAACTTGAAAAGAGGAACTATGGCAGATTACAAGCATACCTTGAATCTACCCAAAACAGATTTTCCCATGCGTGGTAACCTGGCCAATCGTGAGCCCGAGATGCTAAAGCAATGGGAGGCAATGGATCTGTACGGAAAAGTGCGAAAAGCGGCTGCGGGCAAGCCAAAATTCATCCTGCACGATGGCCCGCCCTATGCCAATGGCGAGATTCATATTGGCCATGCGATTAACAAGATTCTCAAGGATGTCATCGTAAAGTCCCGTGGCCTGATGGGTTTCGATGCCCCTTATGTACCGGGTTGGGATTGTCATGGTTTGCCCATCGAGCTGAATGTCGAGAAAAAAGTCGGCAAGCCCGGCGTCAAGGTCGATGCCAGTACCTTCCGCAAGGCCTGTCGTGACTATGCCGGCAAACAGGTAGACAAGCAAAGGCAGGGCTTTAAACGGCTGGGCGTGCAGGGGGAGTGGGATCAGCCTTACCTGACGATGGATTATGCTTTTGAGGCAGACATTGTGCGTTCACTGGGCAAGATTATAGAGCGTGGTCACCTGTACAAAGGCTCCAAGCCTGTCCACTGGTGTATCGATTGCGGTTCGGCATTGGCCGAGGCCGAGGTCGAATACGAAGATCGTAATTCCCCGGCGATCGATGTGCGTTTCAGTGTGCTCGATGATGAAAGTTTTCTGGCGCGTTGTACGGATGTTAAAAAAGGCGTTGGTCCGCTCTCTGTCGTGATCTGGACCACCACCCCGTGGACATTACCGGCAAACCAGGCAGTCTCTCTGAATCCCGGGCTGGACTATGTCGTGATCCAGTGTGACGGTGTTGCTGAGCACGAACACGAACGTCTGTTACTGGCGGAAGCCCTGTTGGCCGATGCCGTGAGCCGTTATGAGTTGCATGATTACCAGATCATCGCGCGTTGTAAGGGCCAGGACCTCGAAGGTCTGAAGCTTCAACATCCTTTCTATCAGCGCGAAGTGCCGATCATTCTCGGTGATCATGTCACCACCGAGGCCGGTACCGGTGCGGTGCATACGGCCCCCGGACATGGTCAGGAAGACTATGTGGTGGGTAGCCGATATCATCTCAAGGTCGATAACCCGGTCGCCGCTAATGGCTGTTTCCTGCCGGATACCGAGCTGTTCGCGGGAGAGCACGTGTTCTCGGCCAACGACCATGTCCTTGAAGTGCTTAAAACGCATGGCAAACTCGTGCATCATCAATCCCTGCGCCACAGTTACCCGCATTGCTGGCGCCATAAAACCCCGATCATCTTTCGCGCCACCCCGCAGTGGTTTATCAGTATGGAGCAGAAGGGTCTGCGATCTGCGGCCATGGATGCCATCAGCAATACCCGTTGGATGCCGGACTGGGGACAGGCGCGTATCGAGAGTATGGTCACCAATCGACCGGACTGGTGTATCTCGCGTCAACGTACCTGGGGCGTGCCCATTCCTCTGTTTGTACACAAGCAAACAGGCGAACTGCATCCCGCGACCGATACCCTGCTGGAAGTGGTCGCCAAACAGATCGAGAGCGAGGGTATCGATGCCTGGTTTGATCTCAAGGCCGAAAACCTGATTGGTGATGATGCGGCCGACTACGACAAGGTCATGGATACCCTCGATGTCTGGTTTGATTCCGGTGTCAGTCACGAGGCCGTGATGAACCGTCGTGATGTATTGAATGCTCCCGCGGACCTCTATCTGGAAGGTTCTGACCAGCATCGAGGCTGGTTTCAGTCCTCCTTGTTGACGTCCGTTGCGATGAACGGTCGTGCCCCTTACCGTTCTGTGTTGACGCACGGTTTTACGGTCGATGCCAAAGGGCAGAAGATGTCCAAGTCCAAAGGTAACGTAGTTGCACCGCAAAAAGTGGTGAATCGCCTGGGTGCAGACATCCTGCGCCTGTGGGTCGCTGCCACGGATTATCGCAACGAGATAACCGTGTCTGACGAGACCCTCAACCGTGTTGCCGATTCCTATCGACGCATGCGTAACACCGCACGTTATCTGTTATCCAACCTGGAGGACTTTGATCCTGCTCAACATGCCTTGAAACCAGAACAGATGCTGCCACTGGATCGTTGGGCTGTGGATCGCACCCGGCAGATGCAGGATGATATTGCGGCTGCCTACGAAGGCTATCAGTTTCACCAGATTTATCAGAAGCTGCATAATTTTTGCAATGTCGACATGGGCAGCTTCTACCTGGATATTACNAAGGATCGCCAGTACACCACCCAGGCCGANAGTATCGCCCGACGCTCTGCACAAACCGCGATGTATCATATTATCGAGGCNATGGTGCGNTGGCTGGCNCCTATCCTGAGTTTTACNNCTGATGAGATCTGGAAATTTATGCCGGGCGAACGTGGTGAGTCGGTATTNCTGGAANNNTGGTATACNGGCCTGTTTGAATTACAGGAGGATGATACATTCAATCNTNCATTCTGGCAGCAGGTCATGGAGATGCGCGAGGCCGTAAGCAAGGAGCTGGAGCGCTGCCGTGTGGCCGGCGGCATTGGTTCCTCTCTGGATGCCGAGGTCGATCTTTATTGTGGTCAAGAATTGTACGAGCAGCTCAGCAAGTTGGGCGATGAATTGCGATTTATACTGATCTCTTCGTATGCGCGCATCCATCGCGATACCGACAAGACAACGGATGCCATCCACTTTACCTTGAGCACGAACGATGAGCTCTGGGTAGCGGTCGCCCCGTCGGCACATGAGAAATGTGTACGTTGCTGGCACCATCGTGCCGATGTGGGTTCACATGCAGAGCATCCAGGTCTATGCGATCGTTGCATCGAAAATGTGGATGGTGATGGGGAACCTCGCCGGTTTACCTGATGTCTAAAAAAGCAATATCAACCACGGCCATGAGGGCCCTGGCAATAATTAATGATTAAGCCTATGTTGAAATATTTGTGGATTACATTCTTTGTTATCGTTCTGGATCAGATCAGCAAGCAGTTGGCAGAGTATTA
>JGI24023J19991_10002379_pt1 | contig 13764 bp, 16 predicted proteins | sample Cruoilmetagenom1_FD_19991 | JGI IMG/M metagenome (IMG submission 19991) | reverse complement strand
GGAGGATTTCATGCCCGAGGGGAGAAGCGGGGAACCGGATCAGAAACAGTTGAAAGCGCTGGCAACAGGCCTCATCAACGAGCAGAGCACTATGACCCAGGCAACCTGCAAAGAGAATGTTGCTTGGGCCGCGCCGGTGTACTATGTTTTTAGGAAGTCGGCCTTTTATTTTTTTTCGGACCCCGAATCGCGGCATATCCTCGAAGCTTCGGAAAGCGGTCAGGCTTCCTGCGCGATCCATGGGTTTGCTTCAGGCTGGCAGGAGATTCGGGGCATTCAGATGACCGGATGTATCGAGATGCTCTCTATGGGGTTTGAATCCGCTGAGGTTATAAGGAGTTACCTTAAAAAGTTTCAATTCACAAAAGAACTTTTTTCGTCCGGGGCCTCGCTCAATCTGGATGCTTTTACATCACGGTTCCGGGTCAAACTTTATAAGTTCAATCCTACCCTTGTTTATTATCTCGACAACAGTCTTCGGTTCGGATTCAAAGAGCGGGTGATACTCTCTTAAGTTTTCCGGGCTGCAAAAAAACCTGTGTGCTTGAAAGAGTAGCCTACAGATGTTAACATCGAATACATTAAAAAAGTGATAAAAAAGAGTCCAATATGAGTTTCTATCCGATTTTTGTTCAGCTTGAAGGAAAAAAAGTGGTGGTGGTGGGCGGGGGCAATGTGGCTCACCGAAAAGTGCTGGCCCTTCTGGAGTGTGGTGCTTCTATCTATCTGGCCGGAAGGGAGTTGGTCCCTGAGCTGGAACAGATGGTTGAAAAAAAAGAGATTCATTTTTTGGGACATGAATTCAAGGATGAATATCTGAACAATGCTTTTATGATCATTGCAGCCACGGACGATAAGGATTTGAATCACCGGATCAGTACATGTGCAAGGGAAAAGGGTGTTTGGGTCAATGCCGTTGACCAGCCCCCTGATTGCGATTTTATCGTGCCCTCCATTCTCAAGCGGGGGGATCTTCAGATCGCTATTTCCACTTCCGGAAAAAGCCCCGCGCTGGCCAGGAGGATTCGGAAAGGCCTTGAGGCGCAATTCGGTCAGGAGTACGAGAAATTTCTGACCATGATGGGTCGTTTGCGAAAAGAGGTATTGTCCCTGGGACTTTCCCAGGAAGAAAACAGCCGGATTTTCCAGAAAATTGTTGATTCGGATTTCCTGGAAAACTTTTCTGACGGTTTCCCCCAAAGGATGGAGGCATATCTGAAAAACATTCTTCCGGAACAGGTGGATCTCAAAAATTTATGGAAGCCGTAACATCCATTTGGTTTATACCGGCCCTTTGTTTCGAACTTATCGCAACAGCCGGGTTTATTGTTTTCATTGTCAGGCAGCAGAAATGGGTGTTCAAAGCTGCCTACTGGCTTCTTGCGGTGGGGTTCGGTTTTCATACCATTTTTCTGGGTTTCCGGTACTATTCTCTGGGGGTGGCGCCGGTGCTCGATCTCAAAAGTGCGCTTTCATTCTTTTCCTGGTCCATTATCGGCGTATACCTGGTTATTCAGGCTCGCTTTAAATTGCGGGTGCTGGGATCTTTTGTGGCGCCGCTGGCGGCCTTTTTCATGACCATTTCAACTGCGGTTCCGGGAACCCAAACCCCTGTTAAGCCCATTTTCAAGAGCCTCTGGTTGACCCTTCATGTGGGAACCGTGTTTGTGGGAAATGCACTTCTGGCCATCTCGTGCATCGCCGCCATCATGTATCTGATCCAGGAACGCCAGATCAAACGAAAGCGCTTCGGCACATTTTATGGTCGGCTGCCGTCTCTTGCCACTCTGGATAACATCAATTACTATGCGATTTTGTACGGGTTCCCCTTTCTGACCCTGGGAATGATTGTGGGTTCCATCTATGCCCATTTTGCCTTGGGCGTCTATTGGCAGTGGGATCCAAAAGAGGTATGGTCGCTCATATGCTGGTTGTTCTATGCGGCCCTGATTCACGAACGGCTGGCTGTGGGCTGGCAAGGTCGAAAAGCGGCGATCATGTCAATTGTCTGTTTCTCCCTGTTGATTTTCACTTTTCTGGGTGTCAGTCTCCTCATGGGCGGATATCACAGTTTCGACAATATGGGGGGGCGCTGAAAAAGCATGCCTAAAATTATCAACATCGGGATGAATCACGAAACCGCGCCCGTGGCATTGAGGGAATGCCTGGCGGTGGAATCCCGGAATGTACAAAAAGCGCTGGGGCTCATGAGGAGCCTGGATGTGGTTCGCGAGGGGTTTTTCCTGTCCACATGCAACCGTGTGGAGGCCCTGATTGTGGCGGAAGAGGCCCAGGAAGCCAAACGGGCTATTGTTTCTCTGTTGAGCAAAATCGGTAATATCCCGGTAGATGATTTTTCGTCATGCCTTTACACCTATGAAAACATGGATGCGGTGACGCATATTTTCAGCGTGGCCTCCAGTCTGGATTCCATGATCATCGGGGAACCCCAGATTCTGGGGCAGATCAAGGAGGCCTATTTACAGTCCACTCAGGAAAAGATGTCGGGCGTTACATTGAACCGGCTCATGCACAAGGCGTTTCATGTGGCCAAACGGGTGAGGTCCGAGACGGATATCTGCGGTGCCGCCGTTTCCATCAGCTATGCAGCCGTTGAGCTGGCGCGAAAAATTTTTCACGTCCTTGAGGGAAAAAAGGTGTTGCTGATTGGGGCCGGGGAAATGGCGGAGCTGGCAGCTCGGCATCTTTTGACCAACGGGGTCAGTTCCATGACGGTGGTCAACCGGACTTTTGAGCGGGCCGTGGAAGTGGCGGAGCGGTTTCGTGCATCCCCGGCCTCATTTGACGAGATTCAGGACCAGCTTCTGAAAGCGGATATCGTTGTGACTTCCACCGCCGCTTCGGAGTATATTATTACCCGGGAAATGGTCAAGAAAGTACTCAGGAAAAGGCGGAGCCGCCCGCTCTTTTTGATCGACATCGCGGTGCCAAGGGACGTGCATCCGGAAGTCAATAAATTGAACAACGTTTACCTCTATGACATTGATGATTTGAAAGGGGTCATTGAAGTTAACAAGGCCCAGCGCCGGGAAGCAGCGGTCAAAGCGCAGCGTATTGTTCGGGAAGAGGTGGTAAAGTTTGAAAAATGGTTAAAAACCCTTGCGGTGGTTCCCACCATCGTTTCATTGAGAAACAAGGCTGATACCATCATTCAGGCTGAATTCGGTAAAAGTCGTTCAGTTCTGGATCAGCTTGCGCCCGCGCATCGACAGGCGGTTGATGTTTTGATTCGATCCATTGTTGAAAAAGTGCTCAACGACCCCATTTTGTTCTTGAAAGGAAAAGCGGGTCGATCTACGCTAAACGGCTATTTGGATACGACACGAAAACTTTTTTCACTGGATGAGGGCGAGGAATCCAGCCGGGCGAAAACCATCACGGGCAATAAATCCTGTTGACCCGCGCCCGGGATTCTTTTGTCCCCTGAGGAGGAACGAATGAATATTGACCGAATGCTTAAAACTGTGAAAGGGCATCCCGACAGTTCAAAAATGGGAATGATTGCCTCCCATATGGGGCTTGTGAGGGAGACGTCCCTGAACGGAGACCCCGTTAAGGGTATCAACGTCCGCTTTGATCACGAGGCCATTGAAGCCATTATCAAAGATGCCAAAAAGATGCCGGGTATTATCGAAGTCCTGGTGGATACCTGTGACGGGCAGTTGAATGTGGGAGACGAAATCATGGCCGTTGTGGTGGGCGGGGATATTCGGGATCATGTCTTTCCGGCGCTGACAGAGACGGTGGAACGTATTAAAAAGGAAGGTTCACGGAAAAAAGAAGAATTTTGAAGTGGGAGCGTCTGTTTTATGGGTATGATCGATGTGGGTGAGAAACCGGTGGTGAAGCGGCAGGCAACGGCGGCAGGAAAAATACGGCTTTCTTCCGAGACGTTGAAGAAGGTACGTGAGGGGGAAATCAGGAAGGGGGACCCTCTGCTGGTGGCGGAGGTTGCGGCCATGAACGCAGCGAAACAAACCCATCTTTTGATTCCCCATTGTCACCAGATACCGCTGGATATGGTCAGGGTGATCTTTGAACTGGGACAGGGGGGTGTTGAGGCCCGATGCATTGTGCGATGCCGGGCACGAACGGGGGTTGAAATGGAAGCCCTGGTCGGAGTCTCTATTGCCCTGAACACCATTTGGGATATGGTTAAATATCTGGAAAAGAATGATCAGGGCCAATATCCGGGAACCATGATTACGGATATCAGGGTGATTAAAAAGGAAAAGGGGTCGTAGGGGCACGGTGCGCCGTGCCCTACTGGGCACGATGCATCGTGCCCCTACCTTAGAGGGGAAAAGCCAGATGAAGAAAATTGCAATTATGATGTTAATGGGTCTTTGGGTGATTCTTTCAGTCCACACCTGCTGGGCCGAAAAGGCTTATGTTGTGAATACCTCAAAAATAACCTTGCGGGGTGGACCGAGTACAAAAGATAAGATCATCACCATGCTTAACCAGGATTCACCCGTGGAGATTCTTGAGACCCAGTCCGGGTGGAGCCACGTTCGTCTCGTGGGAAATGCTTCCCGTAATGATGAGGGATGGATTGCCGGCCGCTTCCTGACCCGTGATGTTCCGTGGAAGGTTCAGGCGAAGGGCTTGAAATCGGAAAACGTTCGTCTCAAACAAAGGGCTGAGAACATTGAAAAAGAGTGGACGGCCTCATCCGGTGAAAAAGAACTGATGAGTGAAAAACTGGGAAAAGCGGAAAAAGAGCTAAAGAGTGTCAAGACGAAATATGAATCTCTGAAAAAAGCATCCGGTTCTTTACTGGCGCTTCAGAAAACCCACGATGAGACGCTGAAAGCCTTGCAGGAAGCACGTATGACCCTGGAAACCTTGCAGAAGGAAAACATGATACTGAAGTCTTCGCAACGAAACCGATGGTTTCTGTCAGGTGCGGTTGTGTTGCTTGTGGGGCTCATTTTCGGTCTGGTCATGGGAAGGCAACAGCGGAAAAAGAAATCTTCCTATTACTGATTTTCGAAGGAGGGGCAAAAAGGGATTGGGATTTGCTGCCAAAGAGATAAAGCGGCTCACGGGAAAGGCCATCCACCATCAGAAAATGATTCGAGACGGGGATCATGTTCTGGTTGCTGTATCGGGGGGCAAGGACAGTCTGGTTCTTCTGCGGGTCTTGCATGAAAGGTTGAAAAGAATTCCCATTACCTACGATATTACCGCCGTCCATGTGGACCCCGGTTTTGGTGGAAATTCCGCCGGGGAAATGGAGACTTTTTTTTCAACCCATGGGTTCGACTTCAGGATCATTGAAAGCGACATCGGGCCAAAAGCCCATGGTCCGGAAAACCGGGAAAACCCCTGCTTCCTTTGCTCGCGAATGAGAAGAAAACTGCTCTTTGAGCTGGCGGATANCCTCGGATGCAACCGAATCGCACTGGGTCACCACAAAGACGATATTATCGAAACGCTTTTCNTGAATATCTTTTATGGTGCTTCCATCAGTACCATGCTGCCGGTGCAGGAACTTTTTGATGGCAAACTGACGATCATCAGGCCCCTTTATCGGGTGGATGAAGACCTTATCCGGCGTTATGCGAAAACAATGGATTTTCCCCGGATTGAACTGGGATGCCCCAGCGCGGGGGCGACCAAGCGGGAAGAGATCAAGGATATGCTGAACAGTTTTTACCGGAAAAGCCGTAAAATCAAAGGAAACATTTTTCACGCGCTGCAAAATGTGAACCCGGAATACCTTTTATGATTGTTCAAAGGTGCCGTACTTTAGAAATCCCCCAGAGGCCTTGTAAACGTATATCCCGCCGGGTCTCCCATGAGTTTCTGCCGCGCCTCCGGCTCATTTCCGCCAGCCAGGGAAAAGGGGAGGGATAGCACGTAGAAAACCGCTCCCACTGCTGTAGCGGCAATGCCGAGGGGCCTCATGACAACGAGATCTCCCATCATGCAGGCAGCCTTATCATCGTCCAGTGCTTTAATGCGCTCCTGTGCCAGGATGGTGTGTCCCCGGCAGAAAAAAAGCGCAAGAGATGCGATCAGAACCACTATTATGATTTTATGGTGTTTTTTCATGACAGCCCCCTTTTGTTAACATTGTATCCTGCATCATATCACCTGAAAACATGAATCTCAACTCCCTTTAATTAACTTCTTGGAATCTTTTCTCTCAAGGGTTGGGTGGTTTCTCTCTGTTTTTCTTGCCATCATCAGACAATACGTGGTTGATTTTATCCGAGAGGTAGGACCAGAGGGTCAGAACAGCACCCGTCCCCAATTCCGCAGCCAATTCCGTTTTACTGAACCCGTTTTTCCCCCTTTGCTCCCCGCCGGCGGCTTGTTTTTTTCCGGTGGCGGAAAAAAAGGCCTGTACCGTTTCAAAAGCCAGGTTGGCCTCTTTCAATTTTTCCTCCGCCTTCTTTTTGAGGCGTGGGTTGTGAGAAAAGCGGTCAGGGTGCCAGACCGCCACAAGATCTTTGTAAGCCTGTCTCGCCTCGTCTGCTGTGGCGTCCGCACCGATTTCAAGTATTTCGAAAGATCTTCTGATATTCATAGGCATTTCAAATCAGAACTACCACAGGCAGGCATGGGGGTCAAGTGGGAGGACTTTCATGAGGGTATAGCCGCGTAGGGGGCACGCTGCAGCGTGCCCCCTACTTGACTTGCTGAAGGGCATTTGCTATTTTGATCCAGTTCACTTAAGCCCTGCCCCATAATGAGAGAGCCTTCTATGTTGACGGGATTGGAGAATTTGATCAGGGATATCCAGCTGGAACCCTGGGCCGAAAGCTTTTCTGAAAATACAGAATTCTGGACGCATCACATTCAATGGATTGAAGAAAACCTTCTGCCGGAGTTTCTGAGACGGTTTTCCGGAAAGATTGACGAGATCGTTGATATTGATCCGGGCCTTTCAGAGCGGGAAATCCTGGAAAAAGCCACCTGCTACATGGTCTCTTTTCTGGGGGCAACATCCGCTTCCGTACGGATATATGACCCCAAGACCGAGCAAATGCTTTCCTATGGATCGTACCCGTCCAGAGAGGAGACGCGAGAAACGGCCATTCCCTTTAAGGACAGCATTGCCGGGGAGGTTTTGCGAAGCCGTCAACCCTATTTTTCCCCCAATCTGTTGGAGGAAGAGCGGTATCATAATAAACAGGCGGTTGTTAAAGAAGGCCTTTATTCGTTGATGGCCATTCCCTTCGAAATCCCCCGTTTTTTCCCTAGGGAACGGGATACGCTTGGGGTGATTCAGCTCTATTATGGGGACTGTGAGCGAAAATTCAGCCCTCTTGAAATCACAACCGCCAACACCATGGCCAAACGGCTCAGCTTTGTCATTGCCCACAAAAAAATTCTGGATTTAAACCGAGTCGCTGAAAAGCGGGAAGACATTGTGAACCATGTTTTTCTAAAGCTCGGAAGCCGTGGCGGGGTGAAGCTGGCGGAGGTTTTCAACAAGGTGGTTCCGGACCTGGCGGATATGGTGGACCTTCAGAGTTGCGCTTTGTTTTCGGTGGGTCCTGCCCTGGATCAGGTTGTCCTGCAGGCGGGTTTTCCGTCAATCGGAGGGTATCATGCTGTGGGGAAGGCCGTGCCGGTCAACAGCGAGCCCGTTTATGAATTGCTGCTGAACCTCAGTGACTATACGGGCGACTCCAAATATGAAGAGGTGACCCCGTTTTACATCCTGATCGTTGATGTGGAGCGAAGCACCTTGATGTCGGAAAACAATAAGCAGTTCGCAAGGTACCACGGGATTAATTCGGTCCTGTTTATTCCCCTCAAGGTGGGTGGCGAAATTACCCATTTTATGACATTTGACGCGTTGGACTATCGAAAAAGATACCGTGAGGAAGAGATCGGGGTTTTTCTCTTTCTGGGTCGGGAATTGATGAAGGCGCAAAAAATGGAGCAATTGGATGATGCCCTTCATGATTTTAAAAACCCGGCCATTGCCACGGCCGGCTTTGCGCGCCGTTTGAAATCCCTGATGCGAAAAGATGATCTTGAATCTTCCAGGGAACAGATTGAAAAATATGTGGATATCCTGCTTGAGGAAACCAGTCGGCTGCAAGAATTGGCCATGGGTGTCTATGCGGTAGGGGAAGAACAGGCTGTGGATTTTTCCCGTATGGTGGAGAACAGGGTCGAGATCAACAAAGAGGCCATTAAAGAGTTGCTTCGGCAGGATGTAATACTGAAACAAGGGCCGTATGATCGGGACTTGAGGGTCAAGTGCCATTCAGTTCACATGGAGCGGGTTCTTGACAACCTCTTGAATAACGCGACCAAAGCGATTCCGCTGAGAGGAGGTACCCTGGCTGTCCGAACCTATGCTCATGGGGAATGGGCCTGCGCGGAAATTTCAAACAGCGGCGAAATGTCGCGGGAGGATCAGATGAAGAGTATCGAGGGGGCTGGAGAAGGCCGAGGCCTTTATATTACTCACCGAATTCTGCGGTTGCTCAACGGAAAGATGGAGATTCGATCGGAAGATGGTGTGACCACCGTTGTTGTCTTTCTTCCCCTGTATCCATTGAAATCAAATACGTTGGATTAAGGTGTTGGCAAAACTGTCATGCTGAACAGTATCATTCACAACCCCGAAATGGAGCGGTATCTCGTTTCTTATGAGACAGGTGAGACCCTGTTTTTTGAAGGGGATGATTCCCAGGATATTTATGTCCTGGTGTCCGGCAGGATAGATATTCTTAAAGGGACCAAAAAGATTGCCGACATAACCAGAGAAGGGGTTGTGTTCGGAGAGATGTCCTTTCTTCTGGGCCAAAAGCGAACGGCCACCGTAAAGGCCATGACCGATGTGAAAGCGATCCGCATTCCCAAAGAGAATGTGGAGCCCTTTCTGAAGGAATTTCCGGAAGTGGTTACGGTGGTGGCAAAATACCTGGCGAAGCGTCTTGATGACACCAGTCAGACCCTGTTCGGGTTTCGGGAATTGTGTGATCAGCTTCCCGATGCGGTCATGATCATCAATAAAGACGGAAATATCTCAACATGGAATTCGGCGGCTGAAACACTCTACGGCAGAGATGAGACGCAGATGCGCGGCAAATCGGCCGAAAGGATCTATGATGATCCTTTGGTTTACCGGAACCTCCTCGAAGAGCTGAAGGCCGGCGATACCATTCAGGAAAAAGTATTAAAAATCAGGCATCCGGAGAAGGGGGTATGTTTTGTTTCCACGAGTACCAAAGTCCTTTATGACGGCCAACACAATTTTCGCGGCGTGCTTTTCGTCGGTAGAGATGTCACCTCGGTAGAGAATCTGGAGCGGCGCTACAAACGCGCACGACGCTGGTTGATTCCCTCAATAGCGCTTCTGGCGCTTTTTGCGGCAGGCATACTGCTTGGGTACCCTTATTTTTCCAAAGGCTACAAAATAACCGATTCCCGAAAACGCCAGTTCAGGGATGATTTGTCGGTGACCTTCAAAATGCTTGAATCGTTTCTGGCCGAGCCGTTGAAAGCGGGTGACCGCGCCAAAACCAAGCAAATCATCAAAGGGTTCCTCGATGTTCAAAAAGGTGTTTCAATTCCCTATAACGGACTGGTATTGCTGGATGAAAACAAGAAGGTGTTTGAAGCCTACGCCATATTGCCCGGTTTCGATGCGGAAAAGATGGTGAACAGCAGTTATTCCGGTATACCGTTTGATCAAAGTGACAACAGGCCCTATAGCGTTTTGACCCTTTATCGCGTTACCAAACAGAATCCCATGGGAGGCAAGGCCATTGAAATGGCCTTTGAGATGAAAAAAGACGGCGTATTCCTGGGGTGGCTGGTTTTCCAGGTGGATCTTGAAAAGCTTAAAGAAGAATACAATGTAAACGAGGATGATCTGAAGCATCTTCCCTTTAGCGGGTCCTGAAAAATATTGAATACCGCCAATTCCTCCCTTCCATACGATATTTCCGAAAATGCACAAGGCGGCACGACCATTCGTTTTAATGGAAGAATGGATTCGGGCAATGCCGGCAGCTTCATGGAAGATTTATCGCGCTATTTTTCCGAAAAGCCTCCCGGAAACCTGACCGTGGACCTGGAAAACGTGACATACCTGGATGATTTCGGAACCCTGGTACTGATTGAGTTGCGTAAAATCACCGTGAAAGCCAACGGGGATTTTCAGTTGCTGAATCCCGGTGAAAAGATCAGGGAAATGTTGATGTTCCTGAGATTTGATTCCCTGTTTAAGAAGGCTTCCTTTGAGAAAAAGCGACGGCAGGGGATTTTCGTTCGGCTGGGTGAAAAAACCTTTGATATCATTTTAGACCTGAAATCCGCCATTTCTTTTATCGGCGCCATAACCCTTTCCCTGGGCTACCACCTGGCTCACCCCAAAGCGCTTCGTACTGAAGATACCCTGGAATACATGCAAAAGACCGGGGTGGATGGTTTGCCCATAGTCGCGCTTATCAGCTTTCTGATGGGATTGATTATGGCATTCATGTCTTCTGTTCAACTGGAACAGTTCGGCGCCAACATTTACGTGGCTTCCCTTGTGGGTCTTTCCATGACACGGGAACTGGGCCCCATTATGACGGCGATTATTGTGGCGGGAAGATCCGGCTCGGCCTTTGCTGCGGAAATCGGCACCATGAAGATTTCCGAGGAAGTGGATGCCCTTTTTACCATGGGTTTTGACCCCGTGGGGTTTCTGGTGATTCCAAAGCTCATTGCCGCCCTGGTCATGGTTCCCATATTGACGCTGTTTTCCGACATCTTCGCCATCGCCGGCGGTCTTCTGGTGGGTGTTTTCATGCTGGATCTGACGGCGGGTGCCTATGTGTCCCAGACCATTAACACCCTGACTGTTTTTGATGTGTTCTGGGGAGTCTTTAAGAGCGGTGTTTTCGCTTTGCTAATTACCTGGGTGGGGTGCTTCAGGGGATTTCAGGTCAGTGGGGGCGCCGCTTCCGTGGGTCAAGCCACGACTTCAGCGGTGGTCAGCAGTATTTTTCTGATTATCCTTTTTGATTCTATTTTTTCGGTGGTTCTTCGCTATACCACCGGGTAACACATGACTGATGGGTAGAAAAGCCATTATAGAGGTGAAGGATCTCGAGGCGGGATATGACGATGCGGTTATTTTCAGGCATGTCACTTTCAACGTTTATGAAGGGGAAATATTTGTTATTCTCGGCGGCAGCGGTTGCGGAAAGAGTACATTGCTGAAAAGCATGATCGGTCTTTTACGCCCCCGTACCGGTCGAATCTTGATTGACGGCAGCAAGGTTTCCACTGAAAACGAAGACGGGTTGAAGAAAATTCTGGCCAAGATCGGTGTCCTTTACCAGAGCGCGGCGCTGTTCGGTTCCATGACTGTGGCGCAAAACGTAGCGCTTCCCATTGAGGAGTATACCTCGCTCAAAAAGGATGCGGTGGACATGCTGGTTAAAATGAAGCTGGGCCTGGTCAATCTGGACGGGTACGGAAACCATCTGCCGTCAGAGTTGAGCGGCGGCATGAAAAAGAGGGCAGGGNTGGCTCGCGCCATGGCNTTGAATCCAAAGATCCTTTTTTTCGATGAACCGTCTGCGGGTCTGGANCCCATCACCTCAGCGGAACTGGACAANCTGCTGCTTCATTTAAACCGAACNCTCGGGACCACCATGGTGATTGTTACCCATGAGTTGGACAGCATTTTTACGGTGGCCTCAAGGATTATCATGCTGGATAAGAAAGCCAAAGGCATGATTGCCGAGGGTGATCCCAGGTATCTCCGGGATCACAGCCGGAACGCGTTTGTCAAACAATTTTTCAACCGCCGGGCCTGAAAGGAATNTTTTGCATGGCATCAAAAAAAGCAAAATTTACGGTAGGCCTGTTTGTGGCCGGCGGCCTGACCATTAGCGTATTGGTCATCGTCTGGCTGGGGATGAGCCGGTACTTTGAAAAGGGGCGGTTTTTCGTCACTTATTTCAATGAATCCGTTCAGGGTTTGAAAAAGGATTCACCGGTGAAATACAGGGGGGTATCCATCGGTCGGGTGGAGAGCATCGGGGTGGCGCCGGATTCAAAGCTGATCCAGGTGATCCTCAAGATCGAGTCAGGTCAGAAGCTGAACAACAACATTGTGGCACAGCTCAAGAACGTGGGTATTACAGGCAGTATGCTGGTTGAACTGGATCGCAAAAAAAAGGGTGAGCCTGATGAGTCTCCCGTGCTTTCCTTCCCTTCGGAGTACCCCATTGTGGGGTCAAAACCCTCTGAAATAAGCCGATTGCTCAGGGGGCTTGACGAAGTTTTGAATCATTTCAAATCCATTGATCTCAAGGGGATTTCCGACAAATTGAAATTGACCCTGGATAACGCCAACAGCATGATTGCAGATGCGGATATCAAGGGGATTTCAAACCAATTACAGTCATCCCTCTCCAGTGCGGACCGCATTCTAAAAAATGAAAAATGGGAGCGTATCCTCGGCTCGGTGGATCATGCCGCAAAATCCCTTAACGAACTCATGGGAAAAGCTGGAAACAGCCTGGACCAGGTGGACCGAGCCCTGGTTCGAGTGGAAGGGTTTGTGGTCCAGAACGAGCAGCCGGTTTCAGAGGCGGTCATGGACCTCAAAAAAGCCATGGTCAATGCCAACAACCTGTTGAAGAAGGGAACCACATTAATCAGCAACACGGATAACGCTTTGGGTCAGCTCAAGGCCCAGCTTCTGTTGAGTGCGCAGAATCTGGAGCGGGCAACGGAAAATTTGAATCGATTCCTGGAAGTTCTTTCAGACAGCCCGTCACAGTTGATATTCGGAGAACCGGCCGCACCGAGGGCGCTGGAGATGGATCATGGGGAACAGTAAGAGGAGGCAGCGAATGTTAAATATTGAAAGATTCTTAGTTTTAATTTTTTGCGGTCTCTTCTGCCTGGCCGGGTGTTCCGCATTAAAAAAACCGAAGCCGAAAATCAATTATTTTACCCTTGAATATACGGTTCCGAAAATAGAAGGCTTAAAACCCATTAATGCGGTGCTTCGGGTGGATCGCTTCGGGGTGGCGCCGACCTATAATTCCAACCGCATGATCTATCGTGACAAATCGTTCAAACGGGATGAATATGTGTATTCAAAATGGATTGCAAACCCCGGGAGTTTCGCCACCTATTTTCTGGCACGGGATCTGCGGGATTCCGGTCTGTTTAAAGCCGTATTTACCTATAAGAGTCACCAGACCGCTTCCTATGGTCTGGAAGGATCCGTGGATGAATTTTTTGAATGGGATACGCCGGACGGGTGGGACGCGGTGCTGGGGGTGAGCATTACCCTGGTGGTGTTACAGGAACCCGATATCAGCAAACGGATTCTTGTTCAGAAATCTTATCGCGTGACCAAAAAGTGCAAGGAGGAACATCCCCGCGGGCTTGCGGAAACCATGAGCCTGGCTATGCGGGAAGTCTCTGAAAAAATTATTCGGGATGTTTACGCCGTTTTGAAAAACCAACAATAAGGAGATTCAGTGGCAAACGAAGTCAATAAAGTNATCTATTCAATGCTCCGGGTCAGCAAGTCTTATGATCGAAAGCCGGTATTAAAAGATATTTCCCTCTCTTATTTCCTCGGTGCCAAAATCGGTGTTCTGGGGCTCAACGGTTCGGGGAAAAGTTCTCTGTTGCGGATACTGGCNGGGGAAGATCAGGANTTNAGTGGTGAGGCCATCCTCAGTGACGGATACACGGTGGGCTACCTGGAGCAGGAACCGCTGGTGGATGTGGATAAGACGGTTCGGG
>JGI24023J19991_10002378_pt1 | contig 13766 bp, 16 predicted proteins | sample Cruoilmetagenom1_FD_19991 | JGI IMG/M metagenome (IMG submission 19991) | reverse complement strand
CCGCCACGGTCGAGAATCGTCCGTACCCGCTTTGAAAGCGTCACGAGATCGCCGCTGTCGAGCCGCACCGCCTTGATCGAATGCCCCTGCCGGGCCAGGGCGGGAGCCAGTTCGACGACCTTCTCCGCAGCGGTTTCCGTGTCATAGGTGTCGATCAGCAGCACGATGTCATCCGGCTGGCTGCAGGCGAACCGTTCGAATGCAGTGCGCTCATCGTCATGCGCCATGACATAGGAGTGGGCCATGGTGCCGTACATGGGGATGCCGAAGCGCTGCGCGGCGAGTACGTTGGAGCTGCCCGAGTAGCCGGCGATATAGCAGGCCCGCGCGCCCAGCAGACCGGCCTCGGCACCATGGGCCCGGCGCAGCCCGAAATCGACCAGCAGCTTGTCCGGCGCGGCCAGCACGCAGCGCGCCGCTTTCGAGGCGATCATCGTCTGGAACTGGATCAGATTGATCAGGCGGGTCTCGACCAGCTGCGCTTGGGGCAGCGGCGCGGTGACGCGGATGATCGGCTCATCCGGAAAAAAAACGGTTCCCTCGGGCAGTGCGTCGACATCGCCGGTGAAGCGCAGCTTGGCAAGAAAATCGATGAATTCAGGCCGGAATTGGCCGGTTTCGGCCAACCATTCGCACTCCGCTTCGGTGATACGAAGATTTTCCAGAAACTGCACGGCCTGCTCGAGCCCCGCTGCAATGAGGAAATTTCTTTCACGAGGAAGCTTGCGGACGAACAGCTCGAACGATGCGATCTCATCCATACCTTCGAGAAAATAGGCTTGCAGCATGGTGAGCTGATAGAGATCGGTCAGAAGGGTGCTGCTGGCATCATTCATCGTTTCTGTTTGTGGTTCGGTCAGGAGTTGAGGAGCGCCCAATTCATTCAGGGGCATCGAGCATCGCTATACTCGGTGATCGAACTATTATAAACGCCGCAGCGGTGATCGACGCTACACTTGATCAAGGCTCTTGGGTACAATGGCCCATTCAGTAAATTTAACATCCATCCTTTTGCCATGCCCTATCAGTTCATCATTGCTCAGTTTCTGACCACTTCGCTCCTCATTCTTCCTGCCGCAGGTGAGGCCGCGACTCCCACCAAACAATTGTTCGGTACCAAGCAAACGCCGGCGCTGCTGGCGCCGAATCCGTTTGGCTCCTATGCCCGCGGCTGCCTGGCCGGGGCTCAGCAGCTTTCTGTGGATGGATTCGCCTGGCAGTCGATGCGGCTGTCACGCAACCGCAACTGGGGACATCCGACCCTTTTGGCCTACATCGAACGTCTGGCGAAAGACGCCAGAGAACTGGATGGCTGGCCAGGGCTGCTTGTCGGCGATATGTCGCAGCCCCGCGGCGGACCTATGCGTACCGGTCACAAGAGCCATCAGACCGGGCTCGACGCCGATATCTGGCTGCGTCCCTCGCCGGCGCCCGGAAGGACGCTGACCTGGAAAGAGCGCGAGCAGATCAGCGCCATCTCGATGAAAAAGAACCGCTATCAGCTCAATCACAAGGTCTGGACCGAACAGCACGCCCGTCTTCTGCGCCGGGCCGCCTCCTATCCGGTGGTCGCCCGCATCTTCGTTCATCCCACCATCAAGAAAGAGCTGTGCGGCTGGGCGGACACTGATCGGGGCTGGCTGCGCAAGATCAGAGCCTGGTACGGCCACCATTACCATTTCCATGTCAGGCTGAAGTGTCCGCCCGACAGCCTTGGCTGTAAGAATCAGCCCGACCCGCCGTCGGGCGACGGCTGCGGCGAGGAGCTCGACTGGTGGCTCTCGGACGAGCCCTACAAACCGAAGAAGCCAGCCAAGAAGCCGCGTGGGCCGTTGACGCTCAACGATTTGCCGCAAGCCTGCCGGACGGTGCTGGATGCACGGTGAGGGTTCCGTGGCTCAAGGACCGATCAGATGGGCAGCCTCTTAGGGAACCGGCTGTTCCAAGCACGGCTTATCTGATTCTTCGCTGGATCCAGCCCTGTCTACCCGCATCGTTCACCAAACAGTGATTGATATGAAGAGCAGGCGAAACCTATGCTTGCTGAAATCAGCCACTGAGCAGTAACAATGTTTCATCTTTCTGAAGTGATGTGGCTCAGCCTGATTATCGTGTCGGCTATGTATTGGTGGAGCGCCCAGGGTGTTAAGCAGATCGCTTTGCAGGCGGCCAGGTTGCATTGTAAGAAAATGGAGGTGCAGATGCTGGATGACTGTGTCGTCTTGCATCGGTTTTGGTTCAAACGGGATGAGTCGGGAACGATGCGGATCTGGCGATCTTACCTGTTTGAATTCGCTTCGACGGGGGAGGCACGTTACCACGGACGGGTGATTCTTCTGGGGCGTCGCATTCTGACCGTTCAATTGGAGCCGCATCGGATTTGATGCCGGCGAGAGCGCAATCAGGGGTCGACAGGCCGATTGGTGCGCGCGGCGCACCCTACGTTGGACGCCGCTGTGCTGTAGGGTGTGCCGTGCGCACCATGTCGGACTTATTCCGTGCAATTCCCTTAGTCAGTCATCCATGATCTGCTGCACTGTGACGGCTTCGACACCCCACTGTTTCATCTGCTCGATCGCCCGGCTGCCGTCATTCGGTTGCGCATCGATTGCCCGGATCGCGTCCTGCAGCAGGAAAACCGTGTGGCCGCAGGCAATGGCATCCTTAACCGTATTGAGGACACAGTATTCGGTGGCGAGGCCGCAGACGAACAGCCGCCGGATCGAGAGTTGCTTCAGTTGCTCGTGCAGCGTGGTGCCGGAAAAGGCCGAGTAGGCTTCTTTATCCCTGTCGCGCGCCTTGGAGACGATGCGCACATCGTCCGGAAGCTTCAGCGCTCGCGAAAATGCGGCGCCGGTCGTTCCGGCAACGCAATGCACAGGCCAGGGGCCGCCTTGTTGCTCGAAGGAGCAGTGGTTCGGCGGGTGCCAGTCCCGTGTCGCAAAGACCGGGCGTTTGGCGTTGGTGAATTTTTTGATGTATTGATTGACCGTGCCGATGATGCCATGGCCATTGGAAACTGCCAGTCGGCCGCCGGGAAGAAAATCATTTTGGATGTCGGCGACGATCAAGGCGTCTTCGGATGTCAGTACCACGTTCTTCATACCGATTGGCGGCTACGCTTCAGTATCGCTTCCTGTTCCAAAAAAGTCTGTCCGATGCGCTCGACGGCCCAGTCGATTTGCGCTTGTGTAATGATCAGCGGCGGCGCGAAGCGGATGACCGCTTCGTGCGCTTCCTTGCTCAAGACGCCGTTGGCGGCCAGCGCCAGGCAGAAGGCCTGCCCGGAAATCATTCGGGTGTCGAGCTCGATGCCGGTCAGCAGGCCTTTTCCCCGGACGGCCTTGATGAGCGGGCTGTCGATCGCGCGCAGGCGCCTGATCAAATAGTCACCGAGTTCCGCCGCCCGTTCCGGCAGGCGTTCTTCGACCAAAATGTTCAGCGCCTCCAGCGCGACCGTTGCGGCCAGCGGATTGCCTCCGAAAGTGCTGCCGTGGTCGCCTGGCTGGAATACCTCCATCACCTCGCGTTTGGCCAGGAAGATCGAGACCGGCAGCAGCCCTCCGCCCAGCGCCTTGCCGAGCATCAGGCCGTCCGGTGTGACATCTTCGTGTTGGCAGGCCAGAAACCGACCGGTGCGGCCCAGTCCTGTCTGGATTTCGTCGCATAACAACAGCACCCGGTTGGCGCGGCAAATTTCCGCGCAGCGGGCGAGATAACCGTCGGGCGGTACAATGATGCCGCCTTCGCCCTGAATCGGTTCCACGAGAAATGCCGCCGTATTGGCGGTGATGGCCTGTTCCAGCGCGTCGGCCTCTCCGTATGGGATGAGGGTGAAACCCGCCGGGAAGGGGCCGAAGCCGGCTCGATACTGCGGTTCGGATGAAAAGCCGACGATGGCGATGGTTCGTCCGTGAAAATTGCCTTCACAAACGATGATTTCAGCTTTTCCTGCGGATACGCCTTTAACCGAGTAGGCCCATTTTCTTGCCGCCTTGAGCGCTGTTTCCACGGCTTCCGCCCCGGTGTTCATGGGCAGTCCCATCTCTATTTCGGTCAGCAGGCAGATTCGCTGGAGAAACGGCGCGAGCCGATCACTGTAGAAGGCGCGTGAAACCACCGAAAGCCGTTCGGCCTGAGTCTGCAGCGCTTTGACCAGCCGTGGGTGGGCATGGCCATGACTGACGGCCGAATAGGCGCTCATCATGTCCAGGTAGCGGTTGCCTCGATCATCCCAGACATAAACGCCTTCGCTGCGGACCAGCACGATGGGAAGGGGGGCGTAGTGGTGCGCGCCGTATTTCTGTTCCAGCTCAATGGTCGTGTTCATCTCATCGATTCCGCCAAGTGATCGAAGCGGCTTACCGCGGGGTCAACGTCACTTCATTTTTCATTTTAGACACGCCGTTTTTCCATTGATTCCGGAACATCGGATAAGGAGGGTTGAGGTGAACAACAGTCACAGGGCCGGGCGGACTGTGCCCATAGATAGCACGGCCCGGGGGAAACATTGCGATGGCATGGACTGGCGCCTCGAGCGGAGTCCGCCGTGACCACCCGGTGAGGGTGGGAGAACCGAGCGATCGAAGCAGCGGAACCGGCTGCTGTCCGGTCGTCAGACAGCGCTGTGACCTGGTTCCGCTGCTTGTTGTTGCCGCGTTGTCGACATTTGGCTCATGCGATTCATCTTATCTCACGAGTCAGGGGGCGCAACCGACAGGGTGGGTTTGAGTCTACCAGCCTTTATTGGCCTGCTCGATCACGAAAGCAGATACTTCGTCGATTTGTGCGCCATCGAGCGTACCTTTGAACGCCGGCATCGGCGCCTTGCCTTCGCTGACAAGCTTTTTGACAGCGTCGACCGAGTTCACCCCGTTCTTTTCCAGCGATTCCTTACTCAAGGTTTTATCTGGATTCATAATGTTCCCGCCGTCTTTATGGCAGGCGGCACAGTTTTTATCAAAAACTTCATTGGCGCCTGCAGAACCGGCGATCGTTAACGGACAGGCGATGGATAAAGCAAGGATTAAGCGCTTGTTCACTGTCGTTCTCCTCAAAGAAATCAAGTCATTTGGTATTGTTTTCAGGCGGATCAAACGTTCGCCCGAAGTAATAATACCATCAGCTCGAATTCTGTACACGTTTGCTTTGTTTTAACGAATCCGGGGCAGCCCATAGTGCGCCGGATTATGGCGGAACCGCTTCGCGTTCCGCCCTACCTTTCTGCCGTCGAGCCGTTTATTGCTGGGCGACCTCTTTTACGACATCGGCGATCGCGCAAATCATCAACTGACTGGTTTTTGCCCCGGCATCGATATGCCCTTTGCTGCGCTCTTCGAGAAACGAAGCGCGGCCCTTGGTGGCCACCATGTCGCGCGTGGATTCCATGCCGGCGATGGCCACACGGGAGACATTTTCCAGGAGATCGGGCAGCGCGGCTGAATCCGCTGCTGCTTGCTGCAGGCTTTCCGCCACTGGAATGAGAACGTCGAGCATGGTTTTTTCGCCGGCCTGCGCCTTGCCCCGTTTTTTGACCGCCTCCACCCCCTCGGCAAACACGGCTGCGAAGGTTTTCAGGTCCAATGGCTGTTCATCGGACGCCTTGCTCATGCTGATGAACAGCGTTCCGAACAGGGAGCCCGAGGCGCCGCCCATCGTCGCCAGCAGGGTCATGCCGATCTTCTGCCAGGCCGCGGCCCAATCGAGTCGACTCAATTCGGTGCTTTTGGCTCTGACCGCCTCTATGCCGCGCTGCAGGTTGATCACATGATCGCCGTCGCCGATCGCCTGATCCAGGGCAGTCACCTCTTCGGCGTTCTGTTCGATCGTGTCGGCGATGGCCTCGATCATTTTCGGTAGCAGTACGGGAATGATTTGCATGGCTGTTTCCTATTTGCATCGAATCGAAAGAAGCAATCATTTTACCACTTGCCACGCCCCGATCGCCGTTCCAGAAGCGCAATATTCGGCGCCCTCGAGCGGCGCGACCAGGAACCAGTCTTAGCTTCAAGCTGGATTCTGCAGCTTTTTCAAGATGCTCTTGCCGATAAAATCTGCAAAATCCTCTATGTTTTCATAGCCTTTCATTTGAGCGAAATTGACCAATTCATTGATCATTCTTTTCGTTTCCGCTATTTCCTCATGAGTGCGGCCGCACCCTTCACAGTGGGTTCCTTCCTCGGTGCATTTCCCGCTGATGCATGGGCTGAATTTCATAGGACATCTCCTCGTTATCAGGTGATCGTCGATGGATCGGTACGAATCGGTTGGGCCCCGTTCCCAGATTGAAAGACAGCGGGCCTCTTTTGCATCATACCTGAAAGAGCATCGGCCTGCAGCCGGGACGCTTCGGTCGGTCAAGTATGAAACCAAAGCAAATGCCAGGTTGCCGCTGATGGCAAGGTGGTGATAGGCTTAAAAAGATGAACAGTAGCGACTGTCGAGGAACCGCTTGTGCGATTCGATCACTTCGGCATTGAGAAGGCCGCCTCGAGTTGCCGTGTCTTTCGAGTTTCACCGTTTCCACCATGGAGTCCTGCATGACGGCTGCCACGGGGGTCGTGGACGTGCTCTGTGTGGGACACGCCTCCTATGATCTTGTCTTTTCGGTGGTGCGCCATCCGGCCGAGGATGAAAAAATCGTCGCTGACGGTCTGATCGCCTGTGGCGGCGGACCTGCAGCCAACGCTGCCGTGACTGTCGCCCGCCTCGGTTTCAAATCGGCCTTTGCCGGCTATTTGGGGCTGGATCTGTACGGTGAAAAGCATTGGCAGGAGCTGAGCGGAGAGGGCGTCGATCTGCGCCTGACCGTTCGCGGCTCGTCCCCAACCCCCCTGTCTGCGATACTCGTCAAGCCGGACGGAAAAAGAGCCTTGATCAACTACAAAGGGGAGACCAGGCCGTTGGCGGTCGGCGACATCGACTTTTCTGCTATCGTTTTCAAGGTCGTGCTGTTCGACGGTCACGAACCACATCTCTCGGTTCCTTTTGCGGAACGGGCGCGCAGCGAGACTGTTCCGACTGTTCTGGATGCGGGCTCGCTGCATGCCGGGACCAAGGCTCTGATGGGGCGGGTGGATTATCTGGTCTGCTCCGAGAAATTCGCCCGACAGTTCGCTGCGGATGAAGAGAGGGCCTTGGCGCGTCTGGCGGAGGCGGCGCCTGCGGTCGTGATCACTTTGGGCGAACGAGGTCTGATTTGGCGGCGGGGAACGGAGCGGGGTGCCGTGCCTGCGTTTACCGTTGCCGCGGTCGATACGACCGGAGCCGGCGACGCTTTTCACGGTGCATTTGCCGCCGCCGTCGCGGCCGGTACGGAATGGGTCGATCTGCTGCGTTACGCAAGTGCCGCAGGAGCACTCTGCTGCACAAAGATGGGCGCACGGCAGGGACTTCCCTCGAAAGAAGAGCACCGTATCCTGTTGCAACGCTGCGCTCATCCCGACAGGTAGCGGACAGCCTCCTAGGCGCACGCACCGGCGATCAACGAGCGCAAGGCGGAGCATCGCTTCGGCATGGGGCGCGAGCTGTTCGGGGGCTTTCGTCAGGGTGCGTCGTTGGCCGAGACCGGCGCCGGCTGGCTTGGTCGAGAGGCGGAAGATTGGTCCGAAATCTGCCGTCGCGCCGCAGAAGCCGCCGCCATGAGCCGTTGGGGCGGCGGTTGGATGGGCAAGGCACGAATAGAGGGGCAGGGGAATACCATCGATACATCCGGGCTGCGTCACGGCATTGGCGGCCACTCGAATGGAGCTGGGGTTTACTGTTTGGCGAAGACTGAAATTATCGGAAATCTACTGACCGTCCAAATGAATGGGTTAAAAAACATCCGCCAGTATGGAAAGATGGGTTTGTGCCACATGCCCGCATTCATGACACACCGTAGTGTGATCGTCCGATGAAACTCGTGTCATGGAACGTCAACGGCCTTCGTGCCGCGCTCAAGAAAGGCTTCGCACAGGCGGTCGTCGAACTCGATCCCGAGATACTCTGCATCCAGGAAACCAAGGCTCAGGACGATCAAACCGCCGAAGCCCTGGCCGATCTGAACGGTTACCATCTCTATTGCAATTCGGCGGCGCGGAAAGGTTATTCGGGCACGGCCATTCTGTCGAAAACCGAGCCTCTCGATGTCTCCAAGGGAATCGGCATCGAACAGCACGATCAGGAAGGAAGGGTTCTGACGGCCGATTTCGGTGACTTCTACCTGGTCGATGCCTACGTTCCCAATTCCGGAAACGGCTTGGCAAGACTGGACTACCGCAAGCAGTGGGACGAAGATTTCCTGGTGTTTCTCAAGAACCTGGAAAAAGACAAGCCCATCGTTGTCGGCGGCGACTTCAACGTCGCCCACCGGGAGATCGATATCGCCAGGCCAAAAGCCAATTACAACAAGACTGCCGGCTACACCCAGACGGAAATAGACGGCTTCAGCCGGTTTCTCGACGCCGGCTTCGTCGATACGTTCAGAGCGCTGCACCCCGATACCGTGGTCTACAGCTGGTGGAGCTTCCGCGCTAACGCCCGCGCCAAAAACATCGGCTGGCGGATCGATTACTTTCTGGTCAGCTCCGAGCTCCTGCCCAAGGTCAGAAAAGCCTGTATTCGAGCGGAAATCATGGGGTCGGACCATTGCCCGGTGGGTCTGGAGATCAATGCAGGCCAAGGCGCCGGCAGTCGATGCTGAACTTCCTTTGGCCGCACAATGCGTTTTGGGCGAGTTGTCTGAAACCTGCGTCGACCCGCGAACCCGAACCGATCGGCGTTCGCCACCGTCGACGACGGTTCGGTCATTCAACTGATCCATTCTCCGACAAGCCGTTAGAATTATGCGCTCTTGCCACCAGAGTGCACCAAGCCCATACGTCGTGCCTGATGTCGCGGTTCTCGTTGTTAAGATCGGGGAAGATCGGAACGATATGGCTATTCGTTGGTTGCTCGATCAACCAACTGCCCGTCGATAAATTTATGCAAAACACTGGATGCCAAAGTTTGATAAGGGATGCCTTCCTTCAACGCTCTTGCCCGCAATGCCCGAAGATCGCGGGAAGACAGGCGAATGTTGATGCGAGCGTCTTTTTTGAATGTGGCCTCTGCAATAGCCCTATGCGCTTCAATTTCCTGCGAAGCATTTATTGAGCGTTTAAGTGTGCCTTTTTCAAAGGCTTCGATGATCTCTTTCTCTTCGGCATCGAGTTTATTCATTTGAACCACCTAAATATTGTTTGGTTGCCTTGCGACTCGGAATAATGGTTTTTAGAAAGATTTCCTCGTTACTCTCAACGAAAGGAACGAGATAGGCATAGTGCTCGATTAAAACGACAGAAATCTTCTGGCCGGAGTAACGCTCTTGGTTTGGATGATCATAGATATCCACTTCGTTTCCGAGTTGAATGTTGAGGACGACCTCTTCGAACGAAATGTTTCTCTCGGTCTTGAGAAAATCGTTCTTTTCAGGGTTCCACGTAAAAGTCTTCATTCTGAAATATTAACAGAGCGTGTGCTTTTTGTCCTCATGCTGCCAACGATCGACCGCACCTGCGACAATGCACCGGTAGCAGAATTTCCGCTTCGCCCCGCCTTTCTTTGTCTATAGGAGCCAGCAGGAACGCTCCAATGGGAAACGATCGCACCAGGGAATCCCAAAGCCCTTCGATTTGGTACGGCTTCCATACGGCGCCGCGTTGCAGGGCCGGCAGCACAGCTATAATTTTCTCCTTCTCAGGGTCGTCGCTTTGCTTCGTCGCATCGCTTACCGACCAAGAAGCGACTTCCGAAAGGGTCAATAGGTGGACGTTGTCACGGTTTTTAGGCGTGTTCATTTGAAAATTTCTCCTTACAGCGGTCGTAAAATAGGGCAACCATTGCTTTGTCGATTGGATTTGGTTTGCGTCCCTCCCAACCTAATCAACCACCTACCCCTCCCGAATCAGCTCATCCACATCGCTGAACACTCTTTCCGATCCACTCCGCTTGTCGACAATCCTCAGCACGCCGTTGCCGAGGTCCTGAAATGCAATATACCCAAAATCGGAGCCAACATGCTTGAGATGCAGCTTATCATCGAGTGGCACGAACGCGCCGTCGCCAATCAGTCGTCGGGTCGCTTCCTTGGCTGCATCGCTCCACGAGGGCGTCTCTTCGTTGTGGTCTGCTTCTGTCGTTCGTTTCGATGTGCTCATGTTTGCACCTCATTTGGAAAAAACATCGCTCACTGCCCATTGTTTGCGGCGCCGGGACGATACTTGATTCCCGAGCCCTTTGGCGTCTCCCGATTGGTCGAAGCAGCAGCGCGGTCTGGTGGTCAGTATACATAATCGTGCCGTATGGGTGCTGCCTGTATGCACTGCGTTGCGACATATTGCGTCGCATTATAAAGAGGCAGCGGCTCAAGCGAGCGAGAAGAGATCCGCTGCTGCGAGTGACGCGCCATTCCGATCCGCCACTATTCCGGCTACAACCCCCGACGCCTACCCATACAACCCCCGCATCCCCTCAACCACAGCCCGAAACTCCTCCCGCAGCCCGTTCGGATTGGAGTCTCTCGAAGATGAGGAGCCGAACAGGCAGGTGCTTTTGCAGAAGCTGAAAGAGAGGCAGGCGCAGGTGGAAGCCGGAAAGCCGGCGCTGGATGGCGCGCTTCGTGAAAATCTGGAGAAGTTCGGCGCTCTTATCGGTCTTTCGAGCTGCGAACGGCAGATTCTCGGCTTCGCGGTGCTGATTCACAGCCCTCCGGGACTGGAAGTTGCTGCCGATTCACTGGACGGTCTCACCTCCGTTGAAGCTATCGACGCTGTTTCGGAGATCCTCGAGCTGCCGCCGCACCCCGCTCCAGAAAAACACTTTTTTCAAGTCGTATTGTGCTGTGTGCGGCCGAATACCGACACGTTCGGACGAGTCGCGTCTATTTCCACACGCTGATGATATTGGTAAAGTCATCGGTCCACGGCCGCATTCCAAACGTCAACGGCAGCATCCGCCATTGACCGAGGCGGCTCTGCTTCAGGGCCTGCAGGGCGTTTTCGTCGCGCGCCAGCACGACCCAGTCGGCGGCGACGATCTGCGGTTCGGGCGTTTTCGGCTTGAATTGCTGCATGAGCCCCGCCAACTGCATGTCGCGGGCAAGGGTTGCCAGGACCTTGCTCATGTCGAGATGGCGGTTGGTAATGTGAAAGGCAAGGCGACCGCCGGACTTGAGTTTGGCCAGGTAAAGGCGCAGTGCCTCTTCGGTGAGCAGATGCGTCGGCACGGCGTCGGAACTGAAGGCATCCAGTACGATGAGATCATAGGTGCCGTCCGGCGTCTTGTCGAGTGAGAGGCGGGCATCGCCGATGATCATCCGCGCGGTCGGCGCACAATGCCGCAGATAGGTGAAATAGTCAGGGTCTTTGGCGATGGTCACCACGGCGGGGTCGAGTTCGAAGAAATCCCACTTCTGAGTAGGTTTGGCATAGCAGGCCATGGCGCCGGCTCCGAGCCCGACCACGCCTACGCTCCACCGCGCGCTGATGTCGTCATAGACCGAAAAGAACTGACCGATCGGTCCGGGGCGGCTGTAGTAGGTCAGTGGAATGGTGTTGAACGGCTTGTCCCACTCCTGGGCGCCGTGCTTGGTCGTGCCGTGCCAGAGTTCGTGGAATCGCTCGAGCGCGCCGGTTGCAGAAGGCAGTGCCTGCTCTCGCACCGACAGCAGGCCGAAAAAGGTGCGCTCCTGAAACAGGACATTGGACATCAGATTGTGCAGGCCGATGATAAAGAACAGCAGCACGCCGGTCAGCAGCGCCAGCATCACCGGTCTGAAGCGCAGGGCGTAGTTGATGCCGGCCAGCAGTATCAGCACCGTGCCGATGAGATCGAGGTAGTAGCCGATGCGCTCCACCGAATAATAGACGAACAGGCCGACCAGCAGCAGCGTGATCGGAAAAGCCATGTCCTGAGCCAGCTGCTGCCATCGCGGCGCCTGACTGGATTTTAGGGTGGGACGCAGCAGCAGGGCAGCGACGATCATGATCGGATACTCGAGAACTGAGTCGAATACGAATGGTGCGACGAACGTATTGAACATGCCGCCAAGCATTCCGCCGAATGCCATGATTAGATAGAACGTCGTCAAATGCCGGGTATGAGGCCGGGAGTGGGCGAGCTCGCCATGGCAGACCATGATGGCCAGGAAAAAAGCCAGCAGGTGCAGCGCCAGATTGAGCCAATAGGGAATGATCGCCGGGTTGATGAAGGAAAAGGCGACGAAGGGCAGCAGCACTATCGGCTGAATGGCGACCATGGCCGGATGGATGATTGCGCCGCGCCTGGAAAAGACGATGATAAACGACAAGAGGTAGAGCGCCAGTGGGATGATCCACATCAATGGGACCGAAGCGACATCGGTGCTGATGAAGCTGGTCACCCCCAGCAGCAGGCTGGATGGGACGAAGGCCAGCACCAGCCAGTGCAGCTTCGTTGACGTGCCGAGCGCCTCGTCCTTCTCGTCCGATGCCACCGACGCGGCCCAAGCTGAAGCATGCGTTCGCCACAGCACGGCGGCGCAGGCCGATACCAATACTGCCAGCAGGAGATAGCCGACGCTCCAGACCCATTGTTGGTCGGCTAGGCCGCTGTTGGGTTCGATCAGGAAGGGATAACTGAGCAGTGCCAACAGGCTTCCGGTGTTGCTGGCAGCATACAGGAAATAGGGGTCGTGGCTCTCCTGGTGGCCGATCGCCGAAAACCATTTCTGCAGCAGCGGCGCTGTCGCCGACACGACGAAGAACGGCAGCCCGATCGAGATCGTCAGCATCCACAGCAGCCAGGGCGTGGGGTTATGTTCCACCGGCGGCATGGCGTTCTCGGGAAGCGCAATGGGGAGCACGGCAAGGCTGATCAATATGATAGCGGTATGAATGATGATTTGGCGGCGGGGCGTGCTGTGGGTCGCGGTGACATGGGCATAGAGATAGCCCAAAAACAGCACCGACTGATAAAATACCATGCAGGCGTTCCAGACCGACGGTGAACCGCCCAGCAGCGGCAGCAGCACCTTGCCGAAAATGGGCTGCAGCACGAACATCAGCGAAGCGCTGACGAACAGTGTCAGGGCGAACAGGATGACGGCCGATAGCCAGCGTTCTTCTGTCGCGGCGGACGGTTTTTGCGCGGCAAGGGCTTGTTCGGCGGTGCTTTGTTTCGAGTGCTTATTGCTCATTGTCGGGATGCTGTCCGAATCGGTGGTGTTGGCTTGTGGCTCTTTCATGTGCTGCGAACGTGCTGAAGCCGCCGGCGTAAAACGCAACCGGCACGAAAGAAATGCCGGCTTGAAAAAATCGCGCTATTGTACCCTGTTTCGCCTGCGCACGCGCCATCGGCCGGCGCCGACCGGCGTGGGGCGATCGCATGAATCTCAATTTGGAGGAGGCGTGGGGTACGCATCGCGTAGCTTTTATCTGAAACCTGTTTGAAATGGAGGATGTCCGGCAAAATCCAAGCATATTTCATTGAATTGTAATATGATGATAATTGTCTCTGTTTTGGCTCCCTGAGTGAAGGTTTCGATATGCGCCGTACGATTCTGTTTTCCCTTTTGTTGATCCCAGCCTGGGCGGCTGCCGAGTCGCCGCCGGAACTGGCGCCTCTGCCGGAACCCCCGGCACTTCCTTCGCGGGTCGAGAGCGGCGAGGTTCTGCCGCCCGATCCGACCGTGCTCGAGGCGGCCGACAGCCCGCCGCCAGCGGCAAGGCCGGAACCGCCGACACTCCCTTTGCCGGTGGAGAGCGGGG
>JGI24023J19991_10002369_pt1 | contig 13803 bp, 13 predicted proteins | sample Cruoilmetagenom1_FD_19991 | JGI IMG/M metagenome (IMG submission 19991) | reverse complement strand
TGCTGGTCAGTCTGCCGCTATGGCTGGTATACCGGGTGAACTGTTTTGGTTGGATGGTTGGTTATTTTTTACTTCAAATGCTGGGGATCCTGGCAGAACGACAGTGGTTAAGACAATCTCCCCGTTTAAATCGTCCCTTCGTCTGGCTTGTGGTTCTTGCTCCGGTACCTCTTATTCTCAATCAGGGCACTCTTCTTATATTTCACCTGGCGATACTATCGTAAAATGGATCTGGTGCTGCTACTAACCAGCCGGGTTTAATAGTATCTTAGATTTTCTTGTTTTTATGCTGATATGGATATTTACCCTTTTTTTCATATTGTGTTGTCGGAGAACACAATATGAAATACAATAAATTTAATACCTTAGAAATTGTTTTCGTGAAGGTACTTTTTCAAGCAACTAATTTTAAACAACCTTCCTCAGTTTCTTGTTTTTTATTACAGAAATCCTGGAGTAAGGCACTAAAAAGTTTCGATCTATTCGGGTTAGCTACGTTGAGGATTTTACGATTGAACAACATTCAAAGATAACCCGAAGATAAGATGCAAGATTGGCCAAGTTATTTTTTTACAGCCCCTTAGGTAGATTCTGTCGCCGACGATGAAAAACAAACCAGCCGCAATATTTTTCGATAAAAATGACTACCAGCTCCTCCGGATAGTCAAAGATGTCTGGGAAAGAGGCCGTCAATCCCAGAGCTTGCGCTCTCTGCTTGTTGAACATATGCATCCGCACGGTATCAAAGAGATGGCGGCTCCCCAGGCGTTGCGGATTGCTTACGCGACTGCCAGTTTGCTCGGTTCTTTTGAACAGGGGACAGCCAGTGATCGGATAAAAGCTTTACGTTCTCTTCGCGACGAGGTTTTTCTTTCCTCAACCACCTTCTATCAGCAGAATACAGCGAGAATCCTGGTGCAAATTATGAAGGATCTGCTGCGTTGTCGTGACAATGAAATACGCCAACTTAAGCTGGCTCATGACTTCCGGATGGTTTTCACGGGAAATCCACGACGGGTGAGAGCGGAACTGGCTAAATATCATCTGCTAGAAATGCCGGAGGAGTGGAACCAATTTGCGTTTGATGACCATGTTCATGATGCCAACACTAAAGGAAGGAAGTCGCCTACTCATCTGGTAATGGATGCCTGGATTAAAGGCATCAGGTCTTTGACGGTTGTCTATTACAACTACGTTAGTCCGAAGGTGATTGAAGAACTGATAGAGGCCAGTTCTGCTCTCAATGTCCGGGTTCAGGTTGGGATTGAGATGTCGGCACATTTCCGTGATAAATTTGTTCGTTTTACATGGGAACCCCACGGGTTTAACAATAATAGGGACTTCCTTAAATTTCTTGAGGATGAGGCAGTTGTGAAGCTGATGGGTGAGGGGCGCAAGGTCTCTCTTTATCAGCAGAAGTATGTTTTTGATGTCTTTGAAGCTTTTAACCTTCACCATCGTAAAAGCCTCAATGAAGAGCTGGGAATGTCACTGGAGCCTTTGCAGCGTGATAAATTCCTCCATTTTGTCGGAGCCGGCCAGCCGTCACTGCTGCATCTTGCCAGCTTTATTCGCATGGCGCTCGTCACCCAATTTAAAAATGAGGTGGCTGAGTTTCAAGAACACCAAGAAGGAGTGTCGAAAGAAAAAGAACAACAGCAGCGTCAGCGTATTGAGCGTCTTCACAATGTCGGTGTTGAAACCATTATCGAGAAGTTCCTGTTGCCGTCCCGCAATCCGGATATTCATGATCCGGATAATCCTAAGGAAAATCCTGAACTTCCGGATCTTCTCAAACTCACTCCCTATACGCTATTAGCAAGATTGCTGTCTTTGCATTCGAGCTCAAAATTTACCCTCAATCTGAGTAATTTGTCCATTCAGGATACCCTTGAACTGCTCTATATCTGTAAAGGAATGATAACCCATATTGAGGTCTATAATCTTAAAAACGCAGCCCACGGTATGACCTCCAGTATCTCGGCTGATCTTGGAGATGTTGTCGGAGAATCCGTGGATCTCAAGAGCCCGGAACAGCATTATAGTCTGATAAGTGTTCTTCAGAAAGCTCTCAATGATGATAATGTTATAAACCTTAAAAGAGTAATTAGAACCATCATCTGGGAGTACGAGGAACAACGTCTTCAGTTAGAGAAACATGTCGAACTATTGCCCGCCCGGCACAAAGCAAGAGAAAAGATCGACAGTAAATTTCGGCAGATGCTGGAAAGAAAACAGCAATTGATGGATATCCTCTATCACCTTGAAGCATTCCATGGTTATTACAAAAAGCGTACCCTTGGCTCACGTATTGGTTCGGGGTCGACCGGACAAGCCGAACACCGGTATGGCATGGGGATGGTGGTTCTCGATACTCTGCACAGCAGGGCAGGAAAAGCAGTACATAAAGAAATCGCCGGGAACAAACGGTCTCTCATTCCGGCAACTGCCCTGCTAACTCGAAATTCTCATACCTGCTGCCATGATCGTCCGAAGATATCCGGTAAAAATTATCTTCTGAAAATGCTGCCGTTTTTAAAAAAATCAGGATGCAGACGATGGCACGACTGGAGTCTCGATGGTTTTATGATCCATGCAGGTACGCCGGGGAACATCGCTACCCTTGGGGGATTAGGCCAAAATGGTGAGGCCGGGAATGAATTTATTTCAAATAAAGAGGAGGTACCATTCGTACATCCCTGGAAATACCTGAATACCAACTTGAAAAATACTCTGAAGGTGTTTTTGGGCTTTGTGCCGGCCTTTCTCACTTTTTGCCTGACTAAAGATTGGTGGCTTCTTGCCTATATGGGGGCCTTCATCTGGTTTGGTATTACCGGATCTCGAAATATTATTCAGTCAGTTTTAGGCGGTGGAGGTTTGCGGCGCTCCCCTTTGTTGCCATGGAATTCCCTGATCAGCTGGAGCCGTATCGCCGATTCCCTGCTTTATACCGGTTTTTCAGTGCCACTCCTCGATTATTTTGTCAAAACATTACTTCTTGACCATACCTTCGGCATTACTACAGCTACCAGCCCAGTTCTTCTCTATTCGGTAATGGGGCTTGCCAACGGTATTTATATTTCTGGACACAATACTTTTCGTGGTCTGCCCAGAACGGCAGCGGCGGGTAATTTCTTCCGATCAATCCTGGCAATTCCTCTGGCGATTGTGCTTAATTCGATGATTGGTATGATTCTCCAGTTAACCGGAGTGCCCGATGTATCTGGGGTTTTGCAGAAGTGGGCAGCTATCATCTCCAAATTTGCATCAGATTGTGTTGCCGCAGTCATTGAAGGGCTGGTTGATCGACAGACGAATATTCGGGCACAACTTACAGCATACCGAACCAAAATTTCNCAGTTATTTGCAGTTTTTTCCAGACTGGACCTTCACTTTCCTGAAGAAGATGTCCTGGAAATGCTGCANTCGCCAAAGATGATGATGGAAACGTTGAACTACGAAGCAAGAGAGCAGGAAAAGATCATTATCGTCAATGCNCTGGATCTTATGTATTTCTGGATGTACCAGCCGAGGGCCCGCAAAGCATTGACAATCATTTCTCAGGAGATGTCGCACGAGGAGTGGTTGATTTTTTATCGCTCACAGCTGGTTCTCAACCGGCACCGTGAAATAAGCCAGGTCTTTGTTGATGGCCTGGTCGGGAAAAACTTTTCCAAAGCACTTTCCTTTTATCTGGACAGATCCGGGGAGTACCTGGCCGACATGGAAAAGCTTGGAACTAAATGGGGTCAGAGTAAAATTAATTATTGAACAAAAGTGAAGCACAAACTAAGCTGTTTATCAAGAAACAATATTCACATCAAACCAGAGAGACAATGGCTCGACTCCCAAGGATTTCACCCGCATGTGTACCGGTTCACATAATACAGCGAGGTAACAACCGTCAGGCTTGCTTTGCTTCAGATAAGGACCACGGAGCCTATGCTGGTTGGCTTACTGAATATTCTAAAAAATACAACGTAGATATTCATGCCTGGGTGATGATGACAAATCATGTACATTTATTAGGTACTCCTCGAAATGACGGGGCGGTAAGCAGTATGATGCAGGCGCTGGGGCGTCGTTATGTGAGATACTTTAACTTTGAGCATAAGCGCAGTGGGACGTTGTGGGAAGGTCGTTACAAATCGTGCCTGGTTCAGGAGGAACGTTATTTACTCGCAGTTTACAGGTATATAGAACTTAATCCGGTTAGAGCAAAGATGGTCACCGATCCCGGTGAATATCGTTGGTCGAGTTATAAGGTCAATGCATTAGGTAAGGCTTCCAGTTTGTGTACGCCACATTCCGAATATCTTTCCTTGGGTGCAAAACTCTCAGAGTGCCGGAGAAACTATAGAGCTCTATTTCCTCTTTATATTGACGAGGGGTTGTTGGAAGAAATAAGGGCGAATACAAATAAAGGCCTGGCCGTTGGGCACGATAGATTTAAAGAAAAAATTGAGATGCTGACCGGCAGGAGAGTAAGAACAAAAAAGAGGGGTCGGCCGGTTGGTTGGCGAAAGCTGAAAGTTTAATTTTACTCTGACCCCAATTATAGACCCCGTAAATTACTGAAAACTCAGTTAGTTAGTATCGATAATGAAAATCATTGACTTCTAATTTGCTGTTTTGTAGTGTTCGTTTTTATCGCTACCGAGGTAGTCGTCGGAGGCAAGGTTGGCTTGCCTTAAAGGAAATTACTTAATATCCCACTCATGTCTATGGATGTCTCTCTAGATCTTTGGAAACTACTGGCCGGCCTCAGCATTTTCCTCTATGGTATGTTCCTCCTGGAGGATTCCATCAAGGCCATGTCCGGCAAGGCCTTTCGCCAGATGATCAGATACTATACCAACGGTCGCCTGCGCTCCATCGGCAGCGGTGCTTTCATCACTGCTATTCTCCAGTCCAGCTCTGCGGTGTCTCTCATGGTTCTTGCCTTTGTCGGGGCCGGGGTGATGACTATGGAAAATGGGATCGGGGTGATGATGGGTGCCAATATCGGTACCACTTTCACTTCCTGGATTGTAGCTGTTTTCGGTTTTAAGCTGAAGATTGAGAGTTTCGCCCTGCCCCTGATCGCAGGGGGTGGTCTCATTTTTATCGTTTTTGGATCATCCTCGAAACTTTTTCAGGGGAGCAGGCTGCTGATCGGCTTCGGTTTTCTCTTTCTCGGTCTCGCATTTATGAAGACCAGTGTTGAAAATTATGCACAGCATATTGATCTCAGTGCCATTGCTGATTACGGGCTCTGGCTTTACCTCCTCGCTGGCATTGTGATCACCGCGCTTATGCAGTCGAGCTCAGCATCCATTGCCATTGTCCTTACCGGATTGAATAGCGGTCTAATTGATTTCGAGACCTCGGTGGCCATGGTGATCGGTTCTAATGTCGGTACCACCGTTACTGTTCTTCTTGGTTCCATTGGGGGGACCCAGTCTAAAAAAAGAGTGAGTATCAGTCATCTCGTCTTTAACCTGGGGACTGGTGTCATTGCCTTTGCCGCGCTGCAGCCTCTCGCTTCGCTGGTAGCTCAATTTATTGATACAACAACCAACGCGGTCATGGCCCTGGCCCTCTTTCACACCCTTTTCAATTTCATCGGTGTGGTTCTTTTCTTCCCCTTTATCGGGATCCTCGCACGCTTTCTGATCAGGACCTTTCCTGATCGCAAAGAGATCCTCACCGTCTATCTCACCGATACGCCAATTGAAGTTCCGGAAGCCGCCATAACCTCTTTACGCAAGGAGATCCTTCATCTCTTTGAGGAGTGTCAGCACTATACTCTCAGAACCTTCAGGGTAGATGATAAGTTGGTCTTCGACCACAGCTCACCTTTTGAAAAAAATATGGCCAGGCGGAACAGTCTTCCAGACTTTTATGCGAATGTGAAGCTTCTGCACGGAGAGATTGTCGGGTTTTACGTAAAACTCCTCAATGGCCAGCTCGAAGAAGTCGAGGCAAGGGAACTGGAACGGATGATCTATGCTTCGCGAAATATCATGAATTCCATAAAGAATATTAAGGGACTCAGGAATGATATGGAGGAGTTTGATGCTTCAGATAATGAACATTTGAATCGTCAGTATAAGCTGTTTCGTCGTCGGCTGTTGGAATTGTACCATGATATCAATCGTTTTCTTGAAATTGGTGATCTGCAGGAACAGTACCGCAGTCTGCTGCGAACCGTGGTACACATCGAACAGATGGATAAACGGTTTATTCAGACAGTGATGAAGAAGGTTGCCGATGGAGTCATTGATGAGCTGGAAATTGCCTCCCTGCTGATGGCCAACCGTCTTTTCAGCCAGTCCTGCCGCCTCCAGGTCTTTGCCCTGAAAGACCTGCTCCTCAGCGAGAAGGAGATCCGAGAGTTTGACCAGGCCATGGATATGAAGGAATTCATCGATGAGGAGCAGGCACGAACCATGGATTCCACAGACAGTTAAAAAATGATCATCTTTGCTTGTCATGAGGATCAGTTCTCTTCGGTGCAGCAGTCCTTGTCAATCACCTGCTTTTTCCCTTCTTCATTCATAGAAACATAGGTGAAGGCAGCTTTTGTCACCAGCAACTCAGCCCCCCTGTCAGTGGGGTGGTCAATTGCCGGTCTGACCCAGACTTCAAGATTAATGGTGATCGAGGTTGTGCCTATTTTTGTCACTTCACCATGACAGCAGACCACATCACCAACCTTTACCGGCTTGATAAAGACGATGGTATCTACAGCTACCGTCACCACACGGGAGCAGGTGACCTCACGTGCCATGATTCCACCGGCGATATCCATCTGGGACATGATCCAGCCACCGAATATATCCCCGACGGGATTAGTATCGGCGGGCATGGCAAGGGTGCGAAGGATTGGTTTGCCGGTGGGGTGCTTGATGTCGTTTTTCATCAGGTTTGTCCTTCTTCAGCAGTGTGACAACTAATTCTGGAATGATTATAATCTGCAGATTCGATCTTCAACCCGGCTACCGCAAGAGGGGATATGATGCTCCCTAAGAGACTTAAGTACTTTTGAAAGCACTGTCGAGCGAATTGCTGTTCTTTTTCGTACATTATCAATGCGGTAGCGTCCTTGCAAGGACAACCGCCCGAAAGAGCCAGTAAAGAACCAACGCTGCCAGAATGGCAAAAGCGGATTGACTGATTGTTCCTAAAGCGTGCCAGTAGGTAATTATAGTTTCCATGTAAATTGTGATGGTATCATAAAAATAATTTCAGAGTCGATTTTTATCTGGCTGACAGCATACTTGCTGTATCTTAAGATGCAACTGATTTGCGTGGATGGACAGCGTAGTGTAATAGTGATATTATCATGAAGGTTGATTTTAAGGAGTATGTCAAGTCAGCATGTCTTAAATAGGAACCTATGAGGAAAAAATGGAAAAAAAAGTGCTTGTTCCCGTGGCAGATGGTTTTGAAGAAGTTGAGGCGTTCAGTATTGTCGATGTTTTTCGCCGGGCAGGTGTCAAAGTTGATGTGGCATCCGTTGGCGAGCTGCAGGTAACGTCGTCCCATGATGTGAGGATTATAGCGGATAAACTGATTGAGGATTGTGTCAATGAATCCTATGACCTGATAGCGCTTCCAGGCGGCATTCCCGGGGCGGAGAATTTGAGAGACTCCAAGGTGTTGGCGGATATTTTAAAGAAACAGAACAGGGAAAACAAATTGTACGGCGCCGTCTGTGCCTCCCCTGCAGTGGTTTTGGAACACCATGGTTTGCTCAAGGGGAAGAAGGCAACCTGTCACCCGTTTTTTGCAGATAAATTGAGCGATGATGCCCACGTTAGCTTAACTGTGGTGCATGATCAAAACTGCGTTACCAGCAGGGGCGCAGGCACCTCTATCGAATTCGCCCTGGAGATGCTTGGCATACTTCTTGGGGAAGAGAAAAAACAGGAAGTAGCCAAGGGGATGGTTGCAAGCTCCTAAGGGATTGTTCTCTCGTATTTGATCACCGTGAACGGTTCAGAGCCCTCGGGATGGTCTGTTCTGGAAAATTCCCGAAACTCGTTTTCGGGAATTTCCGGAAAACTCACATCTCCCTCTGCCTCCCGCTCAAGAACGGTCAGAAATATTGAAGTAGCTCTATGCAGGGCCTGTGCGAAAATATCTGCCCCGCCGATTATGAAGACTTTTTCGGTCTGACCACACATTTCAAAGGCTTCTTCAAGCGAATCCGCTACTTCAGCGCCCTCGGGTTCATATTCTTTGTTACGGCTGAGAACAATATGCCGCCGTCCCGGTAGAGGGGAGGGGAATGAATCAAAAGTTTTTCTCCCCATTATCATGGGGCAGCCCATGGTGGTTTGTTTGAAAAGGCGCAGTTCTTCAGGTATGTGCCAGGGTAATTTATTATCTCGACCAATAATCCTGTTGCTGGCCATTGCAGCGATTACTATTTTTTTCATTGTAAGTACCGGGGGTAAAATAATTAAAATGTATTTGTTTCCGTCCAACACCCATGAAATGCATTTCGCAACGATGACACCATTTCTACGACTTCCTTTCTTTTTTTGGTGTATATGACGTTCATATAAAGAATACGAAATTTATAGATTTTGTTCAATTTCTTTTATAACTTAATAAGTTGTCAACTCATCCCATTTATCGGGATTAATCTGGTTGGAGGTTGTCGATGAAATTGACCTGTCCGCATTGCGGGGCGGAACGTACTGTGGATGACTCGTATAGAGAAAAAATGGTACAGTGCCCCAAATGCGAAGTCAGCTTTGGGGTTTTTCCCTGGCGAAAAAATTCGGTATCTGAAGATGTGGAGATTTCTCCAGTAGAATCTTCAGCATTGTCTGAGACACAGGAAGAACCACTGGTTTTATCTGACCTTGCTCCCGGATTTGATGAGATAACTCCAGACAAAGGTGAAACGGAAGAACCTGAAAATGAACCGACTCAGCCTGCATCCTCCTTAGCCAGTTCCATTTTTCCCATAATCGGTGTAATTAAAGATACCTGGGACGAGACAAAAGGGGCTAAGGCATCGATCTGGGCAGCAATTGCTGTTCTGTACCTTGTGATGCTTCTCGCAGAGGCGGCGGCCTCTTTTCTGACGATTTCCAGGGGGGGTGATGGAACGACTAGTGTTGGCCAGGGGTTTGATAGTGTTCTCCAGCTGTGCCTCAGTGCAGTTGCTGTTATTTTTACAGCTGGTCTACTTTACATAGGGGTGAAAAAGGTAGCTGGAGAAGGTATCTCCTGGAAGATGATCTTCAGTGGGTTTTCTTTTTCCGGTCAGATTGTTCTGGCAACACTGCTCCAGTCGTTATTTGTGGCAACAGGCTTGCTTCTTTTTGTTTTACCGGGATTATATCTTATGGTTGGTTATAGCCTGACCCTGCCGATTATTATGGACAGAGGGATGTCCGCATGGGAGGCCATGGAAGCTTCCAGAAAGGCAATTCACAAGGTGTGGTGGAAAGTGGCAGGGGCATTTGTTCTTATGGGTTTGATCCAGTTTATCTCTGCTGTCCCTTTTGGAATTGGTCTTATCTGGACAGTACCGATGTTTGTAATTCTGGTGGGTGTAATGTATCACCGTTTGTTTGGTGTAGAAAAAACCTAATCCATTCTCTTTTTTGTTTTTGCTTACAGGAGGCAACATGGGAATCGTGACAGCGCCGTTGTTTTGGCTCATTATAGGGGTGATGCTGCTATTTCTCGAGCTTGCGGTTCCCGGCTTTATACTCTTCTTTTTTGGCGTGGGGGCATTGCTCACTTCCCTAGGTGCATATCTCTTTCATTTGAGTCTCAGCTGGCAGCTGGCACTTTTTATCATAGCCTCACTGGCCTCACTGTTCTTATTGCGAAATATAATTCAAAAGAGATTTTTACAATCCTCTTCACAAGGGGAGGAGGATGAGGATACCCAGCTTGTTACTCCCGGGGACAGAGGTATTGTAAGTAGTAAAATTGAGCCGCCCGCAGAAGGGAGGATAAAATATTCCGGGACATTCTGGAAGGCAACCGCTGATGAAAGAATTGATGAGGGAGAAATCATTTCCATAGTGTCTCAAGAAGGCCTCGTCATACATGTTGAAAAGGTGTAGCTGCTGCAACATTTTAATAAGGAGAGGGGAAAAATATGGAACAAAATTTAATTGCTCTTGGATTGATAGTAGTGCTGGTTGTTGTTGTTCTGGTCAAAACTGCTGTGGTTGTACCCCAGCGTTCGGAATATGTGGTGGAAAGGCTGGGAAAGTACAGGACGACGCTGACGGCCGGCTTCCACATTCTTTTTCCTTTTTTGGATAAAATTGCATACAAGCGGAACTTGAAAGAGGAACCAATTGATATAAGTGCCCAGACTTGTATCACGGCAGATAACGTCACCCTTGAGGTTGATGGTATCCTTTATCTTCAGGTTGTGAACTCAAAAATGTCCGCATACGGTATTGATGACTATCACTTTGCATCCAGTCAGCTTGCTCAGACAAGTTTGCGTTCAGCCATTGGAAAGATAACCCTTGATAACACCTTTGAGGCGCGGGAAACTCTGAATGGCCAGGTTGTTATGGCCCTTGATGAAGCAGCGACCAACTGGGGGATCAAGGTTCTGCGCTATGAAATTAAAGATATTCAGCCGCCGAGGACTGTACTTGAGGCCATGGAAAAACAGATGAAGGCGGAAAGGGAGAAGCGTGCAGAGATCGCCCGCTCAGAAGGTGAGAAACAGGCGATTCTCAACCGGGCGGAGGGTGATCGTGGAGAGGCTATCTCTCTCTCTGAAGGTGAGAAGATGAAGCGGATAAATGAGGCGGACGGTAAGGCTCAGGAGATTCTTATGGTGGCGGACGCGACCGCTAAAGGGATAGAGAAGGTCGCAGCAGCTCTGGCATCTCCGGGTGGGCAGGAAGCGGCCAACCTGGAAGTAGCTAAACAGTATGTTCGCGAATTTGGTAGACTGGCCAAAGAGAATAACACTATGATTATTCCCGGAAATATCACCGACGTGAGTGGTATGGTTGCCTCTGCAATGGCTACTCTTGAGCATGTGAAAAAGAAGGGGGGGCAGGCCAAAGGCGAATCGGAGATCCGTTTCGGTGGATGATATCTTCCCGCAGTCACTCTTTATTTTTTATCCATCTGCTGATGGTTGTATGTGCAACCCTTGTTTCCACCTCGTTTATCGTAGGGGCTGCAATCACGGATGAGATGGATCCGGCGGTTTTAACGTTCGTTCGTTTTGTCATTGCAGCAATTATTTTTGCACCATGGATTCGCTATAAATACGGTGCAACTTTCAGCCTCGCTCTGTTTTTGCGCTGTAGTGTAATAAGTGGGAGTCTGGTCATTTTTTTCTGGTGCATGTTTCTCTCTCTCAGATACACTACAGCCCTGAACACCAGTGTTATTTTTACCTTGATCCCGTCTATTTCCTGGGTTTACGCTTTTTTCCTTGTGGGAGAGAGACTAAGACGAGAGCAACTCATCGCTCTCGTTTGTGGAATGATTGGAGCCATGTGGGTTATTTTTCAGGGTGATCTTACAGCTTTTCTGGCGATGAGATGGAATAAAGGTGATCTTATTTTTCTGGCAGGAGGTTTTGTCCTTGGATTTTATACCCCTCTTGTGAAGTTACTGCATAGAGGTGAACCTATGGCGGTGATGACTTTCTGGGTTCTGGTTACCGGTAGTTGCTGGCTGCTTCTTTTCAGTGGTTATAAGCTGCTGGATGTCGAATGGAGCTCTATTCCTGTCAATGCCTGGGCTGGTATCTGTTATCTTGCAATCTTCACAACGGTAATCACTTTTTTTCTGACCCAGTATGTGATTCTTTTTATTGGGCCTACGCGGGTGATGGCCTATTCCTATCTCTACCCTGGACTGGTGTTATTGATTGAACTGGCCCTGGGGCATGGATTACCATCATTTTCAGTCCTGCCAGGTGTTGCGATTGTATTGACCTCAATGTTTATAATCCAGCATTTTGAGAAGTGAGTGAGAAGTGAGTAAGTTTGGCAAATATTTTTGTTATGGAGTCAAAGAATGAAAACCACAGCTGTGGACATCATGACCACCGATTTTTCGACCCTGCTTCCTCAAACGCCGGTCATTGATGCGATTAGGATATTCCAAGAATCTTTTAATCAACAAGGTCGGCGACTCTTCGGTATGATTGTCTCTAATGAGGATCAGCATTTGGTCGGGATGCTCTCCATGTACGATATTCTACTCTATCTGCGGCCCAAGCATATTCACGTGTGGGGTTCGATGGAGGATCTCGAAATTGCCGGGGTAATTGACGCTGCAGGAAACCGGATCAAATCTATTCTGGTGGGAGATATCATGACCCCGGATGTAGTCACTGTCGGTCCCAATGCTAATTTGATGATGGTTCTCGACACCATGATTAAAAAACACGTCCGCCGATTGCCGGTGGTGGAGGAACAGCGTATAATAGGAATCGTTTATATATCAGACCTTTTCCGTCAGTTGTTGGAGGGAATCAGTGACTGATGGTGTCGCAGAAACTCTTCATCCGGAGTCTCGCAAGCTCACTTACCTGCTTCGTAGGAATGCCTGCGTATAAAGGTTTTTTACGAATCCATTTGGCAAATTAGGGTTTCAGATAGTTTTGGAGTAATAATGGCGCAATTCAACCGGAAAAGTACTCTTCGTAATCTCACTGTCAATGATGCCATGCGTCGACAAATTATCCAGCTCGATCAGGCTAAAACCATTGACCTCGGCATTAATGTTCTCATAAAATATAAGGTAAACGCTCTTCTCACCGTTAATTCTCAGGGAAATCCTGTTGGTGTGGTATCCAAGACGGATGTCATGGGGGCTTATTATGCCGGACTGCCCGTCGAGTCACCCTTGGAGTACATCATGGTTTCTCCTCCACTCTTCTGCCGGTCGGGAGATTCTCTTGAAACAGCCCTGGAGCAGATGCGCACCAGTGGGGTATATCGTTTGTATGTTGCCGGTAATGAATCGGGGGATCTCGTTGGTGCACTGGCTTATCCCGATATCGTCGGCATGTTGTATCAATATTGCCACCAATGCGAATACAGCCATTTGAAGACTACGAGACAGGGAAATAAGGATGATTCCGTTGGCCGTTTCAATGTTCGGGAGGTTATGACGCCGAGTGTTAAAAGTATTGGAACGGGTGAAACATTGAATACGGTAATGGAAGCCCTCTCTGCTTTTCGATTCGGCGCCATGCTGGTCACTGACGAAAATGACCAGCCCCGCGGCGTCATATCAAAAACCGACCTGGCCCTCAATTATAAGCATGGTGTGGATCCTGAGGTATCGGCGAGTACTGTGATGAATGAACCTGTTTCTACCTGTGATGCCGATTCACTACTGGAAGAAGCCATAAAAAAGATGACCATGGCCGATATTCACAGGTTATTTGTTTATGCGGGTGAAACGAGTAACATCGTGGGGGTATTGTCTCTCTCCGATGCGGCCAGAGTACGTTCAGGTTCTTGCTATGCCTGCGTTTCCAGCCGCATCAAGGTGGATGATCATGACTAATGGGGTTTAATTAGTGCTTTACCCCTGAACTTCTGTAAGAAAAAACAAGAAATCGAAGAAGGTCGTTTAAAATTATATCGTTGAACATACTTCCATGGCACTTATCCAAGCATTCTAAAGTTCCGATTTATTCGGGTTAGACTCCTGTTGAACCAGGTTCAGGTAGAGATCACCACGGCCGTAGGGGCCCGGCCGACCTTTGCCTTTTATGCGGAGTTTTCTGCCAACTGTGCTGCCCGGAGGAATTTTGACTCTCAGAGTTTGTTCCCCGGTATCCCC
>JGI24023J19991_10002367_pt1 | contig 13808 bp, 12 predicted proteins | sample Cruoilmetagenom1_FD_19991 | JGI IMG/M metagenome (IMG submission 19991) | reverse complement strand
AGAGTGGGCATTAGCTATGGAGAAAAGAGAGTGCCCGATCGTTCGTTTGGCAAGGGAGAATGGATTTTCCATCTCTTCAATCAGTTCACACAAAGTGACGCTGGAAGACGCATTTATTCGCTACAATGAAGGAGGATGATTAATCACGTATGTTATAGAAGTTAAAGACCTTGTAAAAGCGTTCGATGGTTTTGTTGCGGTAGACCACATCAGTATGAATATTAAAGAGGGAGAGATATTCGGACTTCTCGGCCCGAACGGTGCTGGGAAGACGACGACTATGAATATGCTCTGCACAATCCTTAATCCGACTTCCGGATATGCAAAGATAGGTGGATACGATGTTTTCAAGGAGCGAGAAGAGGTGAGAAGAAGTATCGGAATTGTATTCCAGGATCCGTGCATCGACAACTTTCTTACAGGAAGGGAGAATCTCGCGTTTCATGCAGCGATGTACCACATGAAGAAGAGAGAGAGGGAAGATAGAATATCAGAGGTGTTGGATTTACTCGATCTGAAGGGGAAAGAGAATGTCAAGATCGACGACTGCCCAGCGGGTGTGCAGCGTAGATTTGAGGTCGCACGGGGTTTCATGAATCATCCAAAGGTGCTGTTTTTGGACGAACCGACGATCGGCTTGGACATAGTTGCAAGGAGAAAGTTATGGGAGTATATCAGAAAATTGAATGATTCTGAAGGCATGACGATCATATTAACGACTCATTACATCGAAGAGGCAGATTATCTCTGTGATAGGGTGGCGGTCATCGACAATGGAAGAATAAAAGTTATTGATACGCCAGATAATCTGAAGAACTCGATTGGTGAGGATGTGATCTCGTTGGAGATTGAGAACGGCAGGGGTAAAGAATTTTTAAACGTTCTAACGGGATTGGATTGGATAGAAAAGGTTGAAGCTTACAATAACTCATTTGAATTGAGCGTAAGCGGCGGGGACGAACGAGTGCCAGAGCTCGTCAACCTGGCGGATAAGAACGGATTTACTATCTCATCCATCGATTCCCACAAACCGACGCTGGAGGATACGTTCATACATTATGTGGGAAAGACGATCAGAGAGAGCGAAGGAAGCATGAAAGAAGAGAGAAAGGCGAGAAGAGCAAGAAGAAGAGGGAGGAGATAAAAGTGGGAAAGATAATAGATCCATTACCGATGTATACGATGTGGCTCAGGCAGATGATAAGGTTTTTTCGGATGAAGGCGAGACTCGTTAGCTCATTGGTGATGCCTTTTCTCTTCCTCGCATTTCTTGGCATACCACTTAGCATTTTACCGTCTAGCGCGATGCCTGGCATACCCGAAGGTATGAACTTTCTCGACTATCTGGCGCCCGGAATACTTGGAATGACGTTATTGTTCTCATCAATGATGGCAGGAGCATCCGTTCTCTGGGACAAGGAATTTGGATTCTTGAAAGAGGTGTTGGTAACGCCGGTCAACCGATTATCGATCATGCTTGGCAGGAGTCTTGGGGGTATGACCACCTCAATCATACAGGGATTCATGATAATAGGGATAAGCGTGCTTATGGGCGTTAATATCTCTTCAGTATCCGGTTTATTACTCTCGATCGTCTTCATGGTTCTGATATGTGCCACATTTATCGGATTTGGATTGATTCTTGCCACACAGTTGGGTGAGATGGAAGGATTCATGTCGATCATAAATATGATACAGATGCCGATATTCTTCGCATCGCCCGCTTTTCTCCCGATGGAGATGATGCCGCATTGGCTTAAATCTATCATCTGCTTAAACCCATTCACATACGGAATCGATGGGTTGCGCGGAAGTCTCGTCGGATATTCGACATTTCCATTGATCCATGATTTCGTCATCTTGCTCGTCACTTCGATCGTTTTGATGCTTGTGGGAGCGTATTGCTTCGAAAAGATGGAGGCAAATTAACAGAATCAACGATGAAAAACGGCCAAATCAAGTCCCAAAAGAAAATCTATCGGGACACCAATCTTCAGATCATTTTCGCTGTTACTCTAATGGCCGTTCTTGGTGTTTCCAGCATAACTCCGGCTTTTCCGATGATAACGCAAGAGCTGAAGATATCGCCTCAGGAAGTCGGGTTGCTCATTACGGTATTCACATTCCCGGGTGTTTTATTAACCCCTTTTCTTGGAATACTTGCCGATCGACTTGGCAGAAAGAAGATTCTCGTTCCTTCACTGATGCTATTCGGCATTGCCGGAGGAGCATGTGCATTTGCCCGCGACTTCAACCTTTTACTGGCGTTGCGTCTCTTTCAGGGGGTGGGTGCGTCTTCTTTAGGTTCTCTTAACGTTACGATCATAAGCGATCTTTATTCGGGTGAAGAGCGTATTACGGCAATAGGCTATAACGCCAGCGTTCTTAGTTTAGGTGCTGCGAGCTATCCTGCCATTGGTGGAGCGCTGGCGATGATAGGGTGGCATTATCCCTTCTTCCTCTCAATCGTTGCCATTCCTGTTGGATTTCTCGTCTTGTTCTCGTTAGAAAACCGTGAGCCGAAGAACGAGCAGCATTTCAGGGAATATTTGAAGAATGCATGGCAAAGCATAAAAAATCGCCGGATTGTTGGACTTTTCGTTGCCAGTACCCTCACCTTCATTATACTTTATGGATCATACTTGACCTATCTCCCGTTTTTAATTAAACACTCATTTGGCGCATCTACCCTTGTAATCGGACTGATCATGGCAAGCATGTCCCTCACGACTGCGCTCACATCTTCGCAACTTGGAAAACTCTCAAAGGTATGCTCGAAAAGAACAATTCTAAAATCGGCTTTTATTCTCTATGCATTGGCTTTAGTTATTTTTCCTCTTGTTCCCACTATTTGGGCGCTCTTACTCCCCACCACGATATTTGGGATTGCTCAAGGTGTCAATATTCCAAGCATTCAAACAATCTTAGCTGGGTTGGCACCTATGGAACACCGCGCCGCATTTATGTCCGTAAACGGGATGGTTTTACGGTTGGGACAAACATTGGGGCCACTTTTAATGGGTATAATCTTTGCTCTGTGGGGGATGGCAAGTGTTTTTTATGCCGGCGCGGGTTTTTCGATCGCTGCGTTCATATTGGTGGTTGCAATGATCGAGTAAGCTTATAAATAATGGCAATATCTTCCGGACGAATCTTCCGGACGAAACAAGGTTTGCCGTTGCTCTATAGAAACCTTAGATCAGCTGGTCAATACTATCTATGCTATCCTTCGTGGTAGAAAAATGCTCCGGACGGGATTCGGACCCGTGTCATTGGCTCGAAAGGCCGATATGATTGGCCGGGCTACACTACCGGAGCTTATCTTATGCCGCCTCATCCATCTTATTAAAATCTTTCCCGAAGATGTCTATGGCAGTTCTGACATTCTTTAAAAGTTGAAAAGCCATCTCTTGGGATGGCCATGAACCCAAGCCACAGTCTGGACCGGCGTATCTGATTAAATCTCCGAACTCCCTGTGGGCATAATTCAATCGGTCTCTTATATTTTTTACGCTCTCGCTCTCAAATACCTTCCAGAGTGAATCGGTATCTCTCCACACATTTATGTTATATTTTTCATTTATCTCCGCGGAGAGGGAAGAGATATCAGTCCTCGCGATGCCCACCCGTAGAAATTTATCATACCTTTCCAGATAATCTTTATCTATCGTTCTTATTCTCTTCATATCGCTCGCCGTCTCCACCCCAATTACATCTATTCCTCCCACCTCACAGATGGTCTTATAATAGATCGAAGAATGCAGATGTATCTCGGTATCCACGTTGATCCCTTCTGTAGCCAGAGATAGAGCTTCGGCCATCTCCTCGCTTGAAAAATTTATCTCGGGATTCAACCCCATGCTCGGCTCATCTATACTTATCGTGTGTGTGAATATATGCTTTTTATTTAGAATAGAATTTTTTGCAAACCTATCTATGCTCTTGGATAAATTTTTGAGGATATCGAAGTAGTTTCTGCCACCAAATTCACTCAAATATAATTCTATGGGGCCAGTTATGCACACCCTCAACTTTATACGCTCACCGGTCTCCTCAAATATATCCCTTCCTACCTCTTCTATGAGTTCTATCTCTTTTATATTGGCGTTCTCTTCCCTAATGAGATATGGTTCCTCCCCGTCTTTTTTGATTGGGTTCAAGAACTGTGAATTCATATTTCTAAACTGGGGATAAGTTGGAACGTCCACCCCTGCCCTTATCTTATCTAAAAAAGCTTTTTTTATAATTTCATAGATCTCTTCTTCATTCTCGTTACAATCAATAGAATCTTCAATCCATCTCCTTTTAAATCCCTTTGGGGTAGGATAACTCCCAACGTCATCGAATAAGACCAAGTTATCTCTCTTATCTTTAGAGGACATTTAAATATATTTCTCTCGCATCTCCAAAATCCTTATATAGAGGTATGTATAAAGATATATGTAAAAAGATTGATCGGATCAACATCTATTGAACGATCGAGAGCCGTTCTATCAGTTAGAAGGTCATGCAGTTCTAAAGGTTTGGTGATTATATGAATAGCGTAATTTTTGGACAGGGATACGTTGCGTCTATCTTGAATGTTGGATTGCAGCGTATTAAAGACGGGGAGATAGGTCTCGAAGGGATACCTCTTGGAAACTCAATTTCTAAGACGGTAGAGGCTATAAAGATCGTGGGAGCATTCGATTTAGACAAGAAAAAGATCGGGAAAAATCTCGGAGAGGTAACGAAAGACTATTGGGATGGAAATATAAAATTTGATGATGATTATATCATCGAAGAAGGATACAGAGATAATAGAAAAGGAGGGGGTATAGATCTCGAAGAGGAATTGGAGAGATTGACGGATATATATGAGAGAAAAGATGCAGAGATATTCGTCAATACGATTACGACGGAAAGTTTTGAGCCTTTCGCTGAAGAAAAAGAATTCTTGAGACGTATAAAAGAGAACGATTTTAAGAGGATATCCCCCGTTCAATTCTACTTCTATTCCGTCATGGAATACGATAGACCTTCCGTCTTCATAAACTGCATCCCAACGATGATCGCAAACGATCCGGCGATGGTTAAGATAGCCGAAGAGAGAAAAAAGGTCATTTTTGGGGACGATGGAGCGACCGGTGCAACCCCTTTGACCACGGATATACTCGAACACCTGAGGGAGAGGAGGAGAAAGATTATGAGCATCTGCCAGTTCAACATCGGGGGGAATAATGACTTCTTCTCATTAACAGAGCCAGAAAGAAATATCTCAAAGGAGCGCACGAAGGCAGGCGTCGTAAAAGATATTCTCGGCTACGAAGTTCCAACTTACATAAAACCGACCGGATATTTAGAGCCGCTCGGCGATAATAAGTTTGTCTCGATGTTGATCCCATACGTCTCGTTCAACGAAGCGATAGATGAGATAACGGTCAATATGAGGGTTAATGATAGCCCCGCACTTGCAGGAAATATCGTCGATCTGATAAGGCTCGGAGAGATATGTCTGGAAAGAGGGGAATACGGAGCGATCTATCCGATAAATGCCTTTTACATGAAGATGCCTGGTCCAATCGAGAAGGCGGCGATAGCGAAGATAAAAGCATTTGAACTTTTAGAGGAATGGTTATTTGAAGGCGATAATATTAGCGGCGGGGAAGGGAAAGAGATTTAATGAGAAAGAAATACCAAAGCCGGCCGTTAATGTATGCGGAGTTCCTCTAATTCTCCGCAACATCTTCTTTCTCAAGAAACTCGGTCTCGACGTAGTAGTCGTAGGTGGTCACAAATTCGATAGATTAAGAGAGATCCTGCCTGAAGATGTTGAGCTCATCAAGAACAATTCTATAGAGAGAGGAAACGCGTTCTCCGTTCTCTGTGCTCAAAATAAATTAAAGGGAAGATTTCTGGTCTTGATGGGAGATCACGTCTACACCGAAGAATTTTTAAAAAATACTTTGAATGCACCCGCGAATTCTGCGATCGTCTCTAAAGAAAGTGATCTAACTGATATAGATGAGGCGACAAAGATCTTGGCGAGAGAGGGAAAGATACTGGATATAGGAAAAGAGATCGAAGAATGGAACTATATAGACACGGGTGCTTTTTTATGCGAAGATTCAATATTTAAAACTTTAAATGACCTATTTTGTGAAGAAGATCACGTAGAGTGGAGCGATGTCATAAATAGAAGCGATATGAATGTTTATGAGAACGAAGAACCCTGGATGGACGTGGATACGAAAGAAGACCTAAAGAGAGCAGAAGATCTTCTGATGAGATCGTTGAAGAAGGACGAAGACGGATTCATATCGAGACATATCAATAGAAGGTTCTCACGTTTGATCACCAAAAGATTAGTAAATTTTGATATCGAACCAAATCTCATCAGTATATTCTCTTTCCTCCTCTGTATTGCATCATCTCTCTTCTTCTATGGTAAAATTTTATGGATCGGTGGAATCCTGGCACAAATCTCTTCGGTTTTGGACGGATGCGACGGAGAGATAGCAAGATTGAAGTTAAAAGAGAGTGAATTTGGTGGTTTTCTCGACTCCATTCTCGATAGATACGGAGATGCGATGATAATGTTGGGGATGTTCTCCCTCTTGAAATTTAATTTTCTTAACATCTCAATTTTAGTTGCCGCACTATTTGGATCTTTAACGATCAGTTCCACGGCTTGGAGATTTGAGAATGATTTTAAAGAAAAGATTCATACGCATGAGGGTTGGATACGATATATTCCCGCGAAGCGCGATGAGAGGATGTTTATCATATTCTTAGGTGGAATTTTAGGAACGATTTGGCTTCCCGCTATCTTTTGGTCTCTCTTTATCATCGCGATCTTATCCAATTTGAGGATCATCGGAAGAATCCTCATCGCTCGTAAGATGAGAGTAGCATAGAAATTATATATAACTATTTTTATATAATTAGAAATCTTTAAATATAGATTTGAACTTTGTAATATTATGTATAAGATTTCGATCATCGGAAGCGGAACGGTTGGGGGGCGATCGGAAAAGTATTCACAAAGTATGGTTATCACGTGATATTTTACGATCTCGAACGGGAAAGACTGAAAGAACTGGCATCCAGGGGTTATAAAGTCGCTGAAACGTTGGAAGAAGCGGTTTTGAATACGGATATCTCGTTCATCTGCGTTCCAACACCGAGTAATAATGGAAGTCCTCAAAAATCGGAGATTTTTGGGATACAGAAATCAAAGATTTCCGACCAAATCGATAGAACTTATCTCGATACCGCACTCTCAGGCGTCTTGGACGTTTTAACTTCGAAGGATGGATACCACACGATCGCGATCAAGAGCACGATCCTGCCGGGGATCGTGGAGGGGTTCGATGGAGGGAATTGTGGAATATGTCTGAATCCAGAATTTTTGAGAAGCGAGACGCCAGAGGAAGATTTTGAGAATCAACCCGTCATAATTGGATCTATCGACGAAAGAGCCGCAGAAATACTGAAGGTGTTCTACGAAGACTTCAGAAGAAGAACGGAGAAAAACTTTAAAATCTTCGTTACAGATACAAAGACCGCAGCGATGATAAAATATGTATCAAACTGCCTCTTGGCAACAAAAATCTCTCTATTCAATGAAATTGCTGATATATGCAAAAAAATCGGTGTAGATCCGAGGATCGTGGTAAATAATGTAATTACGGATAGGTATTCGACTATTGAACAGTATAGGAGAGATTTTTTATCTCTCGGATTTCAGGATGAGTGCCTGCCAAAAGATCTCGATGCCTTCCTCTCTTTCTGTAAAGATTTGGGTTACAAGCCGGAATTATTGAGTGCGGTTAAAGAAGTGAACGAGAGGATCAAAAGAAAAAGATGAGGATAGCGGTCATAGCGAAGGGGATATCTCCTTTCGTGGTTGGAGGGGCAGAGAAGGTCACGGAAGAGGTGGTGAATCGTTTAAAGAAGAGGGGGCACGAAGTAAAGGTAATTACGAAATATAAAAAAGAGGATGAGAGACCTGAGATAGGTATAGAGATCGACGAAGAATGGTCGAGGAATGCCGCCCTCGAAGCGATGAGGTTTGAACCGGACGTGATATACATCTGCAGACATTGGGGAGAATTCGCATCCCTCTATGTCAAAGACATCCCGATCGTCTCGATGTACCACGATATCGATCTCGATCTTCTACCAATCTCTCCCGATAGATATTCAAAACTTGAAGAGATCACGAGACGTTGCTTGAGAAGAGACAACAAGATCGTTGTGGCATCCCAACTAACCAGGGATTATTATATCAAAGATTTCTCGGCCGATAAGGATAAATTTTTCGTCATCCCGCTTGGCTTGGATGAGAAAGAAGCGTTGAAGGGCAAAAACATGGAAGAAGATAAATTTAAGCTCCTTTATCTCGGCAGAATCGCCCCGAACAAAGGCATTCACATCTTACTCGAGGCATTGAGAGAGGTATATGAGAGGTTGCCGATAGAACTCACAATTTATGGCGGTTTTACGAGAGATTATACCTCGTATTATAGCTATTTATTAGATTTTTCTCGTCCTCTACCCGTCAAATTTGCTGGAAGGGTGAGAGAAGAGGATAAAACGAAGTTATATCAATCATTTGATGCCGTCGTCTGTCCATCGATCGCGCACGAGGGTTTTGGATTGGTGCCATTAGAAGCACTCAGATACAACGGCCTCGTCATCGCTTCGGACATATTCGTCAAGACGGGAGTATTAAGTAAAAAGGTTGCGTTCGTCTATCCGAAAACGGACGTCGATGCGCTCGCTTCAAGGATAAAAGAAGCATTTCTGATGAATAAAAGCGAAAGATCGAGATTGAGAAGAAATGCCAAGAGATGGGTAGAGAGGTTCAGCTGGGAGAGGCACATAAGAGAGTTGGAGAAGATTCTGATCTTGGTTGTCCTCAAAAATCGAAGATTTTTGGGATACAAAAATTCCTCAAAAATCGAAGATTTTTGGGATACGTAAATCGAAGATTTGCGACTACTTCGATTTCCGACTACTTGAATTATATATTTATATGTATATTATGTATAACTATTTGGAAAAATCATATATACCATTACATTATCAGATGAAGTGATGAATATAGGTATAAACTCACGTATGATAAATAAATTTGGTGGCCCGATACATCCGAACGAGGTGGACTTGATAGAACTCGGTATAGAGGACTCAAAGGTGCTCGGTGAAGATATAAATCGCGATATGTTGGATGAACTTGCATCGTTCAACACAAGGTTTTCGATCCACGCGCCGTATGCAAGCACCGAAAACGAAAATATAAGGGTTGATCTCGGAAAGAGGAGTAATAAGAACGTGAAAGTTATGAAAAAGGTCTTTGAGATCGCTTCTTTTTTAAATGCAGAATACGTGGTCATACACGGCGGCAATGCAAGTGATGATCCAAGATATTCCTTCTTGACTGCCATATCCAATCTGAGAGATCTATCAGATATCGCAGATGATTATTCTATAACGCTTCTCTTGGAAAATATTCGTAGGGGGCGTGATCGTGATAAGGTAGGTGTCTTACCACATGAGCTTCTCCAGATAATCGAATCGGTGGCAAAGGATAACCTAAAGATCGTATTGGATATTGGGCATGCGTTTCTCATGTCAGTCCTATATGAATTTGACCTCTCTTTATATCTCGATATGCTCTCTCCTTATATTTATCATCTCCACATCCACGACAACCTCGGGATTCCGGAGATCGTCGATCCTAAATATGGCGATCAGCACCGCCCATTGGGTCACGGGATAATAGATTTTGCCAAGATATTTTGCCGATTGGAAGAGACGAACGTGAAAAATCTCGTGCTGGAGCTGAAGACGGAATCGAGAACCGATGCCATGGAGAGCATCGAGATGTTGAGGAATTTAAGGTATCAGCCAAGTAGTCGCAAACCTTTGGTTTGCGTGTGAAAATGTTCCACAGCAAAATGTTTCATTTTGCGTGCACCAAATCGAAGATTTGATTGCATTTTCACGGCATTTGAAAATCTCCGATTTTCAAGGCGACGAATCGAAGATTCGTCTGCACGAAATCAAAGATTTCGTCGCGTATCCAACGAATCTTCCGATTTTTGAGGAACTTGAAGTGACTCAATTTGTTTGATCTTCGATCTTTGCGAAAGATATATATCTGGCATAATATTAGGGGTTTGGTGAGGGGGATTCAAAAATTCCCGAAGATGCCGGATCCACCGAAGTTGAAGAGCATGTTAAATATTTAATCGCGGGCTGTGGTAGCATGGGGCACGCGATATGCGAAGAGTTAGAGGCACATGGGGAGAAATTTATCGTCATCGATAAAAATGAGAGCAGAACAGAAACATTGAGGGACGAAAAATTTGACGCAAGCGTCGGAGATATTTCCCATAAAGACCTGATCGAAAAGATCTCCATGCCACCCACAATCTTCGTGGTGAGTTCTGATATCTTGGCAAACATCTCTTTCACGGAGAGGGTTAGAAAACAATATCCAAATGTCACAATATTTGCAAGAGCAGCAGACGAGTCGACGAAGGAGGAGTTGGTAAAGAAGGGAGCAAATCATGTCATCTTATCCCAAGAAATTGTGTCAAACGTGGTTTATGGCAAAATAAAGAAATTGGAAGATTCGGCGGATGCACAAAAATTACTTAGAGTTCTGAAAGAGACAGAAGAAAAGTTGGCGATCATAGTTCACGACAACCCCGACCCCGACGCCCTCGCCAGTGCCCTTGCCCTAAAGTATATCGGAAATGGTGTGAATGTTGAGAGTGATATACTATATGGGAGAGGGATAGGACATCAGGAGAACAGGTCGTTCGTCAATCTCTTGAATATAGAACTCAAAAAGATAGAGGATACTGACCTGAATAGATACAATAAGTATGCGTTCATAGATACAGTTCCAGATGCAAACAATTCTGCATCTGTAACGCCGAACATTATCATCGACCACCATGAGGTTACCGAGAGCATTCCAGACGCTGATTTTGTGTTGATAGACGCTAATTGTGGCTCAACCGCGGCGATTATGACTAAATTCATACGTGAATTGAATGTAGATATACCAAAAGAGATCGCCTCCGCCCTTCTCTATGGGATAAGATCTGACACTCAAGATTTTACTAGAAACACCTCGCCCGCCGATCTGACCGCTGCCGCTTATCTATATCCACACGTGAATTACGAACTTTTAAAGCAGATAACAAGTTCTGTAATCTCCGTTGGGACTTTAAACGTTTTGGGTGACGCCATCAAGAACAGAAAGATGAGGGGGAGCTATCTGCTGTCCAACGTGGGCTTCATAAGAGACAGTGATACGTTATCCCAAGCAGCCGACTATCTGTTGAGGCTTGAGGGTGTGACAACCGCTGTGGTCTATGGGATAATAGAGGATAGCGGTATCTATATATCCGCAAGAACCAAGGATATACGGGTGAGCATGGGGGAGGTTCTGAAAGAGGCTTTCAAAGATGTTGGTTCTGCTGGGGGTCATAATGGTATGGCGGCCGCACAGATACCTCTCGGCATTTTTGATAGCGTAAAGGATAAAGATTCTCTCATCTATCTCTGTGAAGAGGCCGTAACAAAGAGATTTCTTGCAGTGGTAGGGGCCGAAGACGAGAAGTGAATGTTCTTAAAGATCTCTGATTTTAATATCCCAAAAATCAAAGATTTTTTGGGGAGATCAATCCCCCCTCAAATCTTCACCTCCACCGAAGATCTGAACCGCTAGATTGTAGATATCTTCCATCCCGCTATATTCTTCCGAAGAAACGGTGATCATCGATCCCTGCATCCCTATTATCTCCAATGCCCTTAAAAATTCTAAATTCATCTCTTTTAGCATGCCTTTTTCCAGGAGCAGTTCATCGTAGAGAGATTCTGGCTCGGTATTCCATCCCATTATCTTCTCTATCGTCTCCTCGTTGAGTGTATCAGATTTGGAGATGATGTTCACCTGAGGGAGAGAGAATCTAAATTGAACAGAGAGGGAGAGCATCTGNAGCGATACAAATCCTCCTGGGGTCTTTGCCATGACCGGATCGAGGAGGAATGCCAAGATGGAATTTTCCGGTCCGAGTGCGTCTATTAGAATTCTACCAGACTCTCGGTAGGCGAAAAGTTCCATCTGTCCAGGTGTATCAACGAGGACAAAATCAGAATCAAACTCATCGAGAGAACGTTTTACCTCATCGGCTTTTAGAGCGAGCTCGTCCGCACAGAGAATCTGCGCGCCGTTTGGACCCAATCCGAAGTGATCCATAACGTCGTAGAGATTTATCCAATCTCTTATATCTACCTCCGGGCTATACGGAAGGTTCGTCTCTCCCGGATCCAGATTAACCGTTGCCACCTCCAGTCCCATATCCTGCATCCATATCTGGAGAGAGTGGGTCAACACCGTCTTTCCGCTGCCCGCCGTCCCCAATATGTAAATCTTAACGCCTTCGATCTTATCCAAATTTTGCCCCCATGATGGCTGTCTTGCCCAATTCCTCCTCTATCCTGATAAGCCTGTTATACTTCGCGGTTCGCTCCCCTCTTGCCGGAGCACCCGTTTTTATCTGACCGCACCCCGTTGCGACGGCGATGTCCGCGATGCTTGTATCTTCCGTCTCTCCGGATCTGTGGCTGACTATCACACCGTATCCCGATCTTAAAGCCAATTCGGAAGCATCTAAGGATTCGGAGATCGTTCCTATCTGATTTATCTTCAGAAGAAGGGCGTTGGCGGCACCCATATTGATACCTCTCTTCAACCTTTCAACGTTCGTGACGAATATGTCGTCTCCAATTATCTGGATGTTGAGCCTATCTGTTATCTCTGCAAAGCTCTCAAAGTCTTCCTCTCGGAATGGATCTTCCAATGCCACGATCGGATATTCTTCGGTGAGTTCCCTGTAATAATCCAAAAGTTCCATCTCTTCCAATCTCCTGCCGTCGATCTCATAGTATCCTTCTTTATCGTTGTAGAACTCGCTCGCAGCGGAATCTATCGCAAAAAAAACCTTTTTTGAGTACCCAGCCTCTTCCACGGCTTTCTCAAGAGATTCAAACGCCTCTCTTGTATTATCCATTGGAGGGGCAAACCCGCCTTCATCTCCGATGTTTATGGCAGATTTTCCATATTTATCCGTTAGAACTTTTTTTAACGAATGATAAACCTCTGATGCGATCTGAATTGCATCGGAGAAACGCTTCGCCGCCGGAACTATCATATGTTCCTGTATCGCTAAATTATTTCCCGCGTGCATTCCGCCGTTTATCACGTTCATCATCGGAACCGGTAAGATCCTCGCGTTCGACCCACCCAGATATCTGTAGAGGGGCATCGAGAGGGAATTTGCCGCCGCTTTTGCAACGCCAAGCGAGACTGCCAGTATCGCATTTGCCCCTAAATTGATCTTTTTTTCCGTTCCGTCAAGTTCCAGCATCTCTTCATCGATCTTCCTCTGTTCTCTTACATCATAACCGATCAACTTCGGGCGTATCAATTCGTTCACGTTCTCCACCGCTTTCTTAACGCCCTTTCCGCCATACCTGTCTTCCCCATCTCTAAGCTCCAGTGCCTCATTTGAACCCGTGGATGCACCTGACGGGATTGATGCCCTTCCAAATCCTTTCTTTGTGATTACATCAACCTCAATCGTTGGATCTCCCCTCGAATCGAGTATCTCTCTCGCCCTTATATCCTCTATCTCAATCATTTAAAAATCTCCGATTTTTAAGTGCTTAAAAATCCTTTGGATTTTTGGCATAGCACAAATCTTTGATTTGTGCCTATTTGAAAATGGAACATTTTCAATCAT
>JGI24023J19991_10002366_pt1 | contig 13811 bp, 12 predicted proteins | sample Cruoilmetagenom1_FD_19991 | JGI IMG/M metagenome (IMG submission 19991) | reverse complement strand
AGTGGAATCACAATAAAAAACATCCCGAACAGCGTCCAGGCAGGAACATTCTGCTGCACTGATGTTGGCAAAATTGCATATTTCTCTGGAGCAGCTAATTCTTCCTTCAGCTCAATCAATTGTTGACCAGTCCAATCAAAAGAGAGCTGTGGTAGTTTTGGCTGCAGACTCGTAGATGGGAATGTTCCCATTTGTTCAACCATGCTGCGCTGCAATTCTTGTGGCAACAGCTGCTCAAATGCCGCCCCCTTACGGGAGAGTTCCAGACCGACAACTCCAAGCTGCAGCGCATTCAGAACTGCACTGCGATAAACCCCACGTACTGCTGGGTCGAAGATAATTGTTACCTGGCTATAAGAATGGGAATTTTCTTCATTTCGTAATGCTGCCAGAACCGACGCCTCGGCAGCTTGATTTATTCCAGCACTGAATGTTGCAGGGACAATAATTGCAAACTGGTAATCACCGTTAAAGACCGCCTGTCGTGCCGACTCAAGAGCAAGCGCTTCTCCAGCAAAATCTTCAACCAGGTCAAGAGCTCCGGTCGCTTCAAGCACTACGCCGAGCTCCGTTCCTAACACCCCCTCATCAAGATTGACAAAAAGCGCCGTAGTTGTCGTTTCCCCGGTCGCTCGAAACAGGTCATCCTGAATCAGCGACAATATCAACACCAGCAACATCGGCATGATGAAGAGAACCAACAAGCTCACACGATCACGACTGAGAAGGAGCAGCTCTTTTTTGATATTTGCCAGTAATAACATCATCAATCTCGCAGCTGTTTCCCGGTTGATTCCAGGAACAGATCTTCAAGATTTTCACACCCAGCCGAATCTGCCACTAATTTTTCTGGCGCCCCACAGGCGATCACCCTACCCGCATCCATGATTGCAATTTCATCGCAAATCTGTTGCGCCTCCTCCATATAGTGGGTGGTATAAATAAGAGTCATCCCGGCACGGTTTAATTCGACCAGACGTTCGAGAATCAGATTACGCGATTGGGCATCGATGCCAACTGTCGGCTCATCAAGGAAAAGAAGTGCTGGCTGGTGGAGAATCCCGACCGCAAGATTAGCGCGCCGCTTCATTCCACCAGAATAAGTTGAAATTCTCCGGTCGGCACAATCAAGCAACCCAACCATTTCAAGGCATTCGATGACCCGATCCTCGATCAGATTTTTCGAAACACCTAAAACCCGTGAAAAATAACGTAGATTTTCACGCGCGGTCAGACTTGCATAAAGGGCAATATCCTGCGGTACCAGACCAATTTCACGCCGTACTGCGTTCGCCTGCTGAACGACATCGTAGCCAAGAACGGTTGCTGACCCGGAAGTTGGTTGCAACAAGGTACAGAGAATCGAAATTGTCGTCGTTTTACCCGCCCCATTCGGACCAAGCAGTCCAAAGATACTGGCACGGTTAACTTTCAGGCCCAGCCCAGCGACCGCTGGCTGATCACTACCAGGATAAACTTTGATCAGGCTTTCAGTCGTCAGGATAATATCAGATGCAGATTCAGTCATTTTTTGATTGCCATCAATAGAGCATTAAACAGGATTTCCTCTTCGTCAGCACACTGATTGAGTAATCGTGCTAAATCGTCAAATGAACCCTGAATCGCTGCCCGTCCTTTACAAACTCGCGATGCAAGCAGAGCAAAGTCGCGCCACAAATCCCCAATTTCAGTGCAGTGTTTCGACAGATCCAGAAATTTATTGTTGTCCAGGACTTCTGCTGCCTCCTGCAGAAAAGCGGCATAGATAAAACGGAAGCCACCACCGCCAGTACCGATCTCTTCCTGCATCCGAATCACATGGCCAAGATAGAGCAGTGTCTGCTTTTCATCAAACTTAACCGGCCATTTGGACAGCTGTCGAGCCAGAAACCGAATCCCTCGGACTCCTGCCAAAGGAACCGGAGTTTTCAACATCCCTCGACAAACTTCGCGGATTCCAGCTTCAACTGCTTGTGGCAGATCAAATTGATCCGGCATCTTTTCGACGTAGTAGATCTTCCCCTTTGGTGCCAGCGCTCCCTTGGCAAAGCGTGCCTTACGCAAATCGGCAGCGGGACAACGGACTGGCTCTTCAAAAATCGGATCACTGATCAGGTAGTCGTTCCCCTCTTTTCCGATAACGACCAGATTGTGCCCGTTAAAATGGAACCGGTAGGCCGGTGGAAAAAACGGCAGCCAGAAGACTCCAGTCTGTGCGCCAACCGGGCGACCTGCTTCGAGCAAAAGATCAAGTTTTTTCTCTGCCGCCACCGGGCTACGAAATTGTTCCTTTTTGACCTCAATTCCAAGCCGCTTGGTCGCTTTGGTAAAAATACTCCCAGGGCTGGTACGGAAAGTGGTCAGTGGCAAAAAATTAAGCTTAATAAACGGCACGTAGCCAAAAAAAAGACCTCCTCCGATACCGAAAACCATCGCTTCTGAGCAGGAAAAGCCGTGATAATTAAGCAAATTAGCGGTGACACCACTTTCACAGTGGGCAAACTGACGATGGGGAAAATCTATTTTCACAGGCGATCTATCTCGATTTGATCTGCTTCAACCAGTGGCAGATCAGGCTGTTCAGGGACCCTGCGTAGCTGCTCAATATTGAGGCCAAACAGTTCAACATAGGGAGCAAGGGCAACAGCATCAAGCTTGTTAAACACTCTCGGTTTCAGGTGGCGTTTCACCCGCCAGCGAGAAATACCTGAATACTGGGATAACAAGGCCGGATCCATTTGATTTTTGACCATATAGTAGGCCAAGGAACTCTTCTCTCCAGCCCGAATCTCGGCAAGAACCTGGTGGAGCTGCTCAACTATCGCTTCCCAAGCCTGCTGCAGAGCAATCGTCTTCGCTTCCCAGCCAGCACTCTGCGCGAGCAGGTAGCGGCCATCTCGGTCAACAGCATAGTTAACTTCTTGGCAACCTGCATTCAGACCAAATTGTTGAGGGACATCTTCTTTTTTCATAATTTAATAATTTTACTCGGTTATCACCACAGAGACACTGAGAAAACCTAAAAACAGGAAAGACTTTTTGATTTTAAACCTTTAAAAGATTTTGTTTTTCTCTGTGGCTCAAAGTCTCTGTGGTAAAAAATCTACACATTTAGAACAAATATCCGATCATCAACAACGCCGAATTGGCGCCGCGATTCTCTTTTAATAAATTGCCATTCGAAATATGGTGCAGCCGCACCCCCATGGTCATGGTTCCACCAGCCTGCAAGGGGTGTTCAAGACCTACCCCGAGCTGCGGATTGAAATTAATTCTTGAGCCCTGCCCATCAACCTGAAAATCGGTATAAATAGCACCGATACCAGCCTCAACATATGGCAACCAGCTACCAGTCCGCAAACCGTTAAGGTAATTAAGTGCCAACATATTGAACGACAGAAGCGCGCGGTGGCCACCGTCAGTAGTCAATCCGCCGTTCACTTCAAACTTGAGCCGTAATGATTCTGGCGCAACATGCCAGAAGATCCGGTCATAATCAACCAGCAGCTGCCCCTGTACAAGGATCAGACCGATATCATCCGGATCATAGGCAGTGCCAGCTAACAGCGCTCCCCCATAGCGGGTCGGCACATAATCATCCTGAGCACAGACCGGCAACGCGACACCAAGGCAAAACATAACTCCAAGGATGATGATCAGGATACGCATGGCAATCTCAAATCGACAATCGAATCAGACCGTAATCACCGCCTGAACCGAACTTCAAACAACTAAGCTGTTCTTCGCTGAGCTTCCGATTTTCTGTCACTGTGGTGGCAGATGCTCCAGTGAAATCAGGAGAAGCATAAAAGCTACGATCACGCAGTGACACCGCTCCCACCGCCAAATCAAATCCTGCTGCTGTTGGAAAACTACCGTACAGTGGAGCATAAGCTGCAGTTTCATGCCCTTTGAGCAGCGGTTCATACAAGCACCCGCACTCTTTGTGACCATCAGCCCCAATAATCAGCAGATCGTTCTGCGGCAAGATAACCGGACAAGCAAGGTGATTCCCAAGTCTGACCTCATCTATGTGTCCATAGATCGAATCTCCATCTGCCCGCGTCAGTACGAAAAATACAGCACCCTCACCAGCTATGGCACTCTGTTCAGCAAAGGCAAACGGCTGTAATGGCCCCCTTTCACCGGGACCAAAGAACTGCTCACGGCAGTAGCGTAAAACTTCGCATGATTCGTCAACCGCACCGAACAGAACCTGATCAACCCGTCCCTCCGCCAACCACTGTTGCGCACTCAACAATGCTGAAGGAACAGACATCTCAAATTGAGTCACTGTCAAACTTGGGGCCGTCGTCTTCAGCAGAATTGAAACATGTGCTGCAGCGGCATTGTGCACCGAATTAGAAAAATGGGTTGGGGAGCTGCACGAATAGCCAAAATCGAGATATGAATCGAGAAAATTAAAGGTGGTCTTCAAAGCACCATAACCAGAAGCGATGACGACCCCCGTACGGGAGCGATCAGCATCGAAAAGGTCGGCATCTTTCAGGGCCAGACAAGCGCTGAGCAGGGTCATCCGGGAAAAGTGATCAATCCGCCGCAATGCCCGTTTCGGGATAAATTCGTCCAGACCGTCGACTGCCGCCTGATAGAGCGGAACCTCATCTACCCCGGAACCGGGAGGATTACCTATTCCAGATTGCAAGGCGGTACGTAACGCCTCAACCCCACAGCCAAAGCCCCCGGTTATGCCGATACCCTGAATTCCCATACGCATATCAGGCATCTCCCTTAGCGAAAATCAACACGGCATTGTTACCGCCGAATGCTAGCGATTCCGATAGGGCAATATCACCATCGATCCGGGTATTTTCCTTAACCGGTGTCGCTGCCAGTTCAGGATCAGCCGTGGAGAAACCAATGCTGGCAGGAATTTCACCGCGCTGNAGACAAGCAACNGTAAAAGCCGCCTCAATCCCACCTGCGGCACCCAGAGTATGCCCCGTATAGCCTTTGGTTGAGACAAAAGGGGTGTCAGGCAATATTTCATTCAACACCCGACTTTCAACCCGGTCATTATCGGGAGTCCCAGTGCCGTGGGCATTAACAAACGAAACCATCTCAGGCGTGACTGCAGCGCCAGTAAGTGCTTCACTCAATGCCTGTTTCAGTCCGGTTCCTTCAGGATGTGGCGCTGTCAAATGGTAAGCATCAGAGGCGGATCCGTAGCCTAACAGATACCCACGTGCTTTTTTTGTTCCCCGTGCCGTTTCGCTTTCCAGAATCACTATCCCGGCACCTTCACCAAGATTCAACCCCTTGCGTTCAACGTCGAACGGCTTGCAGGGATCGGTATCGGTAATCATCAACGAGCTGAACCCGGCATAGGTCACCCGTGCCAGCTCATCAGCTCCGCCAGCAATAACAATATCGCAAGCTCCGGCACGCAACCATGAAGCCCCTATCCCAATCGCCTCGGTTCCCGACGAGCACGCATTGACCACGGTCTGGTTCGGACCATCAAGTTTGAGCTGTCGAGCAATGACCGCTGCAGGGTTGCTCCGCAAAAACCGCTGGATAATGTGCATATCAGGATTGGCATCATCCTTATAGGCACGATAGAATTCATCACAATTCAGGGAACAACCGACAGTTGTCCCAACACAGACACCAACCCGTTTGCCGCGCAGGCTCTCTGCATCCCAACCAGCATCGGTCAACGCTTCCAGCGCTGCCGCCAGCGCTAACTGGCTGGTCCGGGCATAGACAGTTTCCTGATCGTCAAGGGGCAACTTAAACTCATCGCGCAGTTCCAACACCGGATAGCTGACCGGATGGTCAGTTGAAAAGCGCAACGGTGGGTGTGGATTGCGTTGATTGCGAAACATGCTCTCCATGGATTCAGGAAGATTCATCCCCGCCCCGGAGAGACAACCGAGGCCGGTGATTGCAACCGGCACAGTCACCGCCATCAAGCCATCCGTTCCTCAATATACTGAGCCAGGGAACTGATCGTCTGAAAAGCTGAACGTCCCTCTTCCATATCCTTAATTTCAACACCAAAATGTTTCTGCACAATGACCACTAATTCGACAGCATCGAGAGAATCCAACCCCAGCCCATCGCCAAATAAAACCATATCATCTTCGATTTCGTGCGGTTCCACATCTTCCAGATTGAGATCCTGAATAAGCACCTCTTTGAGCTTTTCTTTCACGCTCATAGTTTTAACTCCTTAGATTTATTTATCTGTTTTGATCAGCAGGTTGATTTTGCCACATATCGAAAAAATTGAAAAACTGAAACGGATGTTCGCTACAAAAAACTTCCAGAGTCTCCGCAAATTCTCTGACATAAGGTCGAAATACGTTATTACCACGACCCAGGCCAGACGGAACCCGGATGGTTTTATAGAGCTTCAATTCATAACTGTCCGATCCGGTTTTATACGAGAAAAGGACTACAATTGGCGCACCGGTTGCCGACGCCAGTTTATACGCACTGAAGGGCATTGTCACCGTCCCCCCCATAAACTCAACCTCGACCCCATTGCGATCCTCACCCAGCATCCGGTCACCCATCACCGACAACACCTCGCCTCGCTTGAGGACTTCAACCATCTCCAGCACACCGCCGAGATAACCGCGCGGATCGATAATCCGGTAGGGGCATTCGATTCCGGCATGCTCAAAATAGTGTCGGTCGATATCATCATCTTCACGCTGCATCAACAAATTGACCGGTGTTTGCATGAAACCAAGTGCCGACATCGCCACCTGCCAGCAACCAACGTGGGCATTGACAAGGATGACCCCTTTATTCTCTGCCAGGCATTCAAGTAACTCCTGTTTGCCATGTAGATCAACTTTAACTTGCTCTGCGCCAAGAATCCCAACCAGTGCCCGGTCGACCAGCACCTTACCCAGGTCAAGGGTCATTCTGTAGCTATTCCAAAAACGTGCCCACATTCCACTCTGCGGAAAGCGACGAGCCAGATAATAATTACATTTCCGTCGCACCGACGGTAGCAGCACATAATAGAAAACCACCACATAGAGCAGAGCATACGCTGCTCGCCTGCCACCAAGTCGAATCATCAGATAAAATGACTGGTGCTGCCAGGATGACCCAATGCTGCGGCTGGTCCATTCCTGACGGGCAGCCCGTTTCGATTGTGCATCACTTAACGATATATCGTTACTTTCTGCTTTGCGGCTGATGGTCGTTGCCAAAAGATAGGTGATACCAGCGACAATGAGGGCCAGTAAGGGAGCCAGCAACAATGAGCCAAGCAGCCACTCGTACAATCTCTGCATGGCCTGATAACCGAGAGTTTGCAAAGAAAACTCGGTCAGCCAGTCCCCATTACGCAAAAAATATCCAACTTCAATACAGAGCGCCGGAACCAGCGGCGGCATACAAAGCTGACTACTGCTGATTGCTGCAACCTTATTGAGCCGAAAAAAACCACAGACAAACAGAATGACGATAGTGTGGCAAAACAACAACGGTAAAGTGCCGAGCAACACGCCGACTCCCGCTGCAGCCGCCAATTGTTTTGGCGAACGGTTCTCCTTAAGCAGCTGCCGAATTGAACGGAGCGGGTGAAGCAGTGATAAAGATTTAACCCGGCTGCTACTGCTTTGGTTGAACTCGACAATCTTCCGATGCGGCCAGGGAACGATTGAACGCAGGGTCAAATGGGTATTCAACAGGGTCAGACGCCAGTTATCCATAAAACTGCGAAAGTGTGAAACCCGCTCGTCTCCACAGGGGTAGTAAACAGAGATATCGATATCCCGTAATTCCACCCCGGCCCAGGCGGAACGAACCAGAACCTCAATCTCAAAATTATAGCGGCGCGTCCAGAAATTAAGCTGCTGGAAGATAAACAGGGGATAAACGCGAAACCCGCTTTGACTATCCTTTAATTGACTGCCAGTCTGTAAACGCAACCAGAAGTTAGAAAATTTCCGCCCGAAGCGTGATGAACCAGGGATACTGGATTGATTAAAATTACGCGTCCCAACCACCAGAGCCTGCGGATTTTCGTCAATAGAAGCAAAAAAAAGGGGTAAATCTTCCACATCATGTTGACCATCGGCATCAAGGCTGACCATATGGGTCAATCCCCGCTGCAACCCCCAGTCGGCAGCTGAGAGCAGCGCAGCCCCTTTTCCCATGTTGTGCGGATGACTGAGCAGCTCAATCGGGAGATCCGTTAAAGTTTCTGCGCCACCATCACTGCTGCCATCATCGACTATCAGGACTCGATCGTAATGCCTGAGAACCCCTTTGACCACTTGGCGTAGAGTCGTCGCATGGTTATAAACCGGGATGACAACAAAGATTTGTATTTTCCCCTCAGGAGTTGCCATAACGTTTATTACTCAGTGCAAAACGGAGAAACTGCCCGGCACTACCGGCAAAGCGCAGCCAGCTATCGGGTGATTTCCAAAGCATGGTCAGATAACCAAACAGTACCTGTTTGCGCCGAAAATGGCTTTTGTAAAATTCGATAAACAGCTTTTCCAGCCGTTCTTTCTCCATCCCGTGCGGCACAAACTGAAAATGCATACAATCCATCTTCTGCCAGTCCTCATCAAAACTTCCCAGCTGGTGAATGTTTTCATAGATTGGTGATCCCGGGAAAGGGGTGAACTTAGCCAGGTTAAAATCATCAATCGGCAGAGAGAAGACATACTCCATGCTGCGCCGAATCGATGCTTCATTCTCCCCCGGCAACCCCATCATCAACAGCCCTTTGGTGCGAATGCCACACGATTTGATCGTTCTGATAGTTTCGGCAAGGCGATCAAGATTGACATTCTGACGATGCTGAGAAAGCAACGCTTCATCGCCGCTTTCAATTCCCAGGCTGACCATCCAACACCCAGCAGCCTTCATCAACTGTAGAAGTTCACGATCAACATGCTCGGCCCGTACGGCACAATTAAAGGTCATCCCCAGTGGGCGGTTAATCATCAGCTGGCAGAATTCTTCAACCCGATTACGATGAAAGGTAAACTGGTCATCGTAAAAATTGATATGGCGGATTGCAAATCTCTCGTGCAGATATTTAAGATGTTGATAGAGATACTCGGCTGAATTGTACCTGAAAGTACTGCGAAAAACGCTGCGATCACAATAACTGCAACTATAAGGACAGCCACGGCTGGAGATACAACTGCTGTTTGGCGCTTTCGGGTAATTAAAGATTGGCAGCTTGTAGGCATTCGGGTAACCAGCTAATTTTTCATAAGCGGGAAAAGGAAGATCATCCAGAACCAGAGCTTTGGTCCGATAGCCATTTTCGACCAGCGAACCATCAGCAGCCCGCCAGACCAAACCAGCGACATCGGTCGGCTCTCCACCGGCCAACTGTGCCAGCTCCAACATTACCTGTTCACCCTCACCAATAACCGCGCAGTCAATCAAGGGTGAAAATTCAAGAACCTTTTTTTTCAGCGCCGAAACATGTGCCCCACCAAAAACAACCTGAATTTCCGGCAGCTCAGTTTTGGCCAATTGGGCTAAACGAACCGCATCATGAAAACTGGCAGTCGTACAACTGACACCGAGTAATGCTGGTCGCTTCTCACGCAGCAATTGTTGCAGTGGCAGATCGACATCAGGGTAGGCATAGCCGTCAAGAATGTCACAATGATAACCTTCACGCTCCAGATAAGCGGCAATACTGGCCAAACCAAGCGGTGGCATGATATTCGCTTTGCGGGAGATATCCTGAGCAGCAGCTTCGACCTTATAACCGAGGGGATGCAGCAGCAAAATATTTTTATCGTTCAAAGAAGAAGCCATTCGTGGGTATCCAATCAAACTGTTTTCTGGTCCGGAAAACGAACCAGCCGATCCCACATCAAGCCGCGAAAACCAAACTCTTTCATCACCGCCATCCGCTCCATCCCCTTGGATGGTGGAAAAATCCGATTTCTCTGTCCGGCAAAACTTGCTTCGATAGTCTGTTCCATCTTTTTTCGGTCAAGTAAGGGGGAAAAATAATAGATTGGCTTCAATAAAGACGTTTCAGCAGTAACAATCCCGTCGGCAATGGCTCGCTGGTGTAGTGGCGCATCTGGGTGGATGCGAATGCCGGAGAAAGCAAAAACAACCGACTGCCCGAGCTGCGCCATATTGTGTAACCCTGCACTCACGGAAGTATCATCCTCATCAGGGCCACCAAACATAACAAAATGAGCTGCCGGCAGTTGTTCCTCCAAGCAAGCCTGATTGACCGCAAAAATATCGGCAAAACGAAGTCGTTTATCAAGCCCAACCAAGGTTTGATCAGAGGCAGCATCGGTGCCTAACTCCAGAGCATAGAGTCCGGCCCGTTTCATCAGTGCCAACTCTTGTCGATCAAGTCCCTGCGGACGAAAAAATGCCGACCACTGTATGTCCAAATCACGATTCAGCATCTCCTCAACCAGCTTGAGATACTCCTTGCGTGGGTCATTAAACACTGAATCGGTAAAAAAGACCCGTTCAACACCATGTTCCAACTTTAGCTGCTCCAGTTCATCAACCACCAGTTGCGGGTTCCTGAAGCGAAAATGGTACCCTTCCAAATGGGGATAAGAGCAATAGCTACAACGATGGGGACACCCCCGCTTGGTCTGCAAGTTGACCATGCCGCTTTGTTCCAAATAAAAACTGACCAGCTCTTGATCGAAGAGAGGAGTACTGAATTCATCTCCAGGTAGCGGTTGGCTCCGCTGAATTATCTGTGGTACCTCTTTCCCAGCCGTCAGATCATCCACTAGCTGTGGCAGAGAACGTTCACCTTCACCAATAATGGCATGATCAACAACAAGATACTCTGCAATTTCCTCTGGAAGAATAGTCAATGCCGGTCCACCAACAACAATTGGGACCCTCACCTCCTGGCGGATTTCAGCGATAAAAGATTTAATTTTCTGCAGATACCAGCCATCTTCACCGCTGAAGGAATCGACATTATCAATATTACGCAGTGAGATTGCCAACAAATCAGGCGCGAACTCCTTGATTTGCTGCAACATCTGCGGCACAGATTCTCCCTGCGCCAGAGGGTCATGTTGCTGCACCTGATGACCAGCTGTCTGCAGGGCACCAGCAACCACCGCCATCCCCAGCGGATAAACAGGATAGGGATCGGTGGTCGTATTGCTGGAGATGAGAAATACCCTGCTCATGCATTCCCCTTATTAAATATCCGACTCTTACGTGGATTATAGCGATGGTAGGTGCCATCATCCATCTCGCGGCGGATTACCTTCTTGAATAATTCTCCCATCTTCAGCTGATGACCACTCTCTGCGTTAAAGGTATCCCAGGCGTAGTAATAGAGTTCCTGCAACTTTTCCGGGGTCATCTGCTTGGGCTGAAAAACCACCTTATCGGCCGTATATTTGAGCCAGTCGTTGGATAGAATCCGCCCTTCCTTCTCCATTTGCCGCCGAATCGGTGACTGGGAGAAGGGAGTCAGGATGGTAAATTCAGCGACATCCAGATCTATTTCCATCAGAAAATCGACCAGTCGCTTGATGTCATCTTCACTCTGATCATCGGTACCGAGAATAATCGTCCCCTCAACCCCGATCCCATGGTCCTTGAAACGTTTAACCCGGTCGCGGATAACATCGGAGGTATCAAAAACCGCCTGATAAACATACCAGGCACCAGCATCAGCAGCAGCCTTGATAACCTCTTCATCATCAAGAATCGGGTGGGAGACCCACTTCTTCTTCAATGGAACCATCGCTTTAAACAGATCAAGCAGCCACTGACGATCCTGTGCCAGAGAATTATCAACAATAAACAGGCGATTGTTCTGGATCGCCTCCATCTCTTCAATCACTTTATCGATAGGACGGGGGCGGAAATTGGTACCACCAAGGAAACCGGTGCAACAGGGAAAACAGTTAAATTTACACCCCCGTGAAGCGTGCACCAGATCAAGCATCTGCACTCCGCGATAGTTGTAGAGGTCTCGATTGAGAATATCCCTCCTGGCCGTGCCAACCAGATTGATATCAGGATGTTTTTGCATATAGTCATAAACCGGCTTCAATTCACCCCGTTTAAAATCCGCGAGAACTTCTTCAAAACGTCCTTCAACCTCACCAAGGAAGACGGCGTCAGCGTGCTGTTGCACCTCTTCTGCATGCAGCATGGTTGCAATCCCACCAAAAATCACCGTATTGCCCCGCTGACGAAACTCTCTTGCAATTTCAAATGCACGCGGCAACTGGGAGCTGAGCATGACCGACATGGCGACCAGATCACAGCTGGCATCATAATCAACCGTCTGTAGGTTTTCATCGGTGAAGTTGATTTCAACCTCTTCCGGCATTGCTGCGGCAAACACCACCGGCCCGTGTGGAGGCAGGTGAAATTCAGTCTGTCGATCCAGTTTTGGCCAACGCGGATAAACCAGTTCCATTTTCATTGTGTAACAACTCCTTTATATCACCCAGAGAATATTCCTCTGTAAAAACCTGCTATGTTGTTGCCAGACATGCAGCTACCAGCGACGGGAAATCAACCATCTTTGTACCGGAAAGAAACAGCTCACCTTTGTGCAACTCTAATTCACCATAACTGGGGAGGCAAGCAGATGGTTCTCTCTCCAGTAAAAGGAACAGGCTACCGGGGCAATCATCCCCCGTGGCCAACTCTTGCGGTGGAGCTAAATCACAGATTCCGGTTAGCACGGCCTGCTGTTCACTCCAAAGTAACTCTTCCAGAGCATAGCGTACTGGTGAAAGGGCACTCTCATCTTTCTGGTTGAAAACCAGGGTCTGCCCCGTCAAACCAAATCGCAGAGCCGCCTCACCAAGAAAGCTGTTGGACAAAGTGTAAGCAAACAGATTCGGGCTGGCCAGTTTTCCGTGATCTGGCAGCATCGTCTGTAAATAGGCAATATCTGTTTGCAGACAACCGTAACGGCTGGCAGCAATAATACCAATCGGGCGCTTTTCGCTCCACTCTTCCTCTCCGGCATCCCGCAGACAAAAAGCGAGTGCCGCCAGACCAATACGAGAAAATTCATCCAAGCGACCAAAGCGCATATCGGGCTTCTCAAATACCTGCTTGCGCTTCGGTATCTCCAGTTGTCCCGGACATAATGGCTGCTGATCTGTATTTCGACCATTATTACAACCCGCGGCGGTGACCCAGCCAATCCCGTTAATCCACCCCTTCATCATGCCATCCCCTGCAGAATAACTGTCGCATTGATTCCACCAAAGCCGGAGTTGCTGCAGAGCAGATAGTTGCCGGAAATTTTCTGCGCAGCGGAGCTTATTTTCCCCTGTCCGGCAGTTTCAACATCCAGACAGCCAAGCGTGCCAGGAATCAGCTGCTCCTGTAACGCCCGGCAGCCAATGGCAATTTCAACTCCACCGGCAGCGCCGAGACAATGCCCCAAGCTCCCTTTGACACCATGCAGCGGTGGCAGAGCTTCACCAAAAACCACATTAAAAGCGGTCAGTTCCATCGCATCATTGTAGATCGTCCCGGTACCGTGAGCATTGATCGCAGCAACCTGATCAGCACTGATCCCTGCTTTCTTTAACGCCTGACGACAGGCAAGAATCAACCCGCAACCATCACGAGCCGGGGCAGTCACATGATGAGCATCATTAGCCACTCCCCAACCGGCAACATAAGCCAGTGGAGATACAGGATACCGACTGGCACACTCTTCGCTCATCAACAGCAGAGCAATCCCGGCTTCACCCAGCGTCAATCCGTTCCGGTGCTGATCAAAGGGGCGACAGGGCTCACTAGAGAGTGCCTGCAGTGCCGAAAATCCTGAAAAAACAAATTCGCTGACCAGATCAGCAGCA
>JGI24023J19991_10002364_pt1 | contig 13813 bp, 11 predicted proteins | sample Cruoilmetagenom1_FD_19991 | JGI IMG/M metagenome (IMG submission 19991) | reverse complement strand
CGGTCATTCGAACATCCTAACTTATCGAAGGCTGATGTCACGTCTTGAATAATTCTCGACTAGGCCGTTAGCGCTTTGACTGGTAAGAATAAAGGCTCACCGCTAAGGCCGAAAAGATGGGCACACAGATTGTTGCCGGTAAAGATTGGCAACCCACACGACAGGGGCCGCGTGTACTAACGCCGGGCATTCGCACTCTGCCGCCGGGGACCGAGCGGTATGTCGTCGCCGGGTGTGGCACGTTAGTGCTGACCGCTAGCGCCGGCGACCGCTTAATTCTGGTCGACCGCGAGGGGCAACAGCGTTGCGAGGTGCTGGCCTTCGACAGCGATGGGCGGAATGTTTCCGGCAGCTTGGGGAGCGCCGCAAACGGCTCGGGTGCCGGCGTCAAAGAACTTATTAACGGCACGTTGCGGGCGACCCTGACACGGCAAGGTATCACGTTGGACGATGCCCGCTCCGTCGATCTATTCGGTGCCGAGGCCGCCGCCGGGGCGCGGGCGGTTCTGCAAGCACAACAGGACAGTGTCCTACTTGTGGTGGCACCGGGCGCGCCGATGCGTGTCGATGCTCAGGACGCGCCTACCGACATAGAAGTTTTCGTCGAGCGGGCAAAGCCGCCGGCCGAAACCGTGCCGCATCTGCCCGAACCTTTGGCGGCGCCACGATTGGATTTCCGGATCAACCGGGCGACGGCGGACTCGTATCTGGTCCGCGCCGGCGAATATGTCCAGGTGATCGACGTCGAGGGGCGGCAGTGTTCCGACTTTCAGGCGTTTCCGCGGGCGTCGCTGGATCGGGGGATCGAGCGTTGTCTCGATGTGACGACCACGCGCACGTTGGTCGGCGCGGCCTATCCGGGTCCCGGCTTGCTGTCGAAGTATTACGATCAGGACATGCAGGCGCTTGTCGAAGTGGTTCAGGATACCTGCGGGCGGCACGACGCGTTCGGGTTGGCTTGCGCCGCCAAGTACTACGAGGACCAGGGGTATCCGGGGCACGTCAATTGTTCGGACAACTTTAACCGAACGCTGGCACCGTACGGCGTCGCGCCGCGCCGTGGTTGGATGGCGATGAATTTCTTCTTCAACACCGGGATAGACGCGCACAACCAGCTTCTTGCCGACAACCCGTGGTCGCGGCCCGGGGATTATGTTCTGCTGCGGGCCCTGACCGATTTGGTCTGCGTGTCGTCCGCCTGTCCCGACGACATCGACGCCGCGAACGGGTGGAATCCCACGGACATCCACCTGCGCGTCTACAGTCCCGAAAAAACGTTCGCGAAATCGATTGGCTATAGAAAGACCACGGAGTCGGAGGCGCAAATGACCAAGGAAACCGGCTTCCACCCACGAACCTCGGCGTTGACGCGCGATTTTGCTGAATACCGCGGTTATTGGCTGCCCAACAGTTTTACCAATCACGGGGCCTTGGCCGAGTACTGGGCGTGCCGGGAAAAGGCGACGGTCATGGACCTGTCGCCCCTGCGCAAGGTCGAGGTCCTTGGGCCGGATGCCGAAGTCCTGTTGCAACAGACGCTGACGCGAAACGTGCGCCGGCTGGCGGTCGGCCAGGTCGTCTATTCGGCCATGTGCTACGACACCGGCGGCATGATCGACGACGGCACGCTGCTTCGTTTGGGCGCGGACAATTTTCGCTGGATCGGAGGCGACGACTATGGCGGCATCTGGCTGCGCGAGCAGGCTGAGAAGCTGGGCCTGAACGCCTGGGTCAAGTCATCGAGCGACCAACTGCACAACCTGGCGGTCCAGGGCCCCCAAAGCCGCGCCATCCTAAGCGAGATCATCTGGACGCCACCCACGCAACCGGCGTTGGACGAACTGGCATGGTTCCGTTTCACCATCGGGCGTATCGGCAATGCCGATGGGACGGCGGTGATCGTCTCGCGCACCGGCTATACCGGCGAGCTGGGCTACGAGGTCTGGTGTCATCCGAACGATGCCGCGACCGTCTGGGACGCTATCTGGCAAGCTGGGCAACCCCACGGCCTCACCCCCCTGGGACTCGAAGGCCTGGATATTCTGCGTATCGAGGCCGGGTTGATTTTTGCCGGCTATGAGTTCGACGACCAAACCGATCCCTTCGAGGCCGGCATCGGCTTTACCGTGCCCTTGAAGAGCAAGGAGGACGATTTCACCGGCAAGGAGGCCCTAAGTCGTCGCAAAGCTCATCCACAACGGACCCTGGTCGGCCTGGAACTGGCGGGAGAGGAGCCGGCTGCCCACGGCGATTGCATCCGCATCGGGCGCCAGCAGGTCGGCGTGGTCACCAGCGGCTGCCGGTCGCCCGTCTTGCGCAAGAACATCGCCCTGGCCCGGGTTTCCGTGGACCATGCCAACCTCGGGACAGAGCTGGAGGTGGGCAAGCTGGACGGCCACCAAAAACGCATCCCCGCCACGGTGGTGCGCTTCCCCTTCTACGACCCGGACAAGACCCGGGTGCGGTCCTAACCCGACCCCAATCCCGCGCCCCCGGCGACCATGGCAAGTGGCCAAACTCCAGGTGAGGCTGTGCCCGATCCCTGGCCGCCAGTTCTTGGAATCAAAACAATTGGCGCAATAAATCTGCATTAGTGCGCTTTATCGTCAATCGAAGTAATTGGTGGTGATGTGTAACGAATTGTGCGCATTCCCACGTTGTCGGTCTGCCCAGCGGGTCGTAGAATTCAGTGGCAATTGCGTCGATCGGAAGTTCCGCCTCGGTCCCATCGCACTGCGGAAAGACGCCGCTTCAGCGAGCCTGTCAGCCAGTCCACTGTGCCGGCAGACACACCGAGAACAGATCGAACTTCATCGGCGGAAATCGTGGACCAATACGAGGTTTGACGATGGATCTATGCACGATGGAACGCGACGTGATCCCACGCGCTNCGCACNGCGAAGTGGTCACCGGCATGTGCGGCGTTTGCCCTGCGGGATGCGGGGTCAATGTGCATCTGCTGGATGGCAAGATCGAGCGCCTGGTTCCATTAAAAAATCATCCGCTGGGCATCGTTTGCCCGCGTGGGATGCGCGCGTCCGAAATCGTCTATTCAGACGATCGGATTCTCTATCCGCAGCGGCGTGTTGGGAAGCGCGGTGCGGGCAAGTTCGAACGCATTACCTGGGATGAAGCGTACCAAACCATCGTGGATACCTTCCGGCGAATCGCCAAGGAACATGGCTCGGAAGCGGTCTGCACCTATACCGGGCGCGGCAATTTCGAATTCGGGCTGACCGAATCTTTCGCGCCCATGGGTACGTCGGAATCTTCGGCCAATGCCGTGCTTTTCCCGTTCGGCTCTCCCAATACCACCGGTGTCGGATCGCTGTGTTATGCGGCGCACGGCATGATCGCGCCGCACGCCTGCTTTGGCGACCATCTCCGGAGTCTCTACGAAGACATCGACAACGCAGACCTGATCCTCGTTTGGGGCGCCAATCCCGCGACCGACTCACCTCCGATAAACCTGCGGCGGATCAAACAGGCGCAAAAACGCGGCGCCCGCGTGATCGTGATCGATCACCGGCGCAGTGAAACCGCCCGGGCCACGCACGCAGAATGGATCGGTGTGCGACCGGGGACCGACGGAGCGCTGGCGCTTAGCGCGCTTCATGTGCTGTTGGATGAGGATCTCTACGATCATCCATTCGTTGCGCGTTGGACGCACGGGTTCGAGGAGCTTCGTAGCTATCTGCGTGATTTTTCCCCTGAGCGCGTCGCGCAAATCACGCAGGTTCCTGCCGAAACCATCCGCGGCCTAGCCCGTGCGATCGCCGGCGCAAAGGGATGCGCCTTCCTGATGTACACAGGGTTGGAGTACTCGAACAGCGGCGTACAGGCAATCCGAGCCGTGTGGAGTCTGCAAGCCTTGGCCGGCCATTTGGACGTTCCCGGCGGAAAGCTGTTCAGGATGGCGAATCGTCCACAGCTCTACCGTAATCTGACGCAGCCGCCGGCCAACGCGCGCAAACCTATCGGTGCCGACGAATATCCGGCCTACTACGAGGTGCGCAAGGAAGCTCATGCCGCCCTTTTGCCTCGAGCAATTCTCGAAGATAAACCCTATCCCGTTCGGGCGCTGACCATCAGCGGCGCCTCGGTAATCACGGCTTGGCCAAACCCTGGATTGTGGCGCAAGGCCCTGGCGGCACTGGATTTCCTTGTCGTCGTTAATCGGTTCCCCACCGCCGATGCGGCATTCGCCGATATTCTGCTACCGGCGGCGACGATGTTCGAGATCGAATCATACATGATCTACGACGGGCACATTCAGCTCCGCTCGCGGGTGATCGAACCGCGCGGGGAGGCGCGGAGCGACTATCTGATTTTTGCGGAGCTGGCGCATCGGCTGGGCTATGAAAGTCTTTGGCCCCTTACCGAGGACGGCATGATAGAACATGCGCTCAGCGACTCCGGTGTTACCCTCGCGGCGCTTCGTGCCCACCCGGAAGGCATCTCATTCAACGCGCCGGAGATGCACTACCGAAAATACGAGACAGGTGAATTGCGGTCCGACGGGCGGCCGGGTTTCGAGACACCGACCGGCAAGTTCGAGATTGCTTCGGAGTGGTTGCGCGGACACGGATATGATGCGTTGCCCACCTACACCGAACCGACCGAAGGACCGCTTGCGGCGCCAGAGCTGGCCGAGCGCTACCCCCTTGTCTTCAACTCCGGCACACGCACCCAGTCGGCCTTTCGTTCACAGCACCACAACATCCCGTCGCTCGTCGCGTTGCAGCCCCGGCCGCTGGTGTACATCCACCGTGACGATGCCGAAGACCGTGGTATCGAAGACGCTGATGAGGTCCTGGTCATCTCGCCGCGGGGGCGGGTCCGGTTCTGGGCCCAAGTCACCGAAGACATCATGCCCGGTGTCGTTGAAGTGAACATGGGTGGCGGCGGCCCGATCGGGCCGGAGGCGTGGCAACAAGCGAACGTCAATGAACTCACCGACCTGTACAACCGTGACCCCATCTCGGGCTTTCCTGTGTACAAGTCTNTGTTATGCGACGTCGTCAAAGACANCGCCTGATNGGCGCGCCGGTCGCCCGAAAGCCGAAGGGCTTAGGCCTTGCAGCCTAAGCCCTTGTTTTTAATGGCTCCGCGGGCAGGACTCGAACCTGCGACATGGTGGTTAACAGCCACCCGCTCTACCAACTGAGCTACCGCGGATCAGGGTCCGGTTGCTGTGCCTTGGCGGCGGCAGGACCGGGCTGAAATCGGCCGGGTTTATACCAGACACTACCCGTCATCGCAATTTCTTTGGCCGGACCGTTTGCCTTGGCCGGCTGTTGTCCGTGGGAAGGCCGGGGCGGGCTCAAGCGCCGGCAATCACCGCAAGAATGCACTGGGCGACCGGCAAGTAGGCCGAATTCGGCATATGGAACCAGCGCAGGAACTCGGCGGTGGACATGCCGCCGTCAAGCCAGGTCTCCAGAAACATTTGGCTGATCGGGTGGAGGCGGCTCGGCAGGCAGGCCAGGATATTTTCGGGCATAGGACAAAATCCAAGGTGGAAATCGTGCCGCCCTGCCACGCCCAGCCCGACATGCGACCCTCAAAGTCTACGCGTGACACGGGAGTCGGAACAACCCTGGCACCCCTTTTACGGCAGCGGTTCACGAATTGTTGCACAAGGGCGCGGTTTCGATCCGTGCAGCGAATGGTAACGTTTTACCCCTATCTTCCTGCCAAAACCCTATGCGTTCACACCGAATCAAGGCTAGGTGGCGGCAGGCGATGTGGGCAGAATTTCCAGTTAGGTCGGAGCAAAAGTCTTCGCGCTTGCGGACAGCCTTAGCGGGGCAGGTGCGCCCTCGCGGCCGTGGGGCGCTGGTTTGGCTGCTCGTTCCGGCGGTTATGCTTGGGGCCGGTCTGTTTGGGCCGCCCACGGCAGTGCCGGATCACGCTGAATCCACCACCTCTGGTGCCAATCATGAGGAGAGGCGCCTCGCCCGATTTCAGCCGGGTGGCATGACCTTGAGCCCGGCTGCTGCAGGCCCAGCCGTTGTCGCGACGAACGAGCGGCTATCTGTCGCCGACGGATGTCTTGCGGCCGGCCAGATTGATACTACAACGTCAGAGCGCGCCGGGCTGAGCCGACTGTTCGAAACCCTTGGCCGTAGCCCAACCGGCGCGGCGCTGCTGCGCGCGGCGGCGGCGCGCGGGGCGCGCGTGTGCGTGGACCGGGCCACCGACCTTTTGGCATATTATTTCGCGAATATGAACGTCGTTGGCGTCCGCTGGGACCTCTCGGAGGGTGGCAGGGTCGTCTTTTTGGCGCATGAGCTTGCCCATATTCCCCAGCACCCGCGCTATTCGGACAACCGCTATTTCCCGCCCGTGGGTCTTGTCCTGCTGCGGCGTATGCGGGAGGCCGTGGCCGAAGCTATAGCGACNCGCTTCGCTTGGGAGTTGCGTCAGGCTGGCTTCGCCGCGGCCTGGGACGAGAAATTGGCNACACCCTATGCCGATGTGGCGAGGGCCTTTGCACAGGCGATCGAGGATCACCCCGGCGTACACGCCATGGCGGTGGCAACGCGTGCCGCGTTCGACCAATGGTTCGCGGCACCATGGCGGCGCGATGTCTACGATCGCATGACCGTTGCGCACCTTCGCCGAATCGCCACCGATGCCCTGGGCCTGGTGCCGGCGCAGCGGCAGGTAACGGACCAGTTTCTTGTCCCGATCGGCCGACTTGGCAGGGAGAATTTCCTCGCCAATTCTACGTCCCGGCCACTCACGGATGCCTACTATGCGGGCCATCTGTCAGCTCAGAACGCCCGGCATATCGAGCACTTGGGACACCAATCCGGTGCCTCGCGGCGGTCGGTCGCGGAAGGCCCTCTCGCTGACGTCGCCTCTTAGCAGGCTCAGTCCGGGGAATCGCCGTGAATAGAGCCAGGCTCATCCGGTCCACAGGCACCCGCGGTGGACCAGGCTAGCACGACGCTGAAGGCGACAAAGGCCGCGCCGACCATGGCTAGAAAGAGAATTTCTCCCGTTGTCATGCGCACACTCCATAGTTGTTCGCCGCTTGTTCCAGATCGCATAATAGCCATAAAATTAATATGGATAAAGCCCCATGGACGTGTGCCACGGCCTGACGACGACGCAATAGACTACATATGAAGGAATGGAGGCCCGGGCCGGAATCGAACCGACGTACGAGGCTTTGCAGGCCCCTGCATAACCACTCTGCCACCGGGCCGGGAGGGCGCTAGATCAGTACCGTGTCCTGCATATAAGTCAAGAATTCTGACGTTTTCAAGCCATACCCTTTATGGGCCGGTGATCGGCAGGCCGTCGTTTTTGAGGGGCGGGAGATGTTCCGAGACGAATATTGCCGGTCGTACACGATTCTGCTACCGAACGCCGGATATACTGCCGTGGCCGTGCGGTTGAGAAAAAAAAGGGACTAGTCCGAGATATGGCGATGCAAGACACCCGCGGCCCTCGACTGCGGCTGGTCATGGCGAATGCCGTACTTGTCCTGGCCTCTCTGTTGGTAACGGGCCTGCTCGTATTTGTCGCGGGCGAAGCTTTCTTTCGCATCAAATTCGGGGGCGCGGTTGACCAGACGGCCGACACGAGCTTGTTCGAATTCGATCCGCAGCGGGGCTGGCGGCTGAAGCCCGGAGAGTACTCACGGTTTAACTTCGGTTCGCACCGCGCTGTCGAGGTGTCGATCAACGCGTGGGGGCTTCGCGACCGGCCTCTTGATGCCGAGGTGCCGGCGGGCACGGAGCGTGTCAGCATCGTGGGCGATTCGTTCGTATTTGCCGAGGCTCTGAACACGCCATATCGCTTTACCGACAGACTGCAAAATCTTGCGGGCCCGGCCTACCAGATCGTCAATATATCCGTTCCCGGCTATGGGACCGGGCAACAGTTTCGCTTGATTGACGATCTGGTGTCGAGGGGCTTCCAAATTGGCAGCAAGCTCATCCTGGTATTCTTTACGAACGATATTCAGGACAATCTGGGCCTAAATTACTCGTCGCTTAAGACCGATCCGTTGAAGCCGCGCTTCACGATCGATGGCGCGGGAGAATTGCAAAGCGTCAATCCTAAAGAGAACAAGAAGGGCCGGGGGCATAAGAATATTTGGGCACGGTCGCTTTTCTTTAACTTTTTGAAGCGCCGTATAGAGGTGGCCGCTACCCGGTTTCCCGCGATCTTTGTCGCCCTGGACACGGTGGGGCTGGCGCCGAGCGTGCCGCGGACGCCTGGGATTGTCGCCGGCTGGTATGGGTCCGGTTGGGAAGAACGGTGGTCGGCTACGCAGGACATCCTTGGGTATGTCGCGAATTATGTAAGGACTCGGCTAACAGGGACGGAATTGCAGATCGCGTTTGTTCCGTCGCCGCTGCAGGTTGAGGACGTTTTCAAGGTGATGATTTCCCGAAATTTGGACGCGGACCCTAGGTACGCGGAATTCTTCGATGACATCGACAGGCCGCAGAGAATGTTGCGCACGTTTGCCGAGGCGCAGGGTATCCCCTTTATGGACATGACGCCGGCGCTTCGCGAGGCCAGCGGCACCTATTTTCCGTCGGAGGGGCACTTGAGCGAGCTCGGTTCGGAAATTGCCGCGCAGGTCCTATACGATGGCGGCTTTGGGGGCAGATGAACATGGATGCGCGTGATATCGCCCGAGCAGATTGGCGGGGCCGGTCATGAGTGAGCAACAAGGCGCCACGCACGAGCGGCTGGTTCGCGAGGAGACGGTTCAGGGGTCGTCGGACCGGTCGTTCGGTCTGGTATTCACCGCGGTCTTCGCGATCATCGGGCTTTGGCCNCTCCTGGGTGACGGCGGTNTCCGGATATGGTCGCTCGCCATNTGCGCCGTGTTCCTGGCCACGGCGTTGCTGCGGCCTGCGTTGTTGAAGCCACTCAACCGCTTATGGACAGAGTTTGGCCTTCTCCTGCATCACGTCGTTAACCCGATTATCATGGGGTTACTGTTTTATCTGGTGGTCACGCCCACGGGCCTGGTGATGCGTGCGCTTGGCAAGGATCTCCTGCGGTTGCGCTTCGACCGGCAGGCGAAGAGTTATTGGATTGAACGGCACCCGCCCGGCCCGGCGCCAGAGGCCATGAAAGATCAGTTCTGAGGTTCGTATGAGTTTCCTAGCAGAGTTGTGGCGTTTTATCCGTGTCCGAAAGAAATTTTGGCTGCTGCCCATCATCATCATGATGTTTCTACTGGGTGGCTTGCTGGTTCTTTCTCAGGGCAGCGCAATCGCGCCGTTCATCTACACGATCTTCTGAGGGGAATTCGGGGCGGTGAGAATCCTGGGCGTTTCCGCATTTTACCACGACAGCGCCGCGGCGTTGGTCGAGGACGGCCGAATCGTTGCGGCCGCTCAAGAGGAGCGTTTCACGCGCAAGAAGCACGACTCGAACTTTCCCGTGAAAGCCATCGAATATTGCCTCGGCGAGGGCAAATTTGACCTNAGTGCCGTCGACTATGTGGCCTTCTACGACAAGCCGTTTCTAAAATTTGAACGGCTTCTCGAAACCTACGTCGCGTTCGCGCCTAAGGGATTTGCCTCGTTCCGCATGGCGATGCCCGTGTGGCTGCGTGAAAAATTGTTCCAGAAGAACCTGTTGCGGAAAGAATTTAAGAATTTCGCTTCGGATGTGGATTGGGACAAAAAGCTTCTGTTCGCCGAGCACCACCAGTCGCACGCGGCCAGCGCCTTCTTCCCGTCGCCGTACGAGGAAGCGGTTGTCTTGACCATGGACGGGGTCGGCGAGTGGGCGACCACGTCGGCTGGGATCGGCCGTGGCAACAAGCTGACCATGATCAAGGAGATCCATTTCCCGCATTCGCTCGGGCTGCTTTATTCCGCCTTTACGTACTACACCGGGTTCAAGGTCAACTCGGGCGAGTACAAGCTGATGGGGTTGGCACCCTATGGTGAGCCCAAATACGCTCAGGCGATCTTGGACCATCTGATCGATTTGAAAGACGACGGAAGCTTCCGGCTCGACCAGTCGTACTTCGAGTATTGCACGGGCTTGCGCATGACCAACGGCAAGTTCGATTCCTTGTTCGGCGGCCCCGCGCGGACGCCGGAAGAGCGATTGAACCAGCGCCACATGGACCTGGCGGCGTCGGTGCAGGCGGTTATCGAGGAGGCGGTCCTGCGGTTGACGCGATCTCTCGCGGCTGAAACCGGCATCGAGAACCTATGCCTGGCCGGCGGCGTCGCCTTGAACTGCGTGGCCAACGGCAAGATTCTGCGCGACGGCGCCTTCAAAAATATATGGGTGCAGCCGGCGGCGGGCGATGCGGGCGGTGCCCTTGGTGCCGCGTTAAGCGCGTACCACGGGCATTTGGACAAGCCACGAATGCTCAACGGCGCGGCCGACAACATGGCCGGCTCCTATCTGGGCCCGACGTTTGCTCAGGACGAGATCGAGCAACGCTTGAAAGAGGCGAAGGCCGTCTTCACCACGCTGAGCAGCGACGAGACTATTGGCGTGACGGCGGATGCGCTGGCCGATGGAAAGGCGATCGGCTGGTTCCAGGGAAGAATGGAGTTTGGACCGCGGGCGCTGGGTGCGCGATCGATTCTGGCGGACCCACGATCGCCGTCGATGCAGAAGACGCTCAATCTCAAGGTCAAGTACCGCGAGTCGTTTCGCCCGTTCGCGCCATCGGTTCTGCGCGAAGATCTCTCCGATTGGTTCGAGATCGACAGCGACAGCCCCTACATGCTGATGGTCGCCGATGTCCGGAACGAGCGCCGCCGCACCATGACGGCCGAGGAAAACGCCCTTTTTGGCATCGACAAGCTCAATGTCCCGCGCTCGGAAATTCCCTCGGTGACGCATGTCGACTATTCGGCCCGCATCCAGACCGTGCACAAAGAGACAAATCCGCGCTTTCACGCCTTGATCTCGGCGTTCAAGGAACGCACCGGGTGTCCGATCGTTGTGAACACCAGTTTCAACGTGCGCGGCGAGCCGATCGTCTGCACCCCCGAGGACGCATTCCGATGCTTCATGGGGAGCGAAATCGAGGTGCTGGTCGTCGGCAACTGTATTCTCCGCAAGGAAGACCAGGACCCGGCGCTGAAGTTGGACTACAAGGATGCCTTCGAGCTCGATTGAGCGGCGCCGGTTGTGGCCGCTGGGCTGAGCGGCTCGGTCTGCGTGATTGTCATCTGCTTCTGGCACAACTATAAATCCGATATAAGTGTTTGACTGCCGGTTGACGCATTCGCGTCGGCGGTGAACACAAGATATTGATGTGGTGCCATGGTCGATTACGCTGCCGCCCGGATGAATATGGTCGACTCGCAACTTCGCACCAACAAGGTGACGAACGCAGAGCTGATCGCTGCCTTTGAAAGCGTGCCGCGCGAGGCATTCGTGCCCGAGCGCCTCACCGGCGTCGCCTACGTGGACCAGGACATCGCGCTGAGCAACGGCCGCTATCTTATGGAGCCGATGGTTCTGGCCCGCTTGCTGCAGGAGGCCCGGCCCGGCCCCGCCGACGTGGTCCTCGATGTCGGCTGCGGCACCGGCTATGCCACGGCGATCCTGGCGAAACTGGCGGCAACGGTGGTGGCTCTGGAAAGCGACCACGACCTTGCGGTCAAGGCAACCAAGGTGCTGGGCGATCTCGGTATAGATAATGCGATCGTCGTTGAAGGCCCGCTCCCAGCCGGTTGGCCGGCCCAGGCGCCATACAGCGTCATCCTGCTCAACGGTGCCGTCGCCGAGGTCCCGGAAGCCATCCGCCGGCAGTTGGCGGACGGCGGCCGCCTGGTGACCGTGCAAATGCCCGATGCGGGCCCCGGACGCGGGGTCCTGATGCGGCGCAGCGGAGATACCGCTGCCGGGCGCGCCGTTTTTGACGCCACAACGCCCATTTTGCCCGGCTTTGCGCCGGCGCCAGGCTTTGTGTTCTAAGGAATGGCCAGCGAATGGCCAGGGGCCAAGTCGCGGCCAGGGCTAGGCAAAGGGGGGACGTTACTGTCCTGTTAACTATATTTGTGCTTATTTAGCATTGGATTGCTAAAGTCTTTTTCCGATGGTCTGGGACTAAGGAGTGGGATCCGCAGGATGAACGTAGCGCTGTATCGATGCGCGCGGTGGCGAACCCCGTGGCTGCTTGCCGGCCTCGGTGTTGGTCTCTTGCTGTCCGCTCCGGCGGCGGCCCAGTCGCTGGACGAGACGCTGGCCGCGGCCTATTCGTCGAATCCGACGCTTCGCGCTGCCAGGGCGCAGCTAAGGGCGGTCAACGAGGGTGTCCCTCAAGCGCTATCGAACTGGCGCCCCACGGTCACCGTCGAGGGCTCGGCCGGCCGGCAACGCATCGAGAGCAAGGGGACCGTCTTTTCCGCTCAAGACTCCACGACACCCCTGGAGGCNACCGCGACCGTCAGNCAGCCGCTTTATCGGGGTGGCCGAACCCTTGCCGGCACAGCGCGGGCGGAAAACGATATTCTCGCACANCGCGCCAGCCTGACCTCGGTCGAACAGTCGATCCTGTTACGCGCCGCCACCGCTTATATGGACGTCTGGCGGGATCAGGCGGTCCTGGATCTCAACATCAACAACGAACGCGTGCTGCAGCGGCAGCTCGAGGCCTCTCAGGATCGCTTTACGGTGGGTGAACTGACCCGCACGGATGTGGCCCAGTCGGAGACACGACTAGCTGTTGCAACCGCCGACCGGATTGCCTCCGAAGGCAGCCTCAGCACCAGCCGCGCCGTCTTCGAAGAAGTGGTCGGCATAGCGCCGACCCTGCTTCAGGCGCCGCCACCGCTTGTCGATCTGCCGGGTGGCTTGGATGAGACCGTCAATGCGGCGGTGACCAACAATCCCGATGTCCTGACCGCCATGTTTGCCGAGAAGGCCGCCCAGAATCGGGTACGCGAAGTGGTCGGCGAGTTGCTGCCCACGGTGTCGATCAGCGCCTCGGCGCGCCACACCGAGGAAACCAGCCAGCGCGGATCAGAATCCGACGTGGCGCAAATCCTGGCCGAGGTATCGGTGCCGCTGTATCAGCAGGGGTCGGTGTCCAGCCGGGTGCGGGAAGCGAAGCAGATATCCAACCAGCGCCGCCTGGAGATAGACGAGGTTCGGCGGCGGCAGGAGCAGGAAGCGGTCAGCGCCTGGCGGTTGCTGGAGACGGCCCGGGCCCAGACCCAATCGTTCGAGGCGGGGGTGCGTTCGGCCGAAATCGCCCTGGAAGGGGTGCGGCAGGAAAATTCGGTTGGCGCCCGCACGGTGCTCGACATTCTGGATGCCGAGCAGGAGCTTCTGGATTCCAAGGTCAACCTGGTGCGCTCGCAGCGCGACAGTGTCGTGACCGGTTTTCAGGTCCTGGCCGCGACCGGACGCTTGCTGGCGCGCGATCGCGGGTTGCAGGTAGACGTCTACGACCCGAATGTGGATTATCAGAAGGTGCGCGGCCGTTGGTTCGGGCTCGACGCACCGGGGGCGGAGTAAGCTTGTGTCAAGGGGACAACAATATTTACGGCATGCACGTGTCGGGGGCCGGTGATTAATGGCTGAAGCGAGCGCCCAAGCCGAACCGACGATGGAGGAGATCCTAGCCTCTATCCGGCGGATTATTTCGGAGGATGATCCGGAAGGCGCGGCGCCGGAAGCTGCGGCCGCAGAGGAAGTTGAGCCGGAGGCAGCGGTGGCACCGGAGGCAGCGCCAGAACCGGAGCCAGAACCGGAGCCAGAACCGGAGCCAGAACCGGAGCCAGAACCGGAGCCAGAACCTGCGGCGGAACCAGAGCCTGAGCCGGAAGAGGAACCCGCGCCAGCGGAGAAC
>JGI24023J19991_10002361_pt1 | contig 13818 bp, 10 predicted proteins | sample Cruoilmetagenom1_FD_19991 | JGI IMG/M metagenome (IMG submission 19991) | reverse complement strand
AGCTATTTCGAGGCTTTTGAGAGTGAGGTATCAGCCAAAGATGGGCTGAAGCTGAGATGCGAAAATGTGAAGTTATTTTTGCGCGAGCCCTAAGCGTAGACATTTCCATCACGATCAGGGTTTTGTTTACTTTTTTAAGGAGGCTGCAGAAATTGCAAACGGTGTTGTAAAATGGTTCAGTGACAAAAAAGGGTTTGGTTTCATTGAACAGGAAGCGGATCAGTGTGACATCTTCGTTCATTTTTCCGCCATTCGGTCCGAGGGGTTCAAAACCCTCGCCGAAGGAGATCGGGTGACCTTCGAGGTGGAGCAAACCGACCGTGGTCCCGCTGCCGCCAAGGTGGTTAGCTTATAGCCGACAAACTGACACCTGGACCCAAACGGTATCCCGACGATCGGGATGCCGTTTGGGTCCTCGGCACTTGGACGTCTATACCACCCCCTGATCGATCATGGCATTCACCACCTTGACGAAACCGGCAATATTGGCCCCGTTCATGTAATTGCCCGGTGTGCCGTACTGCTCGGCCGCATCCAGGCAGGTCTGGTGGATGCTCTTCATGATCATCTGAAGACGGGTGTCCACCTCTTCTCGGGTCCAGGACAGGCGCATGCTGTTCTGGGTCATCTCCAGGCCCGACACCGATACGCCACCCGCATTGGCCGCCTTGCCCGGCCCATAGAGCAATTTGTTCTCGATGAAGATGTCGATGCCCTCAGGCACCGTGGGCATGTTGGCCCCTTCGCTGACCACACAGACGCCGTTGGCGATCAGATGCCGAGCGTCCGTGGCGTTGATCTCGTTCTGGGTCGCCGAGGGAAAGGCGCAGTCGGCCTTGTGGTTCCACAGTGGGTTGAACTCCTGGTCCGGATTGACGTCGGTATAGACCGCGGTTGGATATTTCTCGACATATTCCTCCACCCTGCCCCGGCGCATGTTCTTCAAGTTCATCAAATAGGCCAGTTTATCCCGGTCGATGCCCGCTTCGTCATAAATGTATCCCGACGAATCGGAGCAGGTTACCGGTTTGGCCGCGAGGTCCAGCAACTTCTCCATGGTGTATTGGGCCACGTTGCCCGAACCGGACACCAGACAGGTCTTACCCTCAAGGGTTTCACTGCGGGTAGCCAGCATTTCGGCGGCAAAATAGACCGAACCGTAGCCCGTGGCCTCGGGGCGAACCAGGCTGCCGCCCCAGTTCAGGCTCTTGCCCGTGAGCACTCCGGTGAACTCGTTTTTGAGCTTCTTGTACATGCCGAACAGGTAGCCGATCTCCCGGGCGCCCACGCCGATGTCGCCGGCGGGCACGTCCGTGTCGGGACCGATGTGGCGAAACAGTTCGGCCATAAAGCTCTGGCAAAAGCGCATCACCTCAAGATCCGATTTGCCCTTGGGATCGAAATCGCTGCCGCCCTTGCCGCCACCCATGGGTAAGGTGGTTAGCGCATTCTTGAAGACCTGCTCATAGGCCAGAAACTTTAAGATGCCCAGGTTTACCGAGGGGTGAAAACGCAACCCGCCCTTGTAAGGGCCGATGGCGCTGTTCATCTCGATGCGAAAACCCCGGTTGACCTGCACCTCGCCCTGGTCATCCACCCAGGGCACCCGGAACAGGATCACCCGCTCGGGCTCCACCATACGCTCTAAAATCTTGGCCGCCCGATACTCGGGGTTGCGGTCCATCACCGGCTTGATCGAGGCCATGACCTCCATGACCGCCTGATGAAACTCCCGCTGCCCGGGGTCCTTGTCCTTTACCAGTTGAAGAATATCCGACATTTGTGTTCCTCCCGTCAATCATGCATGATCTCACGGCCCTGACAATCAGAGCGCCTCCCGACCAAGTGTTCTATCCCATACACGGATGCCCTATCCTTTAATGACCACACACCGGGATCGCCGACCGTCTACTTTAAGCGTTATCGGTTTATCGAGCCGCGCATGGGCGACAAACGCAGCATCGTTCATGCGGGGCAGCGCGATCAGCCAATCCCAGTCTATCCTGTCGCCGCCGGCCCTTGAGACGGTAATATAATTGATTCCCAATGTGGTGATGTTGTGAAAAAAATGCGAGCCTTGGGATGGTTCGGTCACGAGCTTGTCCGACTCCGTTTCAATCATGGCCCCCACCCCCGAAATATCGGCCCATGAAACGGGAATCCCCAGCCACCGGTCTGCCGAGCCCCATCGACCCGGGCCCACAAGCAGGTATTTTCGATCCGCTTTGACCAGGACGGCGTTCAGTTTGGCAATCTCGCGAGCAATCTCCACCGTCTTGCCCGGATCGAAGGTCTCCGGCTTTACAAAAATAATATCGGCCATATCCTGCTTCCTGGCATTTCCCAGGGCCTTGCCGGAAAAACAGCATGCCTTTTTCAATTCTTCTTCGGAAATGTCCACCGGCTCCAGTTCGGCCCGGGCGGTCATGGGCCGCAGTTGCAGAAAGGCGAATTGTGGCTGCTGCTGGTCGTCTTCGGCGGTCAGGTCGACGGAGAACTCCATCTCCACCGGGCAACCCATGCCCTGCTCTCCCAGTTTGAGCATATCCCTTAGAATCCCGGCAAGGGGAAACTCCCGGTATTTAAGAATGTGGGAAAAGGTAAGCACCCGCAGGCCCGGGATATGAACCGTATCGCGAATGCGATGCTCATCCGGCACGTAGGTGCTGGCCAGAAGCCGCATGGGCAGTTCGTTTTCGGCATCGGTCAGCTCACGGTGCCACAAGTTGGCGCCATCGTTGGCTTCCAAGCAGCGACAGGATTTTTCCATTTTGAGGGCATAAAAACGGCGTTGGGCATTCTCAAGGATATCTTCCACGGTGGAGCACTGGGGAAGCAACTGGGGGTGGACCGGTGAGAACCGTAGTGTTTTCTCACCCCCTACCACCGCCTTTCCCAATCCCATGGCAATGGTGACGATACCCTCTTCGGGTTTCATGCGGGCAAAAGGATAATAATTGTGAGACTGGGCAACACCGGAAATGGCAGGATAAAAACTGTCACCATAATGGGACCCCACCAGTTTTTGAATGATCACGGCCATCTGCTCTTCTTCCGTCCGGTGTCCCACCCGTCTGGAAAATGCCTTTGGCCCCTTGTAGTATGTTGAGGCATAGACCAGCTTAATGGCATGAATCAAATGCTCGAGACGCCGCTCTAAATTCGGACAGTCATTGGTAAGCATATAGGTACGGTAAAGTCCGGCATAAGCTCTGAACTGGACGTCCTCCAGCAGACTGGAGGATCGGATGGCCAGCGGATAGGTCATCTGGGTCAGGTAATCCCGCAGTTTGGCTTCGATCCAGCCGGGGAATCGGCCACCGACAAAAAAGTCGGCAATCTGCTCATCAGGCAGATCAGTCTTGGACAGGTAGTGCAGCTGGTTGTCTTCCACAAAGGATTTGAACCCGTCGGTGGTGATCACCAGGGTCTGGGGAACCAGAATATCAACCCCCGTGTAGGTGGCATTCAAATCCGGGTTCTGGCGTAGCTGGAAGGAAACAAATGCCAATCCCCGGGCCTTGCCCCCAAGGGAGCCTTGGCCGATCTTAAAAAATTCCGTATCGAAATCCGCGTCCGCCGCATCAAAATCGGCGACTACCCCCTTCTGGCGCTGTTTGCGCCGGTCGGCAATCATTTCGACCAGATGGCGCCGATGGCTCTCACCATCCGAGAAGTCTTCCTCGCTGATGGGACGGACCTCGGCGGCCAGGGCCATTTCGGTGCGGGCAAACAACCAGCGGGAAATATCGTTGCGGAGGCAATGGTTACGGAAAGAGGCCTCCGGTATGGTACGCAGTTTTTTTTCCAACGCTTTCAGGTTGGAGGCACGACCGACTTCCGAACCGTCGGGCAATTGAAAAACGAAATCGCCAAACCCCAGGCGTTCCTTAAAAAAACGTCGTACATCCTGGTGCAGGGTGTCTGAATTCTTGTCCACAAAAGCAGCGGAAATAGACGCCGCCTTCAAGGCATTGGCCGGCTCGGAACTGGTAAGCAGCAACGGAATATCGAAACGCCGCTCCCTTATGTGCTTAAGGAAATCCACGCCGGCAGTTTCATTCAAGACCCCGTTTCGAGAAAAACGGACATCGGAGATAACCCCGAGCACGTTGGCTTCGAATTGCTCGTAAAGGGTCAGGGCCTCCTCGTAGTTTCCGGCAACCAGAATTTTGGGACGGGCGCGCATGGTTACCAGGCGGTGCTCTTCGTTGAGGGTTCCCTCCATCACCGCCTGGGTCTGGCCGACCAGTTCTCGGTATAAAATGGGCAGCAGGGAGGACAGGTAATAGGGTGAGTCTTCCACCAGAAGAATTACCCGGATGCCCGCCGATCGCGTATCTTTTTCCACATTCATCCGGTCTTCGGCACTCTTGATCAATGCCACCAGGATGTCTGTGTTGCCGGACCAGACAAAGGTCCGGTCGATTCCCGGCGCATCGTCCGGCTCTACGACGTCCGGTGAAGGAATCGTGTCGTGGGAAAGCAGGATGACCGGCAACCCTGGCGCCTTTTGCTTTATCTGACAGCCCAGGGCCGCGGCACCCATATCCGACAGCTGCGGCATGGTGATGACCATGTCAAAGGGTTTGTTGTCGAGGGCGGCAAGGGCCTGTTCGGCTGTTGGGACCCAGGTCAGCCGCGGCGGCTGGCTGAGATTGAGTCCCCGGTACTCGTTGATGATACGCTCGGAGAGCCGGCAGTCCTCTTCCATGATCCAGGCATCGTAGGGTGTGGACACCAAAAGAATATGGCGCACCTTATGTGCCATCAGCTCGTGGAAGAGCTTGAACCGGGAACTGGGCTCGTTGAAAAATGGTTTGGTGTTCAATGCCATGGGTCAGTTACCTTCCCCGCACCGGTCAGGAGCGGCGGTGAACGTGCTCCGCCACCTGCTCCGTCCTCGCAAGAGAAACCGCCTGTAGTCGAAGACGCTTTGATATGTCAAGCACATTATGGTGGCCGTCACAAAAAAACACCTTTGGCGTATCGTGGCAAATGTTGCCGTCGGCAAAAGGGCCCAATCATAACGGAAATCACCCAAAAAGGAAACCACCGTGTCATCCCCGAGACAAACGGCGGCTTGAAAATATGAAGCGGATGCATCCGTCGCCGCGTTTCCGATAACGGTTGTCTCCGTTGGCGTTGTCTGCTAAACCGTTATTCAGTGCCACTTTGGAATACGTTATTACACAAGCATGAACGACATTTCGAATAATTCGGTTTACCATGACCCAAACAACGACTTCGAACAACTCGGTCGCCGGTGCGGCGCTCCGGGTATGGCGCAGTGCATTCCCCTCACCGAATCGCTCCCGCAACGAAACGGATCGCAAGCGTTTTTTACGCGGCAACCTGATTCTTCATTTTCGACCGCCGGTAGTGAAGGAAAAAACCCTGAGGTTCACGCTCACCTGGGGACTGGGCGGCATGGCAGTCACTCTGGTGCTACTGCAAATGGCCACCGGAATACTCTTGAAATTCATCTATGTCCCCACACCGGTCGATGCCTACGCATCGGTCCAAACGATCATCACCCAGGTCCCCTTTGGCCGGCTCGTGCGCAATCTGCACCACTGGTGCGCCAATTTTCTCGTGGTCGTCTTGGTGCTGCATATGCTGCGGGTCTTTTTGACCGGCGCCTTTCACCCTCCCCGGCAATTGAACTGGATTATCGGCCTTCTTCTTTTCTCGATGGTCCTGGCGGCCAATCTCTCCGGCTACCTGCTGCCCTATGATCAGCTGGCCTATTGGGCCGTTACCGTTGTCACTGCCATGATCGGGTATGTTCCCGGCATCGGCGGTTGGATGCAAGGCGCCTTGGGAAACGGCGCCGAGCTGGGTTCCCGGACCTTGCCCTTTTTCTTTTCCATGCACACGGCCGTGATCCCGGTTCTGCTGATCGGCCTGATGGGCTTTCATTTTTGGCGAATCCGCAAGGCTGGCGGCCTTGTCGTACCCAGGAGCCCGGGAACACCAATAGATAAGACACCGTCGCGGGTGCCGGTGATTCCCAATTTGCTGGTCAGAGAAGTTTCCATGGCCCTGGTGTTGACGGCCACCGTGCTGGTATTTTCCATATGCTTCGACACCGCCCTTTCGTTACCGGCCAATCCGGGATTGAGTCCCAACCCGGTGCGGGCGCCCTGGTATTTTTCCGGACTTCAGGAGCTTTTGCTGCATATTCATCCTGCCGTGGCTGTATCGGCAATTCCGCTTATCGCGGCGATATTTCTGCTGAGCATTCCTTACCTCGCCTATCCCCAATCCACCGAAGGGATCTGGTTCGCTTCGGCCAAGGGAAGAACACAGTCCATCAAAGCCGCCATTGCCGCGATGGTCATCACCCCGGCCCTGATCGTGGTGGATGCCCTTGTCGTCAAAACGGCGCCCTGGGCCGTTGGGATATCCCCCCTGGTCCGGGACGGCGTCTTACCGCCACTGCTCTTCCTGGTCGTTACGGTTGGGTTTGTGCGGTTCATGCGAAAACGATGGGGGAGCACACTGAACGAAACGGTCCAGTCACTCTTCGTGATGATGGTGACCGTCCTGGTGGTGTTAACTTTAGTGGGGATTGTCTTTCGCGGACCATCCATGAAGCTGACATGGCCCATTTAGGGCCCCGGAAATAATAAAACCCACAGAGACGGCGCCGGATTTTTGTTCGTGTTCCGGGCGTGTCGATGGTTGCATCCCGGAGCNCGTCGGAGGCCATGACGAATTTTCGCGGTTNGTACGCACCGGAGTGCCGCATCGCTCGGAGTCAACTGTCAATCATCATGTCTTAANCCAAAAGAGCTTGTGCACATCCTTGAGGTGAAGCGACTTGCAGACCACGATCACCCGTTCATTGGCAAGGATGCGGGTATCGCCGACGGCAATGTTCCACCGCTCATCCCGGTACACACCGCCGATGAGAATTTTTCCGTGAAAAGACGGATCTAATCTGGAAAGCGGGATTCGCGTGATGGGAGAATCCGGCGCCGCCAGAATTTCCACCACTTCTGCGTCAAACCCGTGAAGGTGGGCGACCGACAGCAATTCCCCCCTCCGAATGAACTTCAAAATCTCGTTGGCAGCCAGCACTTTCTTGTTCAGGGCGATATCTGATCCACTGGTGGCGGCCAGAACCAGGTATTCCTCCTTGTTCACCAGGGAAATGGTCTTTCGGTCCTTGCTTCCGTCGTCTCCTTTTGCGGTATCCATCAGGTGTTTGGCCAGCATACAGCTCATTATGTTGGTTTCGTTGTCACCGGTCGCCGTGATGAAGGTATCCATGTCCGTCAACCCGGCCAGGTCAAGGACTTCGGCATCGGAGCCGTCCCCGTGAAGGACTTCGGCGTGATTCAGGTGGTGGCATAGCTCGGCCGCCCGGGTTTCATCTTTTTCAACGATCTTGACCCGCACGTCCTTGCCCATCAGTTCGGCCACACGGCAGCCCACCAGACCACCACCCAAAATCATCACCTGGTGCCGTCGCTGCTGTTTGACCCCGGTGAGATCCATCAATTTGGGAATATTTTTCTTTGCCGCCATGATCAGTACCTGATCCTGGGGAAGGATTTCTTGATCACCGCCGGGCAGGATGGTGGTAATCCCCCTGGCAATGGCAACGACCCTGAAGGGAAAGGTGTTGTAGGTCGTGGAAAGCGTCTTCAGGTTCTGGTGGGCCAGGGGCGAGGCATCGTGGACACGGGTGGCCATAACCTGGGTCTGACCATCGGCAATATCGATGATCTCATTACCGGCCGTTCGCTCAACCAGTCTGACAATTTCCTGTGCGGCCAGTTCTTCGGGATGAATGACCAAGTCGATTTTCAGCTCATGGGCGTTGAGCACGGCATCCTGGCTGTCAAAATCCATCGAACGGACGCGAGCGATTTTCAGTGAAATCCCAAATCTGTCGGCAATCATCGCCGCCAGCATGTTGACCGCGTCATTGTCGGTAACGGCAATCAAAACGTCGATGTTTTCCGCATCGGCTTCCCGCCAACAGTGGATGCTCATGGCCGACCCTTGAATCAGCCGAGCGTCAACATAGGCGTCCGTATGTCGAATCAACCGACTGTCCGGCTCAATGGCGGTAACGGCATAACCTTCATGAACCAGACGTTTGGTCAGATAGGTTCCCACACCGCCAAGGCCTAAGATCAGAATGTTTTCCGCCGATGACCGTTGTTTACCCAGCATGAATGCGCTCCCTTTTGGAGATCTGAACGAATCGGAAATATCATGTTTCACGTTATCGTTGACGGCCATATGGCCTCGGTAGTTTGGGACGGTTGAGTGCGGAAACACGCTTTGCCCCGCTGTTTTCAAAAAAACGGCCTTTAGCAATAAAGGCCCTGATATGGTTGACCGTGTCAAGAAGAAAATAGGTTTCCCTGCCGGCTGTTTTTCGGCGGTCCTTGTCCTGGTTTAATTCCAAGGCTCACAAAGGGGCGGAACCGTTGTTGCGACGGATAACGCCCGTAGATCGGTTTCCGACGATCAAGCATTTTCTCAACCCGATCGGTGTCGGCGAGATTGCCTTCGCGGATCACACACTCCAGGATCAAGTTCGCTCCGAGATCGATTTAGATATTTGTTGAGGTCTTGCAGAAGATAATCACAAATGTTAGGAGTACGCATTGATGCTGCTGCTGATCGCTTTCGGTTCTCTTTCTTTTGGGTGTCTGGAAGCAGCTGCCGTTAGCCGTTAAAAATATGAATATTATTCCAAAGAACAACCCACAATACCGCTGGATCATCCTGGTGGTGTTTGTCGTATCCCATCTCGTTCTCTCCATCGTCGCCTATGGCTGGGGCCCTCTCGCTCCTTTTTTGAAGGAGACCATGGCCCTGAACAGGACCCAGATCGGCTGCATCGGCTCCACTTTCTATTTCACGGCGGCCCTGTCCGCTTTTCCGACCGGTATCTTTGTTGATCGGCAGGGGGTTAAAAAAGGACTTATTGCGTGGTTGGGTCTCACAGGCGCCCCATTACTTTTTATGAGCGCCTTCAAACCCGGTTTTACCATCTTTATTTTCATGACGGCCATCGGTGGATTTGGCTACGGATTCGGAAATCCGGTTTGTTCAAAGGGATTGCTCATGTGGTTTGATCAAAACACCAGGGGAACCGTATTCGGAATCAAACAATCGGCCGCCACCGCCGGTGCGGCGCTCTCAGGCATGCTCATGGTCTATCTTTCCCAGAAGTTGGGTCCATTCAATGCCCTTGGGGTTATCGGTTCTGTCGTTGCATTGATTGTCATCCTTTCGCTCTTTTACTACAAAGATCCGACATCCGGACGAAATACTTCCGGTGAGACAACCACCCATGCACGGGAGGCCCTTTTCTCCGGATTCGGCGAACTCTTTGTCAACAAGCCGTTTCTCTATTTAGCCATTATCATCGGCCTTTTGGGCCTGGCCCAAGGCATCGTGGCGACCTTTCTCATCCTGTATGCCAGTGAAAGGTTGGGATATTCCCTGCTGGCCGCCGGTTCTCTTTTAACCATCGTGATGCTCAGCGGTGTTGTCGGCCGAATTCTCTGGGGAGTCGTAAGCGACCGCCTCTTTAACGGGCACCGCAAGCCTGTTCTGATCATCATTTCCGCACTGGCTGTCCTCACTGTGACGATGTTGGCCCTCTTGGGCACCACCGCCTGCCCCAGAGGACTGTTTATGCCCGTCATTATTGGTCTGGGCCTATCCTGTGCGGGGTGGAACAGTGTTGTCCTGGTAACGGTTGCGGAGATCAGCACTGAATCCAAGATGGCTACTTCCGTGGGGTTGGCCTCTACCATCGGTTGGCTCGGCCTTGCGGTAGGGCCCGTTGCCTTTGGAAGCATCACAGACCACTTTGGATATATTATTGCTTGGATGACGCTGGCGACGTTTTGCTTTTTTTCCCTTTTCTTTTGCATTTTATTACCCGTTACAAATAACGCCGTCAAAAGATAAAAAGGGACGGATCGATCCCGTGTACCGGAAACGCGAAGACCAGATTCGGATCCGCCTCTGCCGGCATTTTGATTCGAACCTGTGAGGACTTACCCACCAATACCATGGACAGTTCCTACTATACGTCATTGAAACTTAACTTTAGGCACAGTTTTTTCGGCCTCCGGAATTTCGTAGTATTCTGCTTTTGAGACGTTGGCAAATGCCGCAAAGAACCTTCCGAAAAAGGTTCGGGTATACGTATTTAAAATCTGCACAGCGTCGTTATATCTTTTTCGTTCAACAGCAATTCTGTTTTCGGTACCTTCAAGGCTGTCCTGAAGCTTGAGAAACGACTGATTGGCCTTTAGGTCCGGGTATCTTTCCTTCAAAAGGAGAAGTCTTGAGAGCGCGCCTTCCAGTTGGTTTGCACCGGCAACCTTATCTTTTACACCTTTTGCCTGAAAGTACTTTGTTCTGGCTTCCGCGATGTTTTCAAAGAGCTCCTTTTCATGGGTTGCATAACCCTTAACAGTTTCAACAAGATTCGGAATAAGGTCATACCTTCGCTTNAGTTGGTTTTCGACCTGTGCCCACTTTCCCTTGACATTTTCATCCATGACAATGACAGCGTTATAACCGCTGACCAGTTTTCCGCCTACAAGTAGCGCAAGCAGCAGAACCACGCCCACTATTACAAGAATGATTTTTGTTACCGTTGACATAAAGTCCTCCATAAAAGTATTTTTAAGTTAATTGGGAACTACCATCCCCCTGAAGCGCCGCCTCCGCCGAAGCCTCCCCCTCCGCCACCGAACCCGCCGCCTCCGCCGAAACCGCCTCCGCCTCCCCAGCCTCTACTTCTTCCACCCATAGATGAAAAAAGCAAAAACATAAGGAAGAGTTTTGGATTTCTTATAAACAGGATAAGCAAAATCAGGAAAAATGAGATCGATATTATCGTGCCCAAAATACCGGTAGATCGTTTCTCTCCGGTCCTTTGAGGGGTGCGTTTCAATTGCGGCATTCCGGTTATCATTACTCCGGAATCTTTGGCGATCTCATTGGCCAAGGCAAGCGCGGCAGTATAAACGCCATTGGAATAGTCACCTTTTCTGAAAAAAGGAACGATATAACTGCGGCCTATACTTCCGGCCAGGCTGTCCGGAATCACTCCTTCAAGGCCGTAGCCGACTTCAATGCGGTACTTCCTATCCTTTAGCGATACCAGCAGCAAAACACCGTTGTCCTTTCCCTTCTGACCGAGTTTCCATTTATCATGAGCCACCGCGATAGAAAGATCTTCAATCGATTCGCCTTCGAGACTTCTAATTGTCAGGATAGCCAGTTGTGCTGTGGTTTTCTGCTCGAGTTCGCTTAAATACTGGTTGAGTTTAGCCTCAGTAGCGTCGTCAACGATTCCTGCAAGGTCGACAACATGGTTGCCGGGACTATCCGGTATGCCGACAGCATATGAATGCGATACCGGCAAGACAAAAAGAAAAAGAATTAATATTAAGGCAATAAGATTATATTTTGATTTCATCTGTAATATTTCCCAGCTGCTCGATTGCTTTATAATAGTTTTCGAATATGGCGTTGATCATTTCAATTGAAAGTTTTGTTTTATTTTTTTTGGATTTCGAAACTGTTTTAAATACATCCAGATTGACACCGGATAGATCCTGCAACGTTGCCAGTACTTTTTCATTTTCCTTGGGGGGCGTTTTCCCAAGCAGAACGATAATACCTCTGAAAAGAGGAATATACCCTGAAAAGGAACTCATAAATCCGTCTGCAAGAAATTTTCTGTTTCCTAAAGAAGAAAGATATCCCTGCCTGATTTCGATTAATTTAACTTTTAATTCACGTTCACACTGATATCTTAGGTCGGCTTTTTTAATTTCCAGGTCAATGAAGATATCTTCTCCAAAGACAGTTTGGTGAAGTATATTTATAGTTAAAAATTCAATCGGGAAAACATCAAGGGATCCATAAATATACGCTGGGGACATAATAAGCGGAGAGGCAACTTGTTTCTTCCGGAATTTCTTGCCAAGGGGTGCAAAATCTTCAAGAAATTTCAAATCCATTTCTTTGAGGACGAGGAGTGAATTGATATCAGAGGCATTGGGGTTAAAATCTTCGGTCAAGGCGCTGCCTGTGATGTGAATTGAATGGATTTTTTCTCTATATTGCTTTAATACAATATCAAGAAAAGGTCTAAACTTAGATGAAGCTTCGTCAGTTATATTCATGTCATTCATACACTCCTCCTTAGGGTTCGTTCAAAAAAAGATTCAAAAATATCAACTCATATCGTCAGATAGCGCCCGTCCGGAAATGAGGTGAATTTCATTTTTCTCGCGTTCTGTGATTTCAGGCGGTTGGGCCGCCATCCCAAGCACCATTTTAACAGGCTTTGAGAATCACATGGTATAGCTCACCCGGCGCGTCTACTCACGCTTTTCGTGATATAACCATTCAGTATCAAATTCAAAAAATTTTTAAAACATAAAATCTTATTCGTCCCTATTTTACGCCTGATTCCTTATTCCCAGAATCCACCTTTTTTATATTTCCCCAAATTTTTTCTCCGGTTGTGACCTGATCTGTCACCACTGCATGATAGGGTCAACCCGGAATGATTATTTCAATCCGGTAAAAAGTTTCGTCATTTCGGAAGCAGTGTGGCAGAGATCCGGAACCCGGACCGACTTTAGTCAATGGGAAAAAAACCTTGATTGGTTGGTGCGTATTGTTTAAGAGTTTAACAGTGCCACCCAGTTTGATTTCCATTTTAGTTCTAAAAGCTACAGGCACCGCAGATAATCAGACATGATGATTTTCCCGTCATACCGGGCGCAATCCGGTAGCCACGCCGGGCGTGTCAACCCCCGCTCAGGCGGGGAGCCGGAACATTTTTGATTGAACCCACGAATCAACACGGGGGACCGGCTTCCAACCGCGATGAAATGGAATTCCCTGTAAGGGTTAAAAGGATAAAGGGTGTTAGGTTGGGTTAAACATTGCCGCGGTACTATCAGCTATCAGCAATGCGCTTTGAGCTGACGAATTTGATGATTTTTTTTAAGGGGAATGTGAGGAACAATGGTGAAAGACAAGTCGTATTTCAGATATTGGGGGAAAACAGATAGGAATGATCCTACCCTGTACCACTTGCTGGCCTATCATTGTTTGGACGTGGCGGCAGTTGGGTGGGTTTTGATGAACCCCAAAGATTCGCAACATCAGCGATTAACCGCACATCTTAGAGTTGAACCAACATGGCTACGTGATTTTTTTACATTTTGCATAGCCCTTCATGACATTGGTAAATTTTCGAGAGCATTTCAAGGGCTGCAACCAGACATTTCGCCTGATTTGGTTAAATCCAACCCAAGAATGCAATACAGTGAACGGCACGATACTCTCGGCTTCTGGCTATGGCGAAAGTGTCTATCTACTCAACTTGAAAAAACCGCTTCCTGTAATGGTAAATGGTTGACCAAAATTGAACCCTGGATGGAGATTGTCACTGGTCATCATGGCATGCCGCCGAAAAAATCGGGTGGCAGATTTTCTAATTTTTTTAATCAGGAAGATGAAAATGCGGCCTGTCATTTTGCATTGGATGCATACAATTTGTTCCTGACAGAATTTGATCATGCTCATTTGCTCGACAAAGAATTAAAAAGTCGTTTGAAGGTATCCTATTCAGAGGACTTGAAACAAGATGTACGATAGAAAAATAGAAGCGGCAGGGTAACCCTACAACACCATACGACCAACAGCAAAATGATTTCTCTATCCATAGAAAAGCGGGTTTACTCAAGCTGAGGCGTGGCATTTTCGATGATCAGATCAGAAAGTGCCGGCATGCTGAATTTT
>JGI24023J19991_10002359_pt1 | contig 13832 bp, 14 predicted proteins | sample Cruoilmetagenom1_FD_19991 | JGI IMG/M metagenome (IMG submission 19991) | reverse complement strand
ACCTCCCAGGAGGAGGGCTGCGCACGCATGTGGTCGGTTGCAACCAAAAACTTTGTCGCCGACGGCAACGGCAATCTCAAGGGTGTCGAGTGCGTCAGGGTCAAATGGGATAAAGATGAGAACGGTGCCTGGCTCATGAGCGAAGAGGAAGGCTCGGAATTTGACCTGCGCGCCGATATCGTCACCCTGGCGATGGGTTTTCTGCATCCGGTGCATGAAGGCATGCTCGAACAACTTGGCGTCGAGCAGGATAGCCGTGGCAATGTCAAAGGCGATACAGAGGGAGGCAAAGCCTACTATACCTCTGTCGACAAGCTCTTCGCCGCCGGTGATATGCGCCGCGGCCAGTCGCTGGTGGTGTGGGCCATCCGCGAAGGACGCCAGTGCGCCCGCTCCGTTGACCAGTATCTGACGGGGTCTACCAACCTGCCGCGATAATGCACAGATGGTCATCGTGGTCGGAAGACCACATGTTGCGGGAGCGGTCCTCTGGCCGCGATATGCACAATGCCAAAATGGCGTATGCGCTGGCGCTTATCCCCTTCCAACTATCAAAACACAAGATTAAGGCCACGGACAATTGCATGAATGATAAACGCAACAACGATAATCCTGAACTCTACATAGTCCCTCCTCCGGAACCCGCTCCCGACCGCACTCCCGGAAAATTCAGGGAGCCGGTCGGCGTCCCCGCATCCCACGCCGTCGCCTGGGTTCTCATGGGTTGGGAATATTTCAAAAAAGCGCCTACAGCCTGGATTGCCGTCACTATCATCTGGGTTGGCGGCAGCCTGTTGCTCTCAATGATCCCGCTGGCATCCATGCTGGTGAACCTCGTCTTTCCGGTCCTGGTTGCCGGCATGATGCTGGGCTGTGCGGCCATCGAACGTGGAGAGACATTCACAATCTCGCATCTCTTCGACGGTTTCAGACTGCCGCAAAGAGGACGCCTGATCACCCTTGGCGCTTTCAATATCGTCATTACCCTGGTCGCCATCATGTTGATCGGCATTCTGTTTTCGACGCTTGTCGGCGGTAGCTCGGATATTACCGACCCGCAGGAGTTGCAGGCTGCGATTATGGGCAATGAAACCTCCGGCCTGCTGTTGCTGTTAATATTGATGGCGCTGCTTCTGCCTGTCATGATGGCATTCTGGTTCGCCCCACTGCTGATCGCCATTGACAACAAGCAGGTGGTTGATGCATTGAAATTCAGCTTCAGCGCATGCCTGAGAAACGCCCTGCCCCTGCTGGTATACGGGCTGCTGTTTCTGCCCCTCTTCATCCTCTCCTTTTTTCTCATGGGGCTGGGCTTCCTGGTCGTGATACCCATGATCTATGCATCCCTCTACGCCTCCTATAAAGATATATTTCACGAGTCCAGGATAGAGTGACACATGAGAGCACCGAGATGAACGCCGCCATCAACTTATCCGATCTCGTCGAAACCATGGAATCACAGGACGATGAGAGTGAACTCTTCGTCAACAGCCGCACTGGTGAGATCCTGATCTTCAGTGAAGAGGAGATCATTATTGCAGAAGGCGGAGATGATCCGGCTCGCTTCCCGCAGTGGCAGCGTGAAATCATCCAACGCGCCAACGAAGCTCTCGACAGTGATGACTATATCGAGATGAGCGCAGCACATGAGATCGATGACTACGCAATGATGCGCGATTTCTGCGATTCAATCTCCGATGTAGTGATCTCCGACCAACTCCACGCATCCATCAGGGGACGCGGAGCTTTTCACCATTTCAGAAAGAGCGTCGAAGAACTCGAACTGGTGGAGCAGTGGCTTGCATTCAAGCACGAAGCCTACAAAAAAGCCGCCATCGCGTGGTGTGAAGAGAACAACATCAACTACAGTTGACGAGGAAGTCATCATTGCGGGCACAACGCAAAGCACTAATTATTCCTGGGGCAAAATTGAACGCGCCTTGTGCGATCCGAAGGATAAATTACAAGGATGTAATTTATAATATCAATCAAATTGCCGCGTCGCCTATGGCTCCTCGGAGTGACCGCTGAATACTCTTAATGTGTAGCTACACATAGATACTCATTGCTGTCATTTAGAATTTCTAAGTATTAGGAAGTATCAATGCGCCTGTGGTCTAAATATGGCTTTTAGCCTGAAAAAAAGATAGGCTAACATGTGAATATGTGATTATATGATGTCGGAGATTAATTATCGCATTTCGGCCTTTAGCAAATGCCTGACCACCTTGTTATGGAGAATTGATTATGGAGACCACAGCGTATACCGGCAGCACCAGGTGGCCAGAGCTCGTCGTGAATAAAATCAGCCTTACCGAGCCTTTCACATGGCTCTCGAAAGGCTGGAAGGACATGCGCGACGCAAGACAGTACAGTTTCAGATATGCTGCCGTTATCGTGCTGATCAGCGGCTTGATGACGTTGGGCTTAGTAGTAACAGATAAGCTGTTTCTCTTGCCCTTCCTCATCTCCGGCTTTTTTCTCGTTGCGCCGGCCATAGGTATCGGCCTGTATCAAATGAGTGCGCACCTGGAGCGAGGAGAACCCCTTAAGGCCTGTAACGCGCTGGAGGCCTTGAAGCGCAATCAGAGCCAGATCAGCTTCGTCACCGGCGGTTTCTTCATCATCATGCAGCTCTGGATAGCCGTAAATTTCGTGCTTTTTGCCCTGCTCTATACCGGCATTTCTCCACCGCTCGAGAACTTTTTCAGCAAGTTGTTCCTATCCGAAGAGGGTAGAGTGTTTGCGATAGCGAGTATCGCGGTCGGCTTCTTCTTTGCATGGTGCGCCTACGCGATCAGCGTCGTGACGGTGCCCATGCTGCTCGACCGCAAAGTGGATGGATTCACGGCAATTCGCATCAGCATCAAGGCCGTGTTGCAGAACATGCCCGCCATGATGCTGTGGGCGTTTCTCATCGTGCTGATCGTCGGTCTTGGACTGCTCACCTTTTACGTCGGCCTGCTCGTAGCCCTACCCCTGATCGGACACGGAACCTGGCACGCTTATCGAGCGCTGGTGCCGTCAGCNGAATGAGGGCGTTTCGGGCGGTAAAAAGGAGCCTGCCCATTCTGAGCGAGTTGTAGGTAAGCGTTGTCTAGGNCACCATAAACCCATGCATCTCCGTTGACAACAAAGCGAGCATTACGTCAGATGACACACAAAGACGNAAGCAACTGGCGTGTTGGATTTTACGCAATGCCTTCTCGCTATTAGAACAGTTCTCAATGGTTCAAAAAACTTGACGGAATGACTCAGGGCGTGAAGTATCTTGGCTGCCCGAATAACAGGAACACTATTTCGTACACTGGCAATCTATGACTGAATCCTCTCAAACCCAAAACATGGCAGTATTCTGTGACTTCGAGAATGTTGCGCTCGGTGTACGTGATGTCAACTATGCGGCTTTTGATATCCAGAGAGTTCTGGAGCGATTACTGCTGAAAGGCAATATCGTGGTGAAAAAAGCTTATTGCGACTGGGATCGCTACAAGGAATTTAAAGCACCCATGCACGAAGCGGCTTTTGAATTGATCGAGATCCCCCATGTTCGGCAGTCGGGTAAGAATTCAGCAGATATCCGAATGGTCGTAGATGCCCTGGATCTTTGTTATACCAAGCTCCACCTAAACACCTTCGTTATCATTAGTGGAGACTCTGACTTCTCGCCACTAGTTAGCAAACTACGAGAAAATAACAAGCTCGTCATTGGTGTTGGTGTAAAACAGTCCACATCGAATCTACTTACTGCCAACTGTGATGAGTTTATCTTCTATGACGACCTGGTACGAGATGCTAAAAAGCCAGCTCGAAGCCGACGTAAGATCTCCACCAAAAAAACTGCCCGGAAAAAGGCGACGAAACAGGTGACGAGCGAAGAAGAGAAGAAAAAACAGGAGGCGTTGGAGCTAGTCATCGCAACAGTGGAAGATCTGTTCCAGGATCGAGATGAAATGGAGAAAGTTTGGGGCTCCATGGTAAAACAAACCCTGAAACGTCGTAAGCCTGGCTTCAACGAGAGATATCATGGATTTAGCACTTTCAGTAAACTGCTTGAAGAAGCGCAAGCGCGAAATCTACTGATACTCGAAGCCGATGAAAAGTCCGGTGGCTACATGATTAAGAGTGTAGTAACAGAGGAGTAAATTGGCTGTATTAGTACAGGACAGAAACAACTGCCCCCCTTATCTGTCTTTCACATTCACAGTCACTCCTGTGACTTCCTGCGCTTGCGCGCCCTTGGATGCGCCTTGTCATACACCTGCGCCAGGTGCTGAAAATCAAGATGGGTGTAGATCTGGGTGGTACTGATATCGGCGTGGCCAAGCAACTCCTGCACGGCGCGCAAATCACTGGACGACTCCAGCAGGTGGCTGGCGAAGGAGTGGCGCAGCATGTGCGGATGCAGGTGCTGCGCAAGACCCTGACGCTGCGCCCAATACGCCAGGCGCTGCTGTACCGTTCGCGGACTGATACGCGCGCCGCGCCTGCTGACAAACAGCGCCAGCTCCCGGGTGGATGCAAGCAGGGGTCTCGCCTTCAACCAGGCGTCCAGGGCATTGCGGGCCATGCCGCCTACCGGTACACGCCGGGTTTTTGCCCCTTTGCCGGTTACCTCCAGCTGATCGCCGACGGCAGGCAGATCCTCCACATTCAATGACACCAGCTCGGCAAGACGCAAACCTGAAGAGTAGAGGAGCTCCATCATGGCGTGATCGCGCAGCAGCAGCGGATCGCTGCCTTGCATATTCAGCAGTTGGGCCACCTCGTCGGCATCCGCCAGATGCGGCAACGGGCGCTTCACCTTTGGCGCACGCACTCCCTCTGCCGGATTTTGCGTTGCCGCCCCCTCTCGAAGCAGATAACGATAGAAACAGCGCAGACTGGAGAGCTGTCGCTGCAGGCTCTTGCCTCCAATGCCGTCGCGATGGCGGCTGGCAATCCACGCCCGAACCTGGTGTTGATGAACCTGTGACCAGCGAATCTCTTCACTGGAGGGGAGTTGCTGCAGCAACCACGTGGAAAACTGTTTCAGATCCCGCTGATAGCTCTCCAGCGTGGCCGCCGAGAGGCGTCGTTCATAGCGAATATAATCAAGAAATGCAGCGATCAGGTCAACCGGGTGACTCATACTTCAGCAGAGATGCGCGCCAGCAGGTGGCTGACCAGGCCGCCGAGGCGCTGCAGAAAACCGGTATCCTTGCCGGGATGAAAACGCTGCGCATCGCGGCTGCCGATTGCGAGGATGCCGCTGGTGTGCTTATACTCCAGCGGAATCAATGCGGCGGAACCTGTCTCTGCAGCCAGTGAACCAAACAGATACTCCAGCTGCTCTTTGTTCAAAGCACCGCACTTTGGCTTCCCCTGCTGCAAAAAATCGGCAAACATCAGCGAGGCCTGCTGGCCTTCGTTGACAGCCTTCTCCATATTATCATCAGCAAACAGGCGCAGCTCTACCGCATCCGCATCGAACTGTTCACGCAGATCATCGAGCAAGATATCCATCAAGCTTTCGAGATCATTACTTTCGATCAACATCAGCGTCAAATCATAGAGACGCTTGTTGAGGCTTTCATTCTCGCGGGCAACCCCGATCAACTCCTCCAGCTGGGTGCGGTATTCATCCGCCTTCCCCCTGAGGAGCTTTACCTGGCGTTGAATCAGAGAGATGCTTCCACCACCGGCATCATGGAAGATCTCCAGCTCCAACAGCCTTTCGGGGTGACGTTCAAAATAGTCGGTATGGCGCTGGAGGTACTCACCAATCTCAGCTTCATACTGCTCATCAATCATCTCTTTCTCTTCTCTCATAACTCAATCACTCCTTCAAAAACTGTCACAGCCGGACCTGTCATCCACACGGGGTCTGCGTCGCCTTTCCAGCTTATTACCAGCTCGCCGCCAGGCGCCTTTACATTGACTCTCTCATCGAGAAGCCCGCGTTGAATACCGAACACGACTGCAGCGCAGGCCCCGCTACCGCATGCAAGCGTCTCACCCGCGCCTCTCTCATAGACGCGCAGCGCAATCTCTGAACGCGACAGGATCTGCATGAAGCCGGCATTGACGCGCTGCGGAAACAGCGCATGTGACTCCAGCAGCGGGCCCAGTCGCTTTAGATCAGCATGCGCCACATCGTCGACAAGCATCACCGCATGCGGGTTTCCCATCGATACAACGCCGATCTGATAGATATCTCCATCGAGCTCGATTGGGTAGGTCAGCGCCTGCTGATGTGCGTCAAACGGGATTTGCGACGGAACAAACTGCGGCACGCCCATATCGATACGCACAAGATCATCCGCCTCATAATAGAGAGTGATCATACCCCCTGCTGTTCCCACCTTCAATTCATCCTTGCCGGAGGAGAGTCCCTGGTCACGCACAAAGCGGGCAAAGCAACGCGCCCCGTTGCCGCACTGCTCAACCTCTCCACCATCAGCATTATAGATGCGGTAGTAAAAGTCAGTTCCAGCGCTGCGCGCCGCCTCAACCAGCAGCACCTGGTCACAGCCGATTCCAAAACGACGTTTAGCTATAAAACGTATCTGCCTGGGACTCAACTCAAACTGCTGATCAATGGCATTCAAGACCACGAAATCATTACCGAGGCCGTGCATTTTTGTAAAAGAGAGTTGCATCTCGTAAGTTTAGCAGAAGCAGCGCCGACAATACCTTTACGAAAAGGAAAAATCGTCTATCACCACGAAGGAACTTCTCCGCGAAACTATCACCTCAGGAGTCGGCAAGTGACGGATAGTCTGTGTAACCCTCCGCGCCGCCGCCATAAAATGTCTCCGGATTTGCCTCGTTCAGCGCTGCACCCTGTGCAAAGCGCTCAACCAGATCCGGATTCGCAATATAGGGTACGCCGAAGGAGATCAGGTCGGCCTCGCCTGCTGCAAGGGCTGCATTTCCCTTCTGTTTATCGTATCCACCGTTGGTCATGTAGTTGCCATCCCAATGCTGCTTCAACGAGTGCAAATCAAATGCCGGACCGGCAGCGCCCGGAGCATCACTCCCCATCTCCGTGACATGCAGGTACGCCAGGGCGAACTCGTTCAACATGTTAATAACCCGGGTGAATGTTGCCTCCGGATTCGAATCGTACATGTCATTGAATGGCTGCAGGGGCGAAAGACGCACAGCAACGCGATCATCGCTCCATACCGAGGCAACGGCTTCCGTTACCTCCATCAACAAACGCGCCCTGTTGTCAATCGAGCCGCCATATACATCACTGCGCTGATTTGTAGCGTCACGCAGAAACTGGTCGAGCAGGTAGCCGTTGGCGGCATGAATTTCGACGCCGTCAAAGCCAGCCTGCTTGGCATGGGCCGCCGCGACCCGGTACTGAGTGATAATTGCCGGNATTTCGTCAAGCTCAAGTGCACGCGGCGTCACATAAGGCTGGGGACCGCTATAGGTGATTGCCTCGCCATCGGGCTTGATAGCTGACGGCGCGACGGGCAGCATTTCACCGGGAAGCAGCGACGGGTGGGAGACTCTGCCGGTGTGCCAGAGCTGCAGGAAGATATGCCCGCCTTTCTCATGCACGGCATCGGTCACCGCCGTCCAGCCGGCAACCTGTTCATCGCTGTGAATGCCGGGCGTTGCCGGATAGCCAAGCGCATCATCGGCTATCTGGCTTCCCTCTGTGACAATCAGGCCCGCACCCGCACGCTGGGAGTAGTGTTCGACATTCAATGGCTGTGGCACATTGCCTTGTGCGGCGCGGTTGCGCGTCATTGGCGCCATGACAATGCGGTTTGCCAGATGATAGGGACCGACCTGAATCGGGGTAAAGAGATCAATATTCGACATCATGGATTTTGCCACGTAATAATAACTCGTTAATCCTACCCCATAAACCGGGGATATTTCAAAAATATGCTAAAGTCTGGCTCGTATCAATCATGACAACGGGAAACATAGAGATGAAATATATTGTTGAATCACAAAAGAGCCTTGAACAGGCAGCAGCTGACCTGGAGGCTGCGGTAGCAAAGCATCAATTTGGCGTACTGCATGTTCACGATCTGCAGGCGACCCTGAAAAACAAAGGCGTTGATTTTCCCAATGGATGCAAAGTGTTTGAAGTCTGCAATCCTCACAAGGCAAACACCGTACTCAACGAGGACATGAGCCTCAACATGGCGCTGCCCTGCCGTATCTCCGTGTGGGAAGAGGATGGAATGACAAAAATCGGCATGCTCAGCCCCAAGGCGCTGCTGTCGGCGTTATCGGACTCTGCAGTACTCGCAAAGACTGCCGAAGAGGTTGAGGCGACTTCGATCGACATTATCAATGATGCGAAGTAGTCTTCGACAAGCTTTCCGTTCACCAACCAAGGCAACTGTAACGCATGCTCACAACGACTATTGATCAAGTAAACGGGATCGCGATTCTCGAACCGGATAATACGCTCTCAAAAGATGATTTTCTCACCGCTGCCCACATCATCGACCCATATATCGGCAGGCTGGGTGAGTTGAACGGCCTGATTATCCATACGGAGTCATTTCCGGGCTGGGATTCATTTGCAGCGCTCTCTTCACATCTCACATTCGTGAAAGAGCATCACAAAAAAATTGCCCGTATAGCATTTGTCACTGACTCTCCAATCGGAAGCCTGGCTGAAAATATCGCCTCCCACTTCGTCAGTGCGCAAATCAGGACATTCCCGTTTAGGGAGCTCAAGCAAGCCAAATTCTGGATAAATAGCAGATAGGTTTCAGGTTTTGGCAGGCTATCAATACGACATGGTCGCTGTCCAAAAATAGCTTCCCGGTCCTGCTAGCCAGCTGTCCCTATTCGGCGTTGCAGCAGGAGTTGCATAACGCTGCTATGCGCCCTTGCTACTTCCTGAATACGAACAACATTTCTGCGCGATACCGGGAAGTTATTAACGGGCAACTCATTAGCGTCTGTTGATATAGAATATACCGATCTTATTGGAAGTGAGGAACCTGCAATGCCTTTTTTACGATATTTCGTGCCCCTGCTGATGCTTCTCATCGGCATCGTTTTTTTGAGCCTCGGATATCACCATTGGCAGACATCCAGCCAACTGCTGCGGGCATCAACAGTCGCCGAAGGTGCGATCATCAGCATAGACCCGTTCATGTCCAGCGAGGCCGGCAAATCCTCATCGCTGCAATACTTTCCCAAAGTGGCATTCACAACGTCGGCAGGTGAGCAGGTTGAGTTTCAATCCACGGTCACCCGCCGTGCAGATCACTACAAAAAAGGCGACCAGGTAAGGGTGCTATACCAGCAGGACGATCCGCAAACAGCAGTCATCGGCTCTTTCAACGACCTGTGGGTGCTGGCGCTCATCTTCACGATTTCCGGAATGATGGTGGTAGTGCTCTCAGGCTGGTTTTTTCGCCGCGCCCTTCGTAGATAAACTGCATTGACTGCTCACTCAAGCGATGGAGCTACAGGAGACTTTACCATCGCTTCACACTTGAAGAGGGATGCAGTCTCAGTGCCTGCGTAAAAAGTTCAGGGCAATAGCTTTTCACCTGTGTAGAGCGATTCGATGGTTTCGCGCTCCCGTATCAGGTGAAACTGATCCCCGTCGACCATCACCTCGGCTGCACGCGGTCTGCTGTTGTAGTTGGAGCTCATGGTGAATCCGTAGGCGCCGCTCGAACGCACCGCCAGCAGGTCACCGGCCCTGATACTGAGTTCACGATCCTTTCCCAGAAAATCGCTGGTTTCACACACCGGACCGACGATATCATAGATACCATCTCGCCCTTGTGAGTGACGCTCGAGCGGAATAATCTGCTGCTCGGCCTGATACAGCGCGGGCCGCAGCAGGTCATTCATGGCTGCGTCGACAATGACAAAATCCTTCTCCTGCGTGGGTTTCAGGTACTCCACTTTTGTCAGCAGTACGCCGGCGTTCGCCGCAACGGCGCGCCCGGGCTCCATGATAATTTCAAGATTCAACTTGTCGAGACGGGTGCGAATGGCTTTTGCATACTCCTGCGGATGCGGCGGCTCCTCGTCATTGTAAGGAACCCCCAGGCCGCCGCCGAGGTCGATGTGGCGAATATTGATGCCCTCTTTCGCCAGGGTGTCAATCAGGGACAGCACCCGCTCCAGTGCATCGAGAAAGGGAGAGAGCGTGGTCAACTGGGAGCCAATGTGGCTATCGACACCAATAATCTGCAAATGCGGCAGACGCGCAGCAAAACGATAGAGTTCGATCGCGGCATCAACATCGACGCCGAACTTGTTCTCCTTCAGACCGGTCGAGATGTAGGGGTGCGTATTGGCATCGACATCCGGGTTGACGCGCAGTGAAACCGGCGCGGTTTTATGCATCGCTGCAGCAACGGCATCGAGACGCTTCAGCTCCGAGGCCGACTCAACATTGAAGCAGTGAATCCCGATTTCCAGCGCCCGCTGCATCTCATCGACTCTTTTACCGACTCCGGAAAAAACAATTTTAGAAGCATCGCCACCAGCTGCCAGCACACGTTCCAGCTCACCAAGCGAGACGATATCGAAACCCGAACCGAGGCGTGCCAGCAGATTCAGAACGGCAATATTGGAGTTGGCCTTGACCGCATAGCAGACCAGGTGAGGGTGTCCCTCGAAAGCGTCATTGAATGCATGCCAATGGCGCTCCAGCGTAGCACGGGAATAGACATAGCAAGGGGTGCCATATTGCTCTGCAATCTGCGCCAGCGGAACCCCTTCGGCATGCAGTTGGTCATCGATGTAGTGGAAATGATCCATATTCAGCTCTTGGATTGATCCTGTTCGTCGTGTTGTTTCTGTTCATCCTGTTTTTCATCAGGCATATAGAGCGGACCTTTCTGCCCGCAGGCTGTCACAGATACTGCCGTGACAAGCAGCACCATGACAAGTTGTCGATGTGAGATATGATGCATTTCAGTTACCATCCGGGTTTGCACAGTTTCGGCACTTCACCCTCCATACCGAGAGCCTGGCGCATGAAGAGAGCCTTTGCCGGGGCAATGCGGTCGGTGATGTTCAGCCCCAGGTTGCGCAATTGGCGCAGTCCAGGCGTGTCATTGCTGAACAGCCGGTTGATCGCCTCCATGCTCTTTTGCGTCAACAGGTTGTCACCCCGGCGGGAGCGTTCATAACGTCTCAGCGTAGAGTATGATCCTATCGGGCGGCTTCTCTGTCGCGCATCCACAATCACCTCGATCAGAAGTGCGGCATCGCGAAAGCCCAGGTTGACGCCCTGCCCCGCAAGCGGATGGATCTGGTGAGCCGCGTCGCCGACCAGCGCCAGCCTGCTGCCGATATAAGTTTCTGCATGCCTGGAGACGAGCGGATATGCAGCACGCGCGGAAGTATGCGTGATCTCTCCAAGACGCTGTTGCGATGCCTCTGCAAGCGCTTCACAAAAACCGGCATCATCCATCTCGATCAGTCCCGCGGCATGGTCGGCGGTGGTCGACCATACAATCGAGCACTGCGTACTGCTGACAGGAAGAAACGCCAGCGGTCCGCTGGGAAGGAATCGCTGCCATGCCGTCTCTTCGTGCGTGTTGGCAGTGGTGACCGTTGCAACCACGGCGCTTTGATGAAAATCATGGATATTNACAGCAATCCCCGCCTTGTCACGCATCTGTGAGTTGCTGCCGTCGGCTGCAATCAACAGCTGCGCATGCAGCTGTTCACCATTCACCAGCGTGACGCTGACAGCATCGCTGCCGGCGAGCGTTTTTTCAACAGTGGTCGATGTATAGAGACAGATGCTGGAGAGGCTCTCCACCTGCTCCCACAACGCGGCAACAATGGTTCGATTCTGAATGATATGGCCAAGATCCGCTTCTCCGATGGCGGCGCTGTCAAAATGGATATCACCCATATCGAGGTTATCCCATACACGCATCTCCCTGTAGGGCTGAACACCGCGCCGCACGATGCCTTGCCAGGCGCCAAGGTTCTCCAGCAGCTGCTGCGACCCCCGGTTGATCGCGGAGACACGCACATCGATTTCCTCTGCAGGCCACTCTCGCTGCGGTTCTTGCTGCTCGATTATTGCAACATCAAGACCCGCTTCAGCCAGTCCACAGGCAACTGCGGCGCCGACCATACCCCCGCCGACGATAATGACGTCATGACGATTGTTGCTGCTGTTCATATCACTCATTACCTGGCCTTAAACCCATAAGGCATCAAGATCTTTTATTCTCTCGCAAAGAGGCAGAGACGCAAAGGGTTTTTCTTGCCGAGCCTGGTCTACATGGAAGCAGGTCAGGGGCGTAAGCAGGGCGCGAAAGCTGTGTGCCTTTGCGAGAGGCTTGTATGAAATTAGATGCATTTGTGAAGTTGTTGCTTACTCAAGAGGCAGTCCTCTTGCCAGGCGTGACTGTATGCCACCAAGCCCCATCGCATGACGCGCGATACGGTGACGCACTCCGGGTAGCAGGTCTGCAGCCAGCATACCGAGATTACGCCCCATGGAGATGCCTCTCAACGGGTTGCCGAAGAGCCGCACCAGACCGTCTGTCAGCAGTGCAACCTGCTGCTGGTCCGGCAGGCGCTGTTTCTGGTACTGCTGCAAAAGCTGCTCTGATCCCGGATCCTGCTGCTGCCTGAGTGCATCTGCCAGCAGATCGGCAAGCACCGCAATATCACGCAAACCAAGATTGAAGCCCTGCCCCGAAATGGGATGCAGTGCATGGCCGGCGTTGCCAACCAGCGCGATGCGCGGGCGCACCGCTTCATTGGCGGTCATCAGTGTCAGCGGATAGGAGAAACGTCTGCCAATTCGGCTGAAGCGCCCGCAGCGAAAACCAATGCGCCGCTGCAGCAAGGCGATAAATGCATCGTCATCGAGCGCCATTACACCGTCACTGGCTTCACTGCTTATCGTCAAAACCACGCCGAAACGGTTCTCCGTCATGGGCAGCAGTGCCAGCGGGCCGTTGGGCGTAAAGCGCTCATAGGCAATATTGTGATGCAGAATACCCGGTGTGACATTTGTCACTATGGCTGTCTGGCCATACTCCCATTGACGGGTTTTGATATCGAGCTGCTGGCGAATCAGCGACTGCCCGCCGTCTGCAGCAACCAGCAGCCGCGTCGTCAACTGCTGCTGCCGGCCATCGGCTTCGATAGCCACGCCGAGCTGATCACCTGTTTGCGAAAAACCCACCACCGTGGCGGGAGAGATACGGCTGACATTGCTATTATCAAGCCGCTGCATGATCGCACTACCCAGCTCCCGTGCCAGGGCGACATAACCAAGAGCAGGAACCTGCTCTTCAGCGGCATCGAGATGGGTAAAACCAAAACCGCCGCGTTCAGAGACATGTATTTTCCTGATTGCGGTAGCACCCGGCGCCATCGACTCCCACAGGCCGATGCCTTCGAAAACACGCTTACTGCCATAGGCCAGTGCAATAGCACGGTCATCAAAACTGGGCTGGTGATCGGCTGACGCCTCAACGCTCTCGATAATGGCAATGCGCGCTCCGCTGTTAGCCAGTGCGCTGGCCAGCGTGCTCCCGGCAAGCCCCCCACCGGCAATCACTATGTCGAAATCACTCATCTTCAGCGCTCGTTTACTCTAATACAAGATGCATTTTCAGGTCACATGGTGCAAGACTCTTTGTTTATTACACACCAGTCCATCCCGGAGATATGATCTCTCCCTTTGGTCAAAATGGCATTGACTTAGCGTCCGTTAGTCTGTGCGCATCTGTGGTTACTTTTTCATCAAAGCCTCGATCTCATGCGGTGTTTTGGGGACGTCTTTCGAGAGGACATCATGCCCCTCTTTTGTCACCAGCACATCATCTTCGATGCGGATGCCGATTCCCTGCCATCTC
>JGI24023J19991_10002358_pt1 | contig 13836 bp, 12 predicted proteins | sample Cruoilmetagenom1_FD_19991 | JGI IMG/M metagenome (IMG submission 19991) | reverse complement strand
CAACAAGCCAATCTGTTTAAATACCTCCTGCATCGAAGCGGAAGTACCGATTATTCTATTCAGGTTGTAATGGCTGCTCTGTTCATCCGCAATGAAGTTGATGACATGGCTGAGTTTTCTGGATTTTTCCGCCCTTCTCAGCAGAAACTGGATTTTATCAATATCAAGTGGTTTCTCCAGATAATCAAAAGCACCTAATGCCATAGCTTTAATAATCAGTTCAAAATCACCTTGACCTGAAATTATGGCGACATACAGGTCTTCCTGAAGAGCCTTAATCTCCTTTAGCAGGTCGAGGCCGTTATGCCCTCCGAGATTGTAGTCTAGAAAGACAAAATCAACCCTGTTCTCTTCCAGATATTCCAGAGCTTTCTGCCGGGTGGTAACACCAGACACCTCATGCTCAGAGGATAGAAGAGACTTAAAGCTTTTAAGGATATTAACCTCATCATCAATCACAAGGATCATTGCCATACTAACCTATCTCCCCGACGGCAGAATTAACTGGAAGTCTGATATCAAAACAGATTTCCCCTTCCATTTGAAACACATCAATCTTTCCCTGATGCCTTTCAATTTCCAGCTTCGATATAGCCAGTCCCAACCCGGTACCTTCCTTTTTTGTAGTAAGAAAAGGCTCAAACAGGTCTTCAGCGGAGAGGATATCACCCGAATTCCAAGTGTTACAGATACGGATCGAAACCCATTCATCATCTGATCGAGTTGAAACAGAAAGTTGGCCGCCATCGGGCATAGCCTGAATGGCATTGACAAATAGATTCATAAAACAGATTCTTAATTTTTCACTATCAACATATAATTCAGGAAGATTCGAATCAAGATATATGGATAAATCAATACCATTCTGTTCAATCAGATAGCTCAACAGTTTTAATACACCTTCAATAATCGGGTGAATATCCTGATCGGTAAAATCCATTCGAGTTGTATGGGAAAACTCAAGCAGCTCTTTAACTTTGTCATTTATCCTGTCAATCTCTTCCAGGATAATCGTCATTTCTTCTTCGCCGGCTGATTCCTTCAAATGTCTGGCCCGGACAATCTGGGCCATCATCTTTATAGAACTGAGGGGGTTACGTATTTCATGGGCCAGCCCGGCAGCTACCTGCCCGGCGGTGGCAAACCTTGCTGACTTTATTAATTCATCCTGAAGTTTTTTAATCCTTTGATTATACAGATCGATACGATGAATCAGGAGATTGTAATTAGACGCAATTATACTGAATACATCATTTTTACCAATTGTAATTTCATCATTCGGATAGTCAAAGCTGAAATCCGAAAAACCAGAGATTATTTTCATGAACGAAGCATTTATACTACGAGCCAGAAAAAAATAGATTACTAGAGCAATCAGAACACCAAGAGTAACGATAATGGCAATCTGATGGTTAAAGTACTTAAACGCTTTATCGCTGCTTTCAACAGAGATTCCCAGGCAAACGGCACCCCAGTAATCACCTTTCAGAATAATCGGTTCGAGAATAATAGAATATCGGTCATTATTAAGAATCTGGTTCCGCCGGATGATAGTCTCCCCCGCTTTGAGCCTGGAAATTGTTTCCTCATTAAGATTCTCCAATCCCTGGTAAGTCGCAATAATCTTGGAATCTCCCCGGTATATACCGTTATCCATTAATGTGAGTGTTTTTAAATAGTCAACAAAATCCCTGGAAAACAAAGACCCCGCCATAAAAGACCCGATAACCTGCCCATTATACTCAATCGGCGCTACAGCCCGGATGGCAAATCCCGATTTTCCATGTTCAAAACTTACGCCTAACTTACCCTCCAAACCTTCCCGAATCAGAGGCTGATCAATCTTTACATCCCCTGAAATCGACGGGTTATGCCCCCGGAAAATCACCTTACCATCGATATCCTCTATTTCAATGATATCGAGTAGGTTCATCTTATAAAAATCAATAATCTCATTCTCAAATTGCTCACTTACACCATGTATCAGCCTGTCGGTAATAAAGCTTTTTTTTGAATAGACCGAAGCAACTGCCAGACATTTTTCTTTAATTGTTTCAAACTCGTTAAAATAAGCAGATACTCCATCCCTGAGGCGCAATTCCGTCTCGAATCGAACCGTTTTATATCTTGTATAGTAATTTGCCCAGAACGAGAAAACGCCCGGAATAAGAATAATCAGAAAGAACGCGAACAGAATCTTTCGATTCAACTTGTAATTAAGAAATCTGAACATCATAGCTCCGGTCTTCCAATGAAGAGAGCCCAAGTGTAACCGAATTCCCCGGATCTTAAAACAGAATGCGCAACATCTTGATAATCCTCGGAGAATAATCATACTTGAGTCATGAGTGAGCTAATTAAGAACAACAAAGATAAACAGAATCAGCTGAAAAGCATCATTATGGAAATCCATGCAGGTAAAAACCCCAAGGAAGTTAAAAAGAAATTCGACAAACTCATCCGAAATGTCAGCCCCGAAGAAATTGCCGAAATGGAGCAGGGGCTCATACAGGAAGGAGTACCGGTAGAACAGGTTCAAAGCCTCTGCGACGTCCATGTCTCGGTTTTTAAATCTGCATTAGAGGATGCTCACAGGGGGAAAGTTCTCCCGGGCCATCCTGTACACAGTTACCGTGAGGAGAATAAAGCGGCAAAAAAGTATGCCCGGATTTTAGTGCGGGAATCCCGGAACGCCGACCGTAGCGGAAGCAGTTTCTCATCAGCAATGGAGGATATGGAAGCCCTGGAAATCCATTTCAGACGGAAGGAGAATCAGCTTTTTCCCTACCTGGAAGCGGTAAACTTCACAGGACCTTCCAAGGTGATGTGGGGGAAGCACGATGAGATCCGTGAAGCATTCAAAGATGTCCGCAAAGCACATTCAGCAGGACATAACAGAGATTTGCGCCGAAAAGTCAAAGCCTTAACTGGAGCCATCAGGAGGATGATTTTCATGGAAGAGCGTATACTCTTCCCCACAGCATTGAGAAAGCTGCCCGAAAAATCCTGGGTGGAAATCAGGCGGGGCGAAGCGGAAATAGGCTATGCCTGGATAAGCCCGGGCAATCTCTGGGATGCCAATGTCGTCCAATCGGAAAGTCCAACTGCCATAAATGCAGCCCCGGTAAAAACCAGTCCGGACTCCCGGATTCCCCTTGAAACAGGAGAGCTTCTCCCCTCCCAATTGAACATGATGCTTAAAGCCCTGCCCTTCGATCTGACATTTGTGGACAGCGAAGATAAAGTTCGCTATTACTCCCAGGGGAAGGAACGTCTATTCCCCAGAAGTCCGGGTATCATCGGCCGGGATGTTGCCAACTGTCATCCTCCCAAAAGCGTTCATATTGTTGAAAAGATTGTGCAGAGTTTCAGGAATAAAGAAATGGATGTGGCTGAGTTCTGGTTCACTATGAACGACCGCTTTATTCACATCCGCTACTTCCCGGTTTACAGTGAACTTGGTCTGTACAAAGGCACCATCGAAGTGAGTCAGGATGTAACGGATATCCGGGCCCTCAAGGGCGTAAAAAAGCTTTTGGATTGGGAGTGAATTCTTTTCTAATTTAACCTCTGGGCGCACACCCGTTAATGCCTATTCCTGAAATGTTTCAGGCGGAGAAAAATGCAGGCAACCGTCTTACATACTCAGATCATCACCCTTGGACACCTTGTTGAAGATAAGCAGGGAAATTAGTGTCAGTACCGCCAGTATCGTTGAAAGAGCAGCGGCAATACCGTAATTACCCCGGATAATCTGGGTGTAGATTTCCACCGTCAGAGTCTTGGTTCGTCCGACATAGAGCAGAATTGCCGTAGAAAGCTCACTTATCATGGTTACCCAGCTTAAAATAGCACCGGAAATCAAACCCGCCGCCATCATGGGCATGGTGATTTTATAAAAGGCGTTGAGCTTGGAGCTGCCCAGACTCAGCGCCGCTTCTTCCACATTCATGGGAATCTGCTGCAGAACCGCAACACTGGATCTGATTGTAAAAGGCAGTCTGCGGAGAACTAGACCAATTACCATAATCGTCATTGTTCCACTGAGAAGAATCGGTGGTTTGTCAAATGCAATCAGAAGAGTAATACCAACAACAGAACCGGGAATGATAAAGGGCACCATGGATACGGTATCCGCGATACCTGTAAGGATGTTCCGTCGTCGAACGGTTATATAAGCAATAAGAGCGGCCAGAATCACGATAATAATCAGGGAGATACCGGGAATTATTATCGTATTTGAAATGGAACGGCCAACCTTTTCAAAGGCATCAGAGAAATTCCCTAAAGAATATCCGGGAACCATAACGGTCCCGTTAACTTTCCTGAATGCCGTATAGATGATGTAAACCTGAGGCATGATGGAAAGGCTGATCAGCGCATACGAATAGACATGGATTAAAACCTTGGTAAGCCCCCTGGCCTTTACCGGACGGATTTTATTCATGGAATTCATGGAGAACGTTTTACGGGTTGAAAGGTACTTCTGCACCAGGAAAATTATGGTTGTTATAATTATGGCAATAATGGAAATTGCTGCCGCAAAACCATCATCCCCCCCCAGTTCACTGATAAATTCGTTGAAGATGGTAACCGGAAAAGTCCGGAAACCTTCACCGATAAGCATTGGCGTACCAAAGTCAGCCAATGAACGCATAAAAACCAGGAGTCCACCTGCAAATAAGGTCGGCCCGATCAGGGGAACAATAATAATGAAAAATCTCTTCATTCCCGAACAACCCAGATTTTCACTGGCTTCCAGAAGGGAGTTGTCCACATTTTTCAGAGCACCGGAAACATAAAGAAAGATAAGAGGGTACAACTGTAGTGTAAGAACTACCAGAATCCCGGAGAATCCGTAAATACTGGGAAAATGAATACCAAAAGCATTTTTAAAAAAGGTAGTAATTACACCGCTTCTTCCCAGAAGAAGAATCCAGGAATAAGCACCGATAAAAGGTGCTGACATTGATGAGAGAATGATAAGAATTCGTAGAAAGGATTTCCCAAAAATCTCAAATCTGGTGAAAATATAAGCCAGAGGCATTCCCAGCAGTATTGTAAGAATGGTAACCCCGAAGGTCACTTTAAAACTGTTCAACAAGGTGTTGAAATAATACGGTTTACCGAAGAACTTAACGAAATATGCCAGCGTAAAAGTTCCTGTATCCTTATCCACAACAGCCTGAGATAACAGGTTGAACAGAGGGTAGATAAGGAAAATGGCATAAAGACCAAGTACAGAGAGAGTAACCAGACTCCAGATATCGTATTTCTTACGCATGGATTAGATTCCGGCTCCCGTCACGGGTAAAAATATTTATCTTCTCAGACTTGAGGGTCAGCTGAACTTCATCCCCTATTTTAAAAGGACTGTCCATTACCGACTCATGTATAATCTCGATAAGCTGTCCACTTGAGAGCTCTACCTGATAATGGGTATTAAGGCCAAGAAACACCACATCGGTAATACGGCAAATCAGACCCCCACTTTTCCCGGAAGCAGACATTGCTGACATCTGGAAATCTTCGGGACGGATTGAAAGTGTGACAGGCATATCAGAATCGACAGGAAGTCTCTCCATGGGAAAGGTAAACCGATCCATTGATACCAGCTTATCTGCGGCAGAATAATCCGCTTCAATCAGGTTGGTCCGGCCTATAAATGTGGCCACAAAGACATTGGAGGGCCGATGATAAATCTCCCTGGGAGTACCCACATGCTGAATTACACCGTCTTTCATCACGGCAATTCGGTCGGAGATGGCCATGGCCTCCTCCTGATCGTGGGTAACGTAAATAGTGGTAATGCCGACATCTTTCTGGAGGTCTCTGATTACCTGCCGCATTTCCATGCGGAGCTTGGCATCCAGATTGGATAAAGGTTCATCCATCAACAGGACGTCGGGTTTAATTACCAAAGCTCTGGCCAGAGCAACTCTCTGCTGCTGACCTCCCGAGAGACGCTCAGGCATTCGGTCCTTATATTCGAGAATCTGCATCAGTTCGAGAAACTCATCAGTGGCCATGCGAATCTCATCTTTGGGAAGCTTCCGGTTCTTCAGCCCGAATTCCACATTCTGCCGCACGGTGTAATGAGGGAAGATAGCATAATTCTGAAACACCATTCCGATGTTCCGTTTGCTCACCTCCATTTCGTTGATGAGCTTCTCGTTGAATCGGAACTCTCCGCCCTCTATGGTGTTAAACCCGGCAATCATCCTTAAAAGAGTTGTCTTGCCACAGCCTGATGGGCCGAGGAGGGTGAAGAATTCCTTATCACGGATTTCAATGGACAAATCCGGGATAATCGTGTTCTCTCCGTATTTCTTTAATGCGTTTTTAATTGAGATTCCTACACTCATATCCCGGTTCCGCTCCCTTAGCCCTGAATATCTACGTAGATATCTTTGAATTTATCACGTAATGCTTGTTTATTATCTGAGACGTATTTCATATCCTCTTCGATAATGTTGATTTCACTGATGGGGGTCATGTAATCAGGAGTAACAACCCCATCCATAACTGGACGGTTGGTAACGGTAGTGCCGTAGGCATTCTGAATCTCTGTAGAAGTGATGAAGTCAATAAACCTCTGAGCGTTCACCAGATTATTACAATCCTTGACTATGGCTGATCCAGCAGGAAGATAGACAACACCCTCTTCCATATAAACAACTTTAACATCCGCTCCATCACGTACGAGCTGGACACTGGGGTCTTCATAGGAAAGTCCCACTGTATATTCACCGTCTCGGACACCCTTCCAGACAGAACTGGAACTGTCAATTACCACAGTATTAGTGAAGAGAGCTTTCACAAAATCCCAGGCTTCTGCACTTTCATAATCACCCTTACCGATGGCGTTAAGCATATTGGTAAGATGAGCATAAGCACTGGAAGAAGCTGAAGGATTAGCTGAAACAATCTTACCCTTGAGAGCCGGGTTCAGAAGGTCTTTGTATCCTTTTACTTCAATATCACCGATCAGGCTCTTATTAATCAGAATAACACTGCCGTCAAGAACGTAGGAGGTGATGTAACCGGCCTTGTTCCGATAAATATCAATCACATTATCGTTGTTGGCGGATACATAAGACTGAAAAAGATCTTCGTTGTTCATGTAGGTGGCAAAAGCACCGCCGAAAGCAACATCCGCGTAGGGATTATTCTTCTCACTCTCAAGTCTTTTGAATACTTCGCCGGTTCCGGCGGAAATCACTTCCACCTTAACGCCGTATTTTGCTTCAAAGGCCGGGATGGTGGCATTGAGCAGGCCGTCACTGTTAGGCGAATAAACAACCAGTTTGTCTGTGGCAACCGGAGCTGCAGGTTCAGCTGAAGCTGTATCAGCGGCAGCCGGTTCTTCACTCTGCCCACCGGCAAAAGCAACCGTTGCTGTAACAAGAAGGACGAGTAACAGAATTAACAATTTCTTCATGGAAATCTCCTTTCGATTATATATCGACTTATGAATTATGATTCTCTCTCAGCCACAGTGCAAATGATTTCGTCAAAAATCTGTTAAAATATCTTAACGTTCATCTTCAAAGTCAGTCTGAAGCGGAGGGTTCGCCAAATTTCCCGGCCTTTTCAATAAACAAACCCATAAAAAGAACCAGAACCACCGTCAGACCGAGCCGGAGAGCCATAAACTTAAGACCGAGAAATCTCATTTCCACCAGCTCCTGAGGCAGCTTGATACAGGCCCAGGCTGAAAGAAAGATTACGATATTGGCCGTTCGGGCACCCTTCTTCAACAAAGAAGCCGCCAGGGGGAAGGCCACATACAAAGGCCCGGTGGGGATCATTCCCAGAAAAAATGCCAGGGCAAGACCGCTGATTCCAGAACTGTGCCCCAGATACTTTATCACCGTTTCATTTTTTACCCACACCGAAAAAAGTCCCATCAGAACCATAACTCCGGGAAGAATCTGAATAATCTCAACAAAAAAACTCCAGGAAGCTTTGTATGTCGGTTCCCGGTTTTCCGGATAAAGAACAAGCAAGACCACAGCTGCTATCAAAACAAGAGCGAGAAACAGAATCCCTTTCAACGGCTTCTGCTTCTTCATTCCAGGTTTCATCATCTGTCCCTGCTGCCCGCTCTGCCCGGGTTTCATTTCCTTGTTTTCCATCATCAGAGTATCACTCCCATAATCAGGGCTATCACCACAGCAACTACCAGACTGAGGCCGTTCCGTAAATATGTGAACTTCCGGCCCATGATTTTAGTCTCAATAGGCAGGGTAACAAACCCAATCATGGTAAGAGTCGTAATAAATGCCGCGGCAACTGCAATGGAAGCTCCGGAGTTAACAATGGATGCTGTGAGGGGAAAAGCAATCAGCGAAGGAATCATAAGAATCGAACCGGCGATAGACGCCAGTGCAATACCGTAGATACCGGACTGTTCTCCCAGCAGTCTTGAAATGGTTTCCGGCTTAAAGAAACCCATCATCAACCCCACCAGTATCAGAAGAATGAGAATGGCAGGTGCCATCTTGACAGTGCTTTTCAAAGCGATTTTCAAGGATTTCATCGACTTCTCTTTATTCCTGGAAAAAGAGATTATCAACCCCAGCACTGCAGCTGCATTAATAAATATAACGGTAATGTTCATATACGGGAGTTCCTCCGAAAGTAGTAATCGTGTGATTCCTGACTATCCTATAAGAGTTGAGCTGAGTTGTCATTATCCGGTGAATAATATCAATTCAATTATATTATTCATACTCATCAGGGTAGGGGGAATCATCGTTATGGACATGGGCATCAAGATATTAACCGACATTCTTAAACAACTGCTCCCCGGCCTGGCCGAATAGCAGATAATACAAGGTTATCATCGAATTATTGACACCTTTACGCTTTCGTTTTATTGTGTATACCGAAACCACAAGAAAGCGCTGTTTAAGGGAGTCCCCATGCCCCTCATCGACCGACAAAACAAGATTCTCAAGACTGTGGAACTGCTCAGAACAGTCTCTGTACAGGAGCTCAAAGAACGCCTTGAGGTATCAGAAGTTACCATCCGAAAAGATCTGAACTTCCTGGAAGACCAGGGCCTGATACTCCGCACCCACGGCGGTGCAAGACTGGCTCAGGACAGCAACAGGATGCGTACCCTCAATATCAGAAAAAGAGAAAATCCTGAACTCAAACGCATCATTGCCCACCAGGCAGCTACACTCATCAACGAAGGAGATACCGTTTATATCGATTCCGGTTCAACCTGTCAGGCCCTGGCCGAAAAACTACGGGATAGTAAACGCTCAGTCCGGGTTATTTCCAACGCCCTGCCCATACTGAATATCCTGGCGGACTGCGAAAGCATCAGCCTCTACAGCATAGGCGGCTCTTTCCGCCGGGAGGCCGGCTCCTTCGTCGGCCCCCTCTCCCTGTCCAACCTCACCGATTACCAGATTGAAACCGGCTTCGTCGGTACCACCGGATACGACGTCGAGGGGGTGTTCTCAAGCCAGAACGTAATCGAAAGTCAACTTAAAAAACAAGTTCTTGAATCATCCAAACGCCGGGTAATCCTGGCCGATTCCACTAAAGCCGACATCCGGGCATTCAGTATCTTTGCCCGGCCCGGTGAGGTGGACATACTGATAACAGATTCCGGCTGTGGTTACTGCACCCGGCTCAGAAAGCTTGGTATTGAAGTACTCATCGCCGAGAAAGAGGAAAAGAAATGAAAGGAAACGCTATTGTCGCCCAGTCCGGGGGACCCACCGCCGTTATTAATGCCTCGGCCGCAGGGGTAATCCATGCCGCCTTGGAAGCCCCGGAAATCGGAAAGGTTTTTGCCGCCCATAACGGGATACTCGGTGTACTCAACGATGAAATCTATAACCTGGGCAAAGAATCTCCGGAAACTCTGGAAGAACTCCGATGGTCCCCCTCATCGGCCCTGGGCTCCTGCCGGCACAAGGTGAAAAGCGATGAAGATCGGCAGAAAATTATCAACATCTTCAAAAAACACGACATCCGGTACTTCTTCTACATCGGGGGCAACGACTCCATGGACACCGCCGATAAAGTCTCCAAACTCGCCAAGCGCACCGGGTATGAAATGTGGGCTGTGGGTGTCCCTAAAACCATCGATAACGACCTGGCGGAAACCGACCACTGTCCGGGCTACGGCAGCGTTATCAAATATCTGGCAACAATGACCATGGAAGCCGGCCGGGACACCGAGGCCATGTACACCGCCGACACCGTGAACATCATTGAAGCCATGGGGCGCAACGCCGGATGGATTGCCGCCGGAACCGCACTGGCCCGGCGTAAAGAAGAAGATGCTCCACATATCATTCTGCTCCCGGAAGTTCCCTTCAACCGTGCAGCCTTCGCGGCAAAAGTACAGCATTATCTGGAGACCATTCACCGCTGTGTAATCGTCGTTTCCGAAGGTACCAAGTATCCAAACGGATCTTTTCTCAATGAAACCAAAGGAGACTTTGCCAAAGACGCCTTCGGCCATGTCCAGTTGGGAGGGGCGGCCCAGGCCCTGCAGACCATCGTTCAGGAAGACTGCAGGGTAAAAGCCCGGATTGCCATGCCCAGTACAATTCAGCGAACCGGCGCCCATTTTGCCAGCCTCACCGACAACGAAGAAGCCTACGGCGCCGGACGCCGAGCCGTCCAGGCCGCCCTGGAAGGAGTCACCGATAAGATGATAACCCTTGTAAGGGAATCCGACACTCCATATAAGTGCAGCTACGGCCTGACAGACCTATCTAAAGTTGCCAACGGTGAAAAGTTCTTCCCGAAAGATTGGATTACCGACGACGGATTTTTTGTAACTGAAGAGTTCACCCTCTATGCCCTCCCGCTCATACAGGGAGAATCAAAGCCCCCGATGCAGAAAGGCCTCCCCCGTTACGTTCGGACATCAAAACACTTCATATAATTTAGGAGAAATAACATGGTACCCTTCAAAATCGATCTGAAAAACAAAGTTGCCGCAGTTACCGGCGGAGGAGGTGTCCTCTGCGGAGCCTTTGCCGAAGCCCTGGCCGAATGCGGTGCAAAAGTCGCCGTTCTCGATCTTCGAAAAGAAGCCGCCGATGCCGTCGCCGGACGAATCAAAACCGCTGGGGGAACCGCCATGGGCGTAGCTGCCAACGTTCTTGAAAAAGAAAGTCTCGAAGCCGCCCGCTTGGAAATCGAATCCGCCTGGGGACCGGTAAACATCCTCATCAACGGCGCCGGGGGAAACCATCCCAAGGGCACCACCAGTAAAGAGTTCCTCCTCCCCGAACAGCTCAAAAGCGAAGTGGAAGGCCTTACCACCTTTTTCGACCTCGATCCCGAAGGCATTCAATTTGTCTTCAATCTCAACTTTCTGGGCACCCTCCTCCCCACCCAGGTGTTCAGCCGGGGAATGGCCGAAGCCGGCAGCGGCACCATTCTGAATGTATCCAGCATGAATGCCTTCACCCCCTTAACCAAGATTCCCGCTTATTCGGGAGCCAAAGCCGCAGTGAGCAATTTTACCAGATGGCTGGCGGTGCATTTCTCCAAAGTCGGTGTCCGGGTAAACGCCATCGCCCCGGGATTTTTCCTTACCGATCAGAACCGCAGCCTGATGACCCTTGATGACGGTTCCTGGACCCCCAGAGCTCTCACCATTCTCAACCACATCCCCCAGGACCGACTGGGCACTCCCGAAGATCTTCTGGGCACCCTTCTCTGGCTGATTGACGAGAAAGCCGCCGCCTATGTTACCGGAACCGTGATTCCTGTTGACGGAGGATTCTCCGCATTTTCGGGGATTTAGATTTAGAGATTTTTATTGGATGACCCCTGGAGCGGGGAGTTTTACTCATCTCGCTTCGGGGGATACGGTGTATTTCATGCTACGGCATGATGAATTGCCAAAAACAACTTACGCCTTTCGACTTTCGTTATTTTCGCAATTCATGCCGTATTTATGAAATACACCTGGTTTTGGAGTAAAAAATATGAATATTTTTTTAGGCAATGATTTTCTTCTCAGTACAGAAACTGCCCGGAGGCTGTACCATGAGGTGGCGGCGAAACAGCCGATTATCGATTATCACAACCATCTGCCCCCAGCAGACATCGCCGGTAATCGGCAGTTTGCCAATCTGCATGAAGCCTGGCTGGAAGGCGACCACTACAAATGGCGGGCCCTGCGCAGCGCCGGAGTTGAGGAGAGACTGATAACAGGGGATGCAGCCCCCAAAGAGAAGTTCGATGCCTGGGCAGCGGTGGTTCCCCAAGCTCTGGGCAACCCCCTCTACCACTGGACCCACCTGGAACTCCGGCGCTACTTCGGTATCACAGAACTGCTCTCCCCCTCAACGGCGGATGCCATCTGGGATAAGGCCAACGCCCTTCTGGCCAAACCCGAATACTCAGCCCGGGGACTTCTGAAGAAGATGAACGTGGAGGTGGTCTGTACCACCGATAACCCCGCTGACGATCTGACAGAGCATCAGGCTCACCGCGCCCAGGGGTCACCTGATGTAAAAATGTTCCCGGCATTCCGTCCCGACAAAGCCCACAACTTCAGCAACCTTGATGAGTGGAAAGCCTACATCAAACGTCTGGGAAAATCAGCGGGCACCGGCATCAGCTGCTGGGAAGACCTGGTAGAAGTGCTGATGTTCCGTCATGCATACTTCAACGAAAACGGCTGTCGTGTGTCAGACCACGGGGTGGAATTCGTCCCGGGAATCGACTGGGCCCCGGAGAGTGCCGATGCCGTAATGAAAAAAGCCCTCAGAGGAGAGATGCCCGATGAGGCCGAAATCCTGCTGTTCAGAAGCGCCGTGATGGAAAGCTGCGGCCGGATGGACGCCGCCGCCGGATGGGTAATGCAGATTCACATGGGAGCCCTGCGCAGCGTGAACTCCCGGCGATTTGCCGAACTCGGACCGGACACCGGATTCGATGTAATAGGAGACTTCCCCCAGGCATCAGGCCTGACCCGTCATCTGAACCGCCTCGATGAAGACAACATGCTGCCCAAAACCATACTCTACGTCCTGAACCCCCGGGACAACGAACTTATCGGCACTATAATCGGCGCCTTCCAGGGAGAGGTTCCCGGGAAAGTGCAGTTTGGATCCGGCTGGTGGTTCAACGATCAGAAGGACGGNATGATACGTCANCTCACGGCCCTGGCATCACTGGGNCTGATCTCGAAATTCGTGGGNATGCTCACCGACAGCCGCAGCTTCCTCTCCTACCCCCGTCATGAATACTTTCGGCGTATCCTCTGCGAACTTGTCGGCGGATGGGTGGAGAATGGAGAGATACCCGACGATACAGAATTGCTGGACTCTATAATTGAGGGAATTTCTTACAGGAATGCCAAAGAATATTTCGGATTCGAATTGTGAGGGATGGATTCAGAGGACAGGGCTCAGGGAACAGTAAGGATCATCATTCTGTAAAATCGTATCATGATTTGACTGTGTGGAAAAAATCTATGGATCTGGTTATTCTCGTATATAAACTCAGTCGAAAGTTTCCCAAAGACGAAATGTATGGTCTAACAAACCAGATCCGCCGGGCTGTTGTTTCTGTTGTTTCCAATATTGCAGAGGGCCATGCAAGAGATTCAACTGCAGACTTCAAACACTTCTTATCTTACTCCAAGGGTTCTTTGGCAGAAGTGGAAACTCAGTTACTGATAGCACAGCAACTTGAATATGTAACTCAAGAGGAACTTAAAACTGTATTAGAATTAAGAGAGGAAATAAGCAAGATGATATATTCTCTAAGCAATAAACTCACCCTCAACTGACCCCTGACCCCTGACCCCTGACCCCTGACCCCTGACCCCTGTCTTAA
>JGI24023J19991_10002356_pt1 | contig 13845 bp, 12 predicted proteins | sample Cruoilmetagenom1_FD_19991 | JGI IMG/M metagenome (IMG submission 19991) | reverse complement strand
GAGCTTATCGGCGGTGTTCTCAAGGTCATAGGCATAGACATTGTGGGGACTCGGCTCGTAGAAACAGTTAGGTAACCCATCTCTGCCACGCGGCAAGAAGTAATGAACCTTATCTGAATCAAAAGGCTTAGGCTCTAATCCCAATCTTTCCCATAGCTCCATTTCTTCTACCGAAAGTCCTCTTTCCGGGCGCTGGTCAATTTGTAATAGGTCACCATGCTTCACGTTGAGGATAATTACGGCAATTTTATCCCTTTCCTCTTGGGGAGTCTTTTGCAATATTGACTGGATGAGAAACATGGCGTAGGAAGTTTTAGTGGCGAGGCCACTAATGCCGGTGATATTCACATGGGCTGACTCTGGCCCCAACACATAGCGGCGGTCTATATAGGCAACGGCGGCTACTCCATTACTCATCATGATTAGTCCCGCGGGTATTCTATCAGCAGCCTTCATAGTATCTATTCCCAGAGCTACCTGGATTCCTGCCTCGTCAGCAAAATTGACCACTTTGTCGCTGGATACAGGCATGTAGATATCTTTACTATTACTAAGTACATTAGCATTAGCCACCGTTGTTCCCTGGCGCGGTGTATTCGGCTCTTCAGCTAATTCACCAAAATCACTGGAGATAAAGTTTGCCAGATGCGTAGGCGAATCAGTCCTGTGTTCTAGAATAGTTACTAAGCCAAAGGTTTCACTCTTCCCTTCGTGGCTCACCTGCTCAACTTGGACTATATCGAAGGGATTGACTATTACGCCTGGAGCTAACCAGAAGCTAAACTTATCGGACGTATTAGGGTCTCTATCCGTAGCCGATGTTTTACCAATGGCTTCAACTTGCTTTGCTTCGTTCATGGAGCACCTCCCTGCTTATGGTTTAGGCCATTTTATACAGCCCATCAGGACATCTTTTGAATAAAACCTGTTCTTTATTACCTGCTCAGCAATATGTGTGGGGTATAGAGAGCAATGCCATCTGTGATCTAGCCCATAGGGGGTTACATTCCTTTCAGCAACAAGCACTCGAGAGATAAGATCAGCAAGCTCTGCGGGGACTGGAGATAAGTCAGGGCGAGGTATCTCTACCTTAACCACCCCCATCAACGGGTAATCGAGTTCCTTCTGTTCACGTAGCCGAACATACCAAAAAGCAATCTTGCCACCATCAGCACTGAAGGCGGCAGTTCTGTGAGCATGTGGTAAACCAGCGAGAATGCCCGTGATATCCTTCCTTTGTGAAGGGCGTTGCCCAAACTGGAACATAGGGTCTTTTCTAAACGACTTGGCGACACCTATCAAGTGGGGGCTTGATCTGCTTTTCCAAGATTCCCAAATATCTTCTTCAACAAACTTGACGCTGCCATCTAATATTAGCCATGTATCCTCATTGCGAGCAGTGTCTGTTGACTCAATGAGTTCTATCTCCAATTTATGCATCTCAGAGCGAGCTTTCGCCCCAGCCTTATCTCTGGGGTCTCTTTTGGCATCGCTCAGCGCATCAGGAAGGGTGAAGTCGATTATCTCAAGAAAATCTGGCTTCCCAATTTTACGGAGTTTGTCCCATAAAGTGTCTGAAATACCTTGGTTTTGCTTGGGAAGTAGTAGTAACACTTTCTGTTTATGAGAATAGACATTGACTTGTCCAGTGTCTTCCCTTCGCACTACTGTTGCGCCGACCTGTGCTAGCTCGATAGGAAATGACCTTGTCCCCTCAATCCCAGTAGCTAAGAAGTAGCTACGAATACTGCCATCTATGAAGAATCGGAATAAGTGTTTTTCTTGGCGAAAAAGGGGTGGAGTCGGCTTGTAAATGTTGGAGACGTCTGGCTCTGGTGTTTCAGAGAATGCAGCAATCTGTTCATCACCCCTGGTCATAACCACGTCTTCAATTTCTTCTTGGTCTGGATGCTGAAGATCCTCTACAGCTCCTCCAGTAGCAGGAAGGATTTTGAGTTCTCTACCAAGGAGATCTAATATGGGAACAATGGGACTTAGTGGATTAGGCATGGTTCTATCTTCTTTGGGCAGCGTAATAAGGCCTTATAGATACTCCTTCACCTTCTCCGCGGCGGATTTGGTCACCCCTTCAACCTGGGCCAATTCATCTGCTGATGCCTCCCTAATCGCCTTCACTGAGCCAAATTTTTTAAGCAGGGCTCTTTTGCGTTTGGGGCCAATCCCAGGGATGGCATCCAGGGTGGAGGCAAATGCTTCCTGGCAATGTAACCTATGGTAATAACCTATGGCAAAGCGATGTGCTTCGTCTCGCATTCGCTGTAGCAAGCATAGCGCTGCAGAATGAGGAGGGAGAATAATAGGTGATGAAATTTGCGGCAAGAAAACCTCCTCATTTTCCTTAGCCAGGCTGGCGCAGGGGATAAAGCTGACCCCCAGCTCGTGCGTTGCCTCTAGAGCAGCATTCAGCTGTCCTTTGCCCCCATCAATAAGCACTAAGTCAGGGAGAGTACCCCAAGCCCCTTCCTCAGGTGAACTCTTGCTCCTCTTAAAGCGTCGTCTCAGCACCTCCTGAATCATAGCATAGTCATTGGCCCCAGCTACTGTCTTTATCCTAAAGCGTCGATATTGCGACCGTTTCGCCTGCCCCCTTTCAAACACCACCATACTGCCCACTGCTGAGGTTCCGCAGATATCGGAGATGTCATAGCATTCCACCCGCTGCGGAAGGCAGGGAAGATGAAGCTCTCGCTGAAGCTCTTCTATAGCCATAGCCGCGGCTTCAGGTTCGGCAAGTAACCTTATCCTGAGTTGTTCTAGCCATTGGCAAGCATTCTCCGCCACCATGTCTACCAGTTCCTTGTTCACCCCACGACGCGGCCGGTGGAGTTTAACCTCGCCCCCTCGTTTGCTTTCCAGCCATTTCTTGATTGAGCCTTGATCTTGGGGCAAGTGTTGAAGCAGTATCACTGGGGGTAAATAAGGAGCAGAATGATAGAACTGCTTTAGAAAGCTGGCCATGATCTGAGCTGGCTCCTCATCCTGGGTTCCCTCGATAATAAAATGCTCCCGTCCCAAAAGCTTCCCGTTGCGGATGAAGAACACTTGCACACAGGCTTGATCTCTCGCCCGAGCAAAGGCGATGACATCCTGCTCTCCCGTAGCTTGAGCGATCTTCTGCCGTTCTACCACCTGTTCTACAGCCTGGATCTGGTCACGAAGCAGGGCAGCCTTTTCAAACTCCAGATTCTCTGAGGCTTCCTCCATCTTCGCCCGAAGCTCCCGCACCACTATTTCCTGCTTCCCCTCAAGGAAGAGGATAACTTGTTTTATTACCTGGTGATATTCTTCCTGGCTCACCGCTCCGATGCAGGGCCCAAGGCAGCGGTGGATGTGATACTCCAGACAGGGTCGCAAGTCATTCCCAGTCATAGGTTTATGGCAGGAACGGAAGGGGAAAAGTTTCCTCAGTAGGCTTAGTGTCTTGCGCACCGAGCNGGCACTGGCGAAGGGTCCAAAATATCTTGCCCCATCATTTTCTAGGCGCCGGGTAATGTAAACCCCTGCCCAATCTTCATTGGGGTTTATCTTGAGATAGGGGTAGCTCTTATCATCCTTAAGACGCACATTGTAGCGAGGACGATATTTTTTAATCAAGTTGCACTCAAGCAGGATTGCCTCTTGCTCGGAGTCAGTGAGGAAGAATTCAAAGTCAGCAGTTTTAGCCACCATTCTCTGCAGTTTTGGTAGCAGGTTATAAGCTGAGCCGAAATAGGAGCTCACCCGCTGGTGTAAGTCGACTGCCTTACCCACGTAGAGGATATTGTCCGCTTCATCTTTCAGCAGATACACCCCCGGCTTTCGGGGTAACGCCTTCAGCCGCTCACCAAATGAGACCGATATCATGTTTAAACCATTCCCAAATTCTCTCTAGCCAGAATAATTTTACAACTTCATCCCCAGTTGTGCTAGAATATGGCGAAAGGACTGAGAGGAAAGCGATGAGGCAAGAGGTTGAAGCTTTTCTGGGTTATATTTCAATAGAGGGGGGTAGATCACCGAATACCGTTGCCGCCTATCGAAATGACCTGTATCAACTGGTTGATTTTGCTCGCCGGAGGAGTGGCAAACAAGATCCCAGCCTCAAATTGGTTAAGGAGGATCACTACTTTCTGTCAAGCTATGCCCTCGACCTTAGGGAGAGGGGCTATACAGCAGCTACCAGGGCCCGCAAGTTATCGGCAGTGAAGTCATGGTTCAAATTCCTTATTGCCAAAGGGGTGATAAAAGGTTTCCCCAGAGAAGATTTGGCTTCACCTAAGGTGAATAAAGCCATGCCCCATCTTCTCTCCCCGGCTCAGATCCAAGCGGTGTTGAAGCAACCTGAACAGTACCCCACCCCAGAGGGGAAAAGGGATAAAGCCATGCTGGAGCTGCTTTATTCTACCGGGATGCAAGCAGCCGAGCTTTTATCCTTAAATGTGAAGGACGTAAATCTTACCGACCACTATGTACACTGCCCAGGAAAGGGTTCGAAGGAGAGGATTATCCCTATTTATGGAGAGGCCGTCCAATCTCTGCGCAAATACTTGGCGGAAGGCCGCCCCCAGCTTGCGCTTTATAATCGGGGAGAAGCGTTATTTTTAAATCGCTTTGGCAAGCGGCTCTCAAGGCAAGGTTTATGGCAAATTCTAAAGGGACACGCTAAAGCGGCAAACCTAACGGCTGAAGTCACTCCTCGAACTATACGCCACAGCTTTGCTGCCCGACTGATAAGTGAAGGGGCTGATTTGCCCACAGTGCAGCAAAGGTTAGGACATGTTAGCCTGGCTACCACTCAGGCATACTCTCGCTTTATCAATAAACGCTGAAAAAACAAGGAGAGAGGTATGAAAAAGACGAAAGTAAGCGAGCTTTTGGGTATCGATTATCCGATAATTCAAGGAGGGATGGGCTGGATAGCTGATGCTGAGCTGGCTGCGGCTGTCTCTAATGCTGGGGGTTTGGGTATGATCAGCCCCACAGCAGGGGCAAAGGAAGGGGAAAACTGGCCAGAGAATCTACGCCGCCAGCTCCGCAGAGCAAAAAGCCTTACTGCTAAGCCCTTTGGGGTGAATATCAGCCTAGAGATTCCCGAGCACAAGGAGTGTATGGACATTGCCCTCGAGGAGGGGATTAAGATAATGACCACTGCTGCCGGTAGCCCTAAGCTTTATACCAAATACCTCAAACAATCCGAGGTGGTGGTAATGCATACCGTGTTCTCGGTAAGGCATGCTAAGGTTGCCGAAGCTGAGGGAGTAGATGCGGTAATCGCCTCAGGCTGTGAGGCAGGAGGGCTTATTAGCCGCGACGAAGTAAGCACCATGGTTCTCATCCCCCAAGTAGTCGATGCAGTGAAGATACCGGTAATCGCCGCCGGGGGGATCGCTGATGCTAGGGGTTTTGTTGCCGCTTTAGCTTTGGGGGCTGAGGGAGTACAGATGGGCACGCGATTTGTTGCCACCCAAGAGTGTCCTGTTCACCAGAACTTCAAGCAGGCTATAGTGAAGGCCATTGATACAGATACCACGATAACCGGAAGAAAAAGTGGTATTGGTGCCAGAGTATTGAAAAACGAACTGGCAAGGCAGTTATTAGCTGTGGAGGAAGGTGGTACCACGGCTGAAGAGGTGCAATCACTTCTTGGCATTGGTCGATTACGACTAGCAGTAGAGGGAAACGTCGAGGAAGGCTCTTTAATGTGTGGAGCTGTAGCCGGAATGATAACCCAGATTATGAGTGTAGCTGAGGTGATACATAGCCTGGTCGATGGCCACGATAAGCTCGTTGCCAGTCTGTAATCCCAAGAAAATGCCGAGGCATTTTCTTGGGGTGGTTTAGGCTAGCCAAAACACTATTCAAAGGGAGGTAAAAGTTATGGAGATCAAGAAAATAGGTGTGGTAGGTTGTGGGATCATGGGCTCTGGTATCGCTCAACTCTGTGCCCAATCAGGTTGCCCCACCATGGTCTCAGAGCTCAATTCGGAGCTTTTGAATAAGGGGATGACGGCAATCCGCTCCTCCTTAGATAGCGGGATAAGGAAGGGCAAAGTTAGCGAGGATGTTAAACAGGCCACGCTGGATCATCTTCACGGCACCACAAACCTGGAGGATTTTGGGGATTGTGATCTAATAATAGAAGCGGCTATTGAAAACTTGGAGGAAAAGAAGAGGGTGTTCACTGCTCTTGATAGGGTTTGTCCCCAACACGCTATCCTGGCCAGCAACACCTCTTGCCTATCCATCTTGGATATGGCAATGGTGACTAAAAGGCCAGCTCAAGTAATTGGAATGCACTTTTTTAACCCGGTACCTATTATGCGGTTAGTGGAGATAGTAAGGACTATTCTCTCTTCAGATGAAGCAATCGATGCGGCCAAAAGTTTTAGCCAATCATTAGGTAAAGTGGTGATCACCGCTAAGGATATGCCAGGATTTATTGTAAATCGGCTCCTCATCCCCTATCTACTTGGTGCTATTCGGGCTTTTGAAGCTGGGGTGGCTACCAAAGAGGATATTGATCAGGGGATGGCGTTAGGCTGTAATCACCCTATGGGGCCATTGACCTTAGCCGATTTCATCGGGCTTGACACCACTTATTTCATTGCTTGTGCCATGTATGATGAATTTAGGGATCCATTGTATGCTCCACCACCTTTATTAAAGAAGATGGTCACTGCTGGTCAACTGGGACGCAAGAGTGGTAAGGGATTTTACGATTATAAATAGAAGCTAAAGGAGAAACCCGGTGAACAGGCAAGGGGGCAGCTATGTTTTGCTCATTGAACTCTGTGAAGGGGGTGATATTGTGGTAGGCGCTCTGGGGGCCATTGCCTTCCCAGAAGGTTTTTACGCCTATGTAGGTTCAGCTATGGGCGGGCTGAAATCCAGAATCGATTACCATCTTCGAGAGAAGAAGCACCCTCATTGGCACATTGATTACCTGTTAAACAAGGCGCAAGTTATCCAAGTGATCTTTGCTCAAACAGATAGGCGGCTTGAATGTGCTCTGGCTCAGATTCTAACCAAGGAGATTGATGCCATCCCTGGCTTTGGCTCGAGCGACTGTAAATGTAAAAGCCACCTCTATTTTGAACCAAGAGAAATTAGATTAAAGGCTAAAGTTGTCGAAGCATTCGCCGAACTGGGCCTTGGTTATCAACTAAGGATCTTCCCTTGAATCTTGGTGTAAAACTAGCCCCCACTCACCCCTCTGGCCTCAGGCTGAAGAATCCGGTGATGGTGGCCGCAGGCACTTTTGGCTATGGGATAGAATATACTCAAATTTTCGATATCCAGAGATTAGGAGCCATTGTATGTAAGGGTACTACCCTCAAGCCTCGGGAGGGAAATCCTCAGCCTCGACTGATCGAGACACCAGCCGGACTACTGAATTCTATCGGGCTGCAAAATATTGGGGTGGAGGCATTGATTCAGGAGAAGGCCCCCATTTGGGCAGGGTGGCAAGTTCCGGTCATTGTCAACATCGCTGGTGAGAATATCAGTGATTACGCTCAATTGTCCACCAAGCTAAAAGGGGTAGCTGGTATCAGTGGCCTCGAGGTGAATATAAGCTGCCCTAATATAGCCGCCGGAGGGGTGGAATTTGGCTCCAGCCCTAAAGCTGCTGCTGAAGTGACCAAAGTGGTGAGAGCAGCTACCTCTCTCCCTGTCATCGTCAAGCTAACCCCAAATGTAACCAATATTGTCGAAATCGCCTTAGCGGTAGCCGAGGCAGGCGCCCATGCTATTTCCTTGATTAATACCCCTAAGGGAATGGCCGTGGATATAGCCAAGCAAAAGCCCTCCCTGGGCAACATCAGCGGGGGACTCTCTGGGCCGGCGATAAAGCCCATCGCATTGTACATGGTTTACCAACTGGCAGGAAAGGTAAATATACCGATTATCGGCGTCGGTGGTATTGTCTCTGCCGCCGACGCCCTAGAATTTATTATGGCCGGTGCCACTGCAGTCCAAGTAGGCACAGCAAATCTGGTCGATCCTTTTGCTTCGCTTGAGGTTTTAGAGGGGATAGAGCACTTTATGGAACAAGAGGGGGTAGAGGAAATCACCACACTCATCGGTGTTGCCTGCCGCTGAGGTTGAAAAGGGAGGGGTCAATCTGATATGATAAAAGTCGGTAGGCCGTATGGTGATGTGGGATAAATTGGAGAATATTGAGAGGCGCTATGAGGAGTTGAACTACCTTATAGCACAGCCTGAAGTTATTGCTGACTATAGGCGGTGGCAAGGCCTTGTTCAGGAACAAACGGCCATTCAGCAGGTAGCATTGAAATTTAAGGAATACAAGAAGACCTTGAGGGAGCTAGAACAAACCCAATCTATGCTAGATGATGGCCTAGAGCCAGAGATGGTTGCCTTGGTGAAGCAGGAGATCGAGGGTCTTGTGAAACGCCACCGAAATCTCGGAGAGGAGCTAAGAGCTGCCCTTTTGCCAACTGACCATAATGATGACAGGAATGTGATTGTGGAAGTCCGAGCTGGTACCGGGGGGGAGGAAGCAGCCCTGTTTGCTGCTGACCTCTTTCGCATGTATAGTCGTTATGCTCAAACCAAAGGATGGAAAGTGGAGGTTATTGATAGCGGCCAAAGTGGTCAAGGAGGTTTAAGAGAGATTATCTTTGAGGTGAAAGGTAAGGGTGCTTTCAGCCGGTTGAAACATGAGCGCGGAGTACACCGGGTGCAACGGGTACCCATCACTGAAGCTAGTGGTCGAATTCATACCTCTACCGCTACTGTAGCTGTTCTCCCCGAAGCAGAGGAAGTGGAGGTCAATATCAATCCTGATGAGTTAAAAATAGACTTCTTTCATAGCGGTGGTCCCGGAGGTCAGAATGTAAACAAAGTGGCCACCGCAGTGCGTATTACCCACCTCCCCACGGGGATAGTAGCTATTTGTCAAGATGAGCGATCGCAGCTTCAAAACAGAACGAAGGCAATGGCAGTGCTCCGTGCCCGCCTGCTAGATAGAGAGCAGCGCCGGCAAGAGGAGGAGCGGATCTCAGAGCGTCGTTCCCAAGTAGGCAGTGGTGAGCGGGCAGAGAAGATCCGCACCTATAATTTTCCACAAAATCGCCTTACCGATCACCGCATCAACTTAACCATCTACCGCCTTTCTTATATTCTTGAGGGTGAACTTGATGAGCTTATTGACGCCTTAGCTACCAACCAACTGGAACAACAATCAATTGCCCAGGGCTTTTAGCCCTGCCACGAGGCAGATCCGAAGGTCAAAAATCTGGGGTGGAGTACCCCCGAACCAAGGGAGGGAATCACCTAATCTCTCCCATCAAGGGGGGCGAATTTGGATGAAGATTTTGGCAAGATACTATAAATAGCCTCGAGGTGAGAAGGGGGTAAGTTTTGCCAAGGAATTTTTGTTCTGAAAAGATACGCAATGTCGTGCTGATTTCCCACTCCGGCGCGGGCAAGACCTCACTCGGTGAGGCGATGCTCTTCGCCTCAGGAGCTATCTCTCGCCAAGGTGCGGTTGATGAAGGTACCACTACCTCTGATTATGACCCCGACGAAGTGAAACGTCGGATGAGCATCAACCTTTCTCTCCTCCCCTGTTATTGGCAAGAGACCAAAATCAACCTTGTTGATACCCCTGGCTATGCCGACTTTGTCGGCGAAATTAAGGCAGGGATGAGAGTAGCTGAAGGAGCGATTATAGTAATCTGCGCCGTCTCTGGGGTGGAGGTAGGTACCGAGCTGGTATGGAAATATGCTGATGACTCGAGGCTTCCTCGCCTCATCTTCATCAACAAAATGGATAGGGATAATGCCAGCTTCTATAGTAGTTTGGAGCAACTACAGCACCAGTTTGGGAAGAAATGTCTTCCTATCCAACTGCCTATAGGCCAAGCTTCGGACTTTCAGGGCATAGTGGACTTAATTGCTATGAAAGCTTATGGGAAAGAGCAGCAGGGAGAAATACCGAACTTCGTGCAAGGCGAAGCCCAATCCTTTCGAGAAAAACTAGTGGAAGGCGTAGCTGAAATCAATGATGAGCTTATGGTCAAATACCTAGAGGGAGAAGAAATAACTCCAGACGAAATTCGCCGTGCCCTCGAGGAGGGGAGCAAAAGTGGGCGGATAGTACCCATTTTAACTGGGGCTGCACTGCAAAATGTGGGCCCAAGGGAGCTTTTAGATGCCCTTTGCTACTACCTGCCCTCGCCTAAAGAAGTGGGAAAGATGACAGCAATTAACCCACATCTTTTGCAGACAGAAGTTATTGACCCAGACGGGGATTCTCCACTTACTGCCCTGGTGTTTAAGACCACTGCTGATCCTTATATAGGCAAACTCTCTTGCCTAAGGGTTTATTCCGGTTCTATTTCTAGCAACTCCCCGATATGGAATGCTACTAAGGGGCTCTCTGAGCGAATAGGGCAGCTTTTTGTGCTCCGAGGCAAAACACAAGAGGTGGTATCCCAGCTAATCGCTGGTGATATCGGGGCTACAACTAAGTTAACAGTGACAACTACCGGAGATACTCTCACTACTCGAGAGCATCCCTTGACCCTCACCCCTATCGAATTCCCCACACCGATTTTCAGTGTGGCTCTATATCCTAAAACAAAGGCAGATGTGGATAAGCTAGGGACTGTCCTGCCCAAGCTTATGGAGGAGGATCCTACCTTTCAGATGCGCAAAGAGCCTGATACTGGCGAAACTATTCTTTCCGGCATGGGTGATTCACAAATAGAAGTGGTGGTGGAGAGAATGCAACGTAAATTTGGGGTAGAGGTGAGGGTGGACCCCCCCAAAGTACCGTATAAAGAAACTATCACTATTCCAGTTAAGGCAGAATATAAGCACAAAAAACAAACCGGAGGGCATGGCCAATACGGGCATGTGTTTTTAGCGCTTGAACCATTGCCCCGGAGCAGTGGCTTGGAGTTTGCCGATAAGATAGCAGGAGGAGCGGTGTCTAAGAAGTATGTCACTGCAGTGGAGAAAGGGGTGATGGAGGCGCTACAAGAAGGAGTGTTGGCCGGATACCCGGCAGTCGATTTGAGAGTAACCCTTTATGATGGCAGCGAGCATCCGGTGGATTCTTCTGACATCTCCTTTAAGATTGCTGGGGCGCAAGCGAGCAAAAAAGGCTTCTCTGCCGGGCAGCCTATTCTGATTGAGCCTATAATGCATCTCGTAGTTACCATCCCCGAGGCCCTTACTGGCGATATCATCGCCGATCTTAACACCAAACGAGCTCGGGTACTAGGGGTGAACCCTCAAGATGGAAAGCAGACAATTGAAGCTCAGGCACCCTTAGCCGAAATTTTACGCTATACTATCGACTTAAGATCACTAACCCAGGGGCGTGGCAGCTATACCATGGAATTTAGCTACTACGAAGAAGTTCCTTCTCATCTCACCCAGAGCATTATACAGCAAAGAGCTGCTCAGAAGACATAATACAGCTTTATATTTTAGGGTTTAGCCGGCGAGAAGTTCCTTAACCTTATCAGTAAAGGCGGGGAGAGCTTGCTTCCAGTCCCCTACCATCCCTAGGCGAGCCTCCTTGAATATGTTAGCCTCCGGATCCTTGTTTATAGCGATGATATTCTTCGCCCCTGAACAGCCCGCCATATGCTGGCTAGAACCAGACAGAGCTACAGCAATATAGAGTTCCGGGGTGACAATCTTGCCAGTGAGCCCAACTTGTAAGCCAGAGGGCACCCAACCATTATCGCAAGGAGGACGAGTTGCCCCTATGGCTCCTTTCAAGCATTTGGCTAGCTCCTCTAGGTCTTGGAAACCTTCAGGGCCGCCAATACCGCGACCACCGCATACCACTACCTCGGCATCCTCTAGTTTGACTCCGGCTACCTCTTCTTTAACTTTATCGACTACCTTAGTCCGCATTATGCTAGCGTCGATCCCGGCCTCGATAGCCACCACCTCGCCTTGTCTCGAACTATCAGGCTCTAGTGCTGACATAGCCTTAGGTCGGACCGTAGCTATTTGAGGTTGCCCCGAAGTTTGGAAAATCGCCCTGGCATTCCCCCCATAAACAGGACGCGTTTGAAGGAGCAACTTAGTTTGGGGCTCAATGCTCAGCTCTATGCAGTCCATAGCGAGGCCGGTCTTCAGCCTAAAGGCAAGCCTGGGGGCGAGGTCACGACCCATAGAAGTCTGCCCTAAGATCAATATCTTAGGCATTACTTGGTTGATCACCTTTTCCATCGCCGCCAGATAAGAATCACTCTGATAGTCTTTAAGTAGTGAATCATCGACAACATAGACCTTATCTGCCCCATGAGCAATAGTCTCTTGGGCGAGTCCTTTAATCTCGCTGCCGATTAGAACTGCAGCCAATTCCTCACCTAACTCTGAAGCTAGCTTCCTTCCCCCGCCCAACAACTCCAGGCTAATCGCGGCTAATTTTCCCTCGACAGCCTCACCACAGACCAATACGCCTTTATATTCTGCCATCAATTTACCTCCTTCTGAATGGCATCATCTCTATAATACCTTAAACTCTCTAAGTTTCAGGGCTAGATTGACCGCTGCTTCGGCGGGTGTGTCACCTTCAATGATCTCACATTTTGCCTCGCGAACCGGCTGGAATAGTCTAAGGAGCTTGGTATTCCTCCCTTGACCACCAATTTGGGAGGGGTCAACGCCGATATCTTGAGGCTTCCAAACAGTGGGCTGCTTTTTAGCTGCTGCCATAATGCCTTTCAGGGTAGCGTACCGTGGTGTGCCAAGCTCATTACTCACCGTTATCAAGCAAGGCAGCGGTGCTTCCACTACTTCATAGCCATCAGCTACTACTCGTTCTACCCTCACCTTGCCATCGAGCAACTCGACATTCTTGGCCACAGTTACACTGGGTATCCCCAGGAATTCAGCAATCCCAGAGCCAACTTGCCCCGCATCCCAATCCGCTGCCTGGCGGCCACAAAAGACGAGATCGAAGGTGGCTATTTTCTTAATCGCCATAGCCAAGGCGTAGGCAGTGGACCAACTATCACCTTCTTCAAAGGCTTCATCCTCCAGCAAAATAAGCTCATCAGCTCCCATGGATAAAGGCTTCTTTATTACATCCCGGAGCAATTTGTTACCCAAACTGAGGCTAACAATCTTGCCACCATGCTTATCTTTGATGCGCAGAGCTGCCTCTGCTGCTTGCTCATCAAAGGGGCTAACCACTGGCGGTGTGTTCGCTGGAGGAATGACCTTGTTACCGGCAGGATCAATTTTAAAGCTAGCCGGTGGTGCTTCAGGATCAGGCACCTGCTTAACACAGACTATCATGTTTACTGGCATTACTGACCTCCTCCTTCATTAATTTGCCCTCGAGAGCCACTCCGATAGTACCTGGCCTATTTGAATTTATTATAAAGCTTGCTTATTGTCAAGACCCAGTGAAGAATACCACCAGAATGCTCAAGTTGCAAATTTTTATTATCGGTAACCACTGTAGACTCAGCTTAAAGCATCCTGATTGCCTTCAGGGGGCAAGCCACAGCGCACTTGGCGCAGCCATGACACCATTTGGCCGGGTTGATTTCAGGTGCTTCGTAGGGAAATTCTTGCACCAGATTTGCGTACTCACATTCAAGCGCGGCAAGGCATATTCCATGATCACATTTCTCAGGGTGGCACTTCTGGTAGTCCACCGCAGCTACCTTTTTGGGCATCAGCCTTCCTTCTCCACCTGCTTTCTCAAGCTCTTCTTCCAGCTTCTGGAGAATCGCTGGCGGAACCGAGTGAGGAGGGTATACGGCGCTTGAGTTCCGCTATCTTTTCCTCAAGCTCTCTGACACTTTGAGTGCTCATTTACCGAACCTCAACTACGGGCCATCG
>JGI24023J19991_10002355_pt1 | contig 13845 bp, 11 predicted proteins | sample Cruoilmetagenom1_FD_19991 | JGI IMG/M metagenome (IMG submission 19991) | reverse complement strand
CGTTACACCTAGTGCCTGCAGTGCAAATCCCAGCCCCGGACGATGACGACGCAAATAGGTAATAACGAGATAACTGACGAGTTGTTGCGGGAATTTTGCTTTGAAACCATCACTGATCAGGCTAGCCGGAAAGGCTGTATTTGGCGCTGAAACGATGGCATCGATACCTGTGACCACACCACGAATGGCATCGATAACCTGCTCGATATCGCTTAGCGATATATCAATCTCTGCAGTGCCTTCCTCAAAACTGACCGATCCATCAAATGACAGACCCCCAGCGATAATGCTGTTCAGTCGGGTAAACAAAATTTCCAGATCGGGGCCAAGATTGGCTAAAGGCTGGGGGACAACATCAGCTTCCCACCCAAGTTTGCGTAACAAACTCTGGAAATTTTCTGGCGAGTCGAGCGATTGTTGTAACGGCAAGAGCAGTTTGCCTATTTCGGTTACTACAACCTCGAAGGCACCTCGCTCAGTCATTTTTCTTGGCCGTCGGATAAAACAGACGATCTAAGTGATCATGCCAGCTAGGGTCGACCCGATTGACAATCAGCCACTTACAGACAAAGCAATATTCGCCATTTTCGTCTATACCTCCAGAAGTTCGCATTTTGCAGGTGCCTGCCGGACGATACACCATGCCGGTTCCAGCAAACGCACCTTCGTAAACACCAATAAGTTTGGCAGAATCGCAAGGCGGCTTGAAGTCCGAAATAGAATCTGGATGATCAGGTCCAGATTTGACCTTTGCACGATCAGTATCCTTATTCATCGGCAGACGTGTTGTGACAAGGGACTCGCGCACCTTTTTTTCCATCGCAAAAACCTGTTTCCCTTCTTCATCTCTTTTCGGAATAAATATGACTGATCCTTTAGGAAAGACGGGAAGTGGTAGTGGGGGAAGCTCTGGACCTCCAAGCAAGATGGTTCCATTATTTTCGTCTATTGTACCGATGGTCAACCCAATCAGAAAGTGTGCGTCGTCTGACGGTTGAGGCAATTGAATCACGCTGTCTACCGGATGCCGTACATACACTTCCTTATTCTGCTCCTTAGCAGCGGACCAGGAAGAAATTTGTCGCGGATCTATCGAGACCTTCAGCTTGCCGTTTGACGTTTCCGATGCCTTAATAATTTTTGATGATTTCTCTATGCGCCATATGTCACGCCACCCCACCTTTTCGATATCAATGTGCCGAGTTGTCGTGTTAGGGGTTGCACCCAACGCAATATGGTTGAAATTTGCGATGTTGTCGAACTCGTCATAGGCATCTGGCGCATCGCCTCTCTGCTCTTCGTATTCATCACCAAGATTAAAAGAATGACCAAATTCATGGGCAACGACGTTCACGATGCGATCAATATCCATCGGCAGCTCATTTGGCGGGGTTCGTCGCATAACCGTCTTAATCGCGGTGTTTGTATTGGGGTACTCAAAACCCGCTGTTACACCCACACCCAGTGTATTAGCGGTTATGGTGCCATCATTAATATTGGTGCCGCCGAGCAATCCATCGTTGACCAGCATGACGATCAGTCCACGACTCTTTTTGAAACTGCCATCCGGAACCCACTCAGGTCCTATATGTTGATTGGCATGACCTGCAAGGTGTAAACCATTTATGTATCTCATAATGGAATGCCCAACACTCTCTGTATTGGATTGGAATAATTCCGGCGGATGTCTGCGAGGATCCGGGGTCAGGCTACGATTGGTACCCCGTGGGTTGAACCATTCATATGTCCGTGCGATCAAAGGGGGTAGATTTGCATCTGAAACCGCGTCTGATGTGGGCATCGTCAACGCACTTCCAGCACCCCTACTTCGATCAGCCCAGCGGGCACCAAGGTGAAGACCGTGATAAGTGTCTCGTGCCTCCAAAATTCCCAATGAAGTGGATTTTTTCCATGCATTGATCAGACCAGAAGTAACCAGGTTGGAATCATAATTATTAAGTGATTGCGACGCCCACAAGGTCTTTAGCTCAGAGGTAGAGCGGGTCTCATTTCTTAGCGGGAGACCCACGCGAGCGACAAGTTCTTCAAGCGTATACTTGATTGAGTTGATTGTGATTGATCGACTGTAGGGAATCGCACGACCTTTTTTTAATTTAAATGTTTCCTCATCATTGACCCGGAATCCGCAGGTGACCGCATTATGATTTGACGCCTGGAATGATCGAAAAACATTAAAACTACCTTCTAACAAATTGAAGGGCTCATGCCGCGGCTTGGAGAAAAGTTCGTCAACCGTATCTTCTACCTCCTGTATGAATCGACCTTCCTCTGAACTCCGATAACCTTCGGCGAGAAATAAAATGTTATGTTTTTCAGTAAATTTATCGATATCTGTAGCACGGACTACAGTCATGTTATTTCGCGATTTCGCGTAGTCCTCAACTTTTACATCAAGCGAATCTGAAATCCCAAGAAACGAACCATTTAAAGTTGCTGGGCCTTCACTCACGCCCAATAGTCGCCCCTGGTTAGTCACCACTGTCGTCTGGGTATTGGTTTGCGTATTGGTGCTGATGGTCTCATTTGAAACGGTAAATATTGACTCGCTACTTGAAGTTAAATTGACGTATCCGTGTCCGGTGATATCACCAACCAGATCGGTTCGTGTCGAGTCATCGCTAAACCGCGCGTAAATCGAGGGCTGACTGTGGGCTACGCTCGCATGAAGAGCTGTAGTAATCGAAGAATTTCCAAACCACCAACCAAGTATGTCATCGTGCACTTGTATACGCACCAACTTATATCGTGGACCCCGCTGGACAATCATCAGGTTTATCCCAACTGCATCTGGTGTGATGGTTGCCGCAGCCGGATCAATGGTGACAAATTCCTCCAGTCGATCATGCGTTGCATCACCAGGAACGTTGTAGGGTGCAAATAATTGAAAATCAGAGTTCGCAGTGACATCAACCAGATCGTGGTTAACTCCATCAGCGGACAGGGTTTGAGTAAATACTCGAAATGGAAGTGGACCCGCATTGTTGAGTGATAAATGCAAATCGCAATGGGGATAGATAAGCAGCTCAGTAACCAAAGCGCTTGCCTGTAGAAGATATAGAAGTGGTTCGAAAGTCAGTCGTTCCAAGCAACCGGACAGGCACATGCCCCCAGGATACAATCGCCGTATCCCACACCACAGCTATGGTGATCTCGATCATGTCCATCGGACAGTTCTCACTTTCTTGTGGTTTGCTATGATCGTTAACTCCCGATTACCCACGATGAGCTAACGATTCCCTGCTTCCAACAACTAAAGCGTCCTTTCAATATAACTCAGGAATCCCGTTTAAACAAGAGAGCAATAAATACATATACTGCGCTAATACAATAACTATTAGAATATTAGTAATGGGTGTTCCATACTTTCCGCAAACAAAATCAGTTAAGAATAGGCAGGTATTAATCCCCGCACTGAGGCATATTGAGTTAATACAGCGTTTCCTCCACTCTGTATAGAAGCCCTCTCAGCTTGAGCCTTTGCTCCAATAATATTCGATGAGCGCAGAATCATTTACCTTCGAAAATAAACGCATAAAATTAACAACCGCCTCATATGTCTCTTGCCAAGACCAATATGAGTTCCTATATTATTACTCTGATATGAATACCTACACTGTCATCAGATTTCAACAAATTAGTACTGCCTGCTTGAACTGGCATTTTTATTCTTATTCCTATCACTGATCACTTTAACCGTGCACCTATCAAATTAAAGGGAACAGTACTTAAATGGATAATGGGCCGGAATTTATTTCTGCCACTCTTGCCGAGGAACATAATATCAAGCTTGAGTTTATCAAACCGGGTACACCGATTCAGAACTCATACATTGAACGTTTTAANCGTACCTATCGANATGAAATACTGAATGAAGTCAGAGAACTGACCGAAANCTGGATCAGAGAATATAACGGAGAACGATCACATGACTCACTGAATGACCTGACTCCTTGGGAGTATCTGGCTGTTCACAAGCAGGGAGAAAACTCTAATTTAGGGTGTCACGAAAAGCGGGAGGTTTACACGGTCAACATGTAACAGCCTCTGCATCATCCGTATATACGCTATCTGGACTTCCTTCAAATTCGGGGAGGTTCAGTGTGACTCCGTTGTTTTTCTCCATTTAATCAATTGTTAGCTGTCAGGCTACTTGCCATTAATAATTATTAATCTATAATAAGAAATGTATATTTTTAATAAACTATGTTAGATAAATAGTGCAGTAAACCAGTATGGATAGATGAAGCCTAATTAGGTGTCAAATTTACTGGCTGAAAATGAAGATAAATACAGTTATACCTCTTATCTACGTTACTGAATCAAAGAGGAAAAATGACATGAGTAACCATAATAACTCTAGAAGGAAATTTATCAAAGCTGCTGCTTATACAGCGCCGGTGGTACTGACCTTGAAAGCTGCACCCACATTTGCTCGTAGTGGTTCATTGTGGCCAGCAAAAGGGAATAATGGGATTGGCCAGGAAAAGCGGGGCCTTTATGATGGGCCTCCCCCAGGTCTGGACAAAAAAGAACCCAATGAAGATTTTAATGACAACGGAAAATTTGCTGATTTAGGTCAAAGCGGTGCACAAGCAGGAGGCCGTCCGAGCAAATAACCATCTGTATCCAGGGGAACCCTGATCAATTCATGTATTAATCAGAGGTTCCCTGGCATTCTTTAGGGTTAAAATAACGGCATAACCGGACGCCCATAATAAAACTGACAGGCAAGATATTGCTGACAAAATGGGGCATTCATATCTCCTATTTTTTTCTAAAAAACGGGCCCCACAATTATTACCACGTTGTATGGCGGGCTGGAGAATACCAATAAGATTAAACTTGGGTTTTCGAGCCACTTTCCCACCTACCGATGGAAAAATTGATCTCGTTTTTAGTAAGGTCTGGGATTTGACCACGCTTATTCAAAACTCAGACCCCAGCGATGTAATATACCACCTAGGGCATCCGATCGATTAGTATTGGCGTTGTCCGCCACATTTAATGTCCATACTCCATTGGCATCGGTGCCATTCAATATATGCAAGGGAAAAGCAGGTCGATAACTCATACTATAGCGCAACCCTGACGAGTTACTGATGTTCTGTTTGGCATAATCATTGAACCTTGTATTAATGTATTCACTACCATAGATGTTGGTTACCAACGGAATGATTGTTCCGTCTGGCGCGGTTAGTTGCATCATCACGTCAGTCGTATAACCATGTTCAAGGAAGACTTCCACGGTCATATTAGCGATACTGGTTACCGCGCTGCTCACTACTATTTGACTGTTCATACCGGAAACGGAATTATCTGGAATCATGAGCGGTGTATCGGTTGACTGATGATTAGCAGTCAACACGGGTGCAGGTGCAATATCCAGATCAAAGGTGCCGCCGGGCTCATTATTATCACCACCCTGCTCACCTGTTCCAACTCTCATGTTGATATTACCATTTGGACCTGAATCCAGTAGACAACCACCACCCACTCGAGTCCTGAAATTACATGAGATAACGCTAGATGCATCATCCCAGGCATCAAGTAATAAAATACCATTAGCGTCCGTTAATTTAGCGATATATAAACGATTGGACATTAAACCAGTCACGGTATATTCACTGGAAAATTCATTTACCTGCCCTGAATAGGGTAAGTTCGTTACTGCTAATTGGGGTATATTTTCTAATACGGGTACAGGTGAAACATTGAGCGTGTACTGAATACCCGGCGGAGTGCTAGGACCATCTACTTTAATATATATATCATTGGCGTTTGCTGTGGTAATGCAATAGGTAACGGAGCCAAATTGATTACTTATCTTGCATGAAACCGGGTTGGTAAAACTATTATCGCCATCATAGACAACTATGTTTACGGGTAAACTTTCATTACCGGATAGCCTGAGCAGATAGTCATTCCCGATTGTCATTCCACTCACATGATAATAACTACTAGTGACATCCACATTACCATTGTGTTTCAGTATCCCAACATTGTAAGCAAGTGAAACCGGGGTTGAGCTAATGCCTTCAGACAAGGGGCCCGCGGTAAGTGTCATAATAAACTTGCTAACACCAGGGCTCTGGGAATTTCCTTTGGCGATCATGTAAAGATCGGTACTGTCTGCTTTAAATGTACAGGCTTCATCCGTATTGGCAGTTAGATTAGTACGGGTATCCGGATTACAAGCTTTAAAAACTGATCGTCCACTGACCAGATCAAGAAATAATAATGAAGCACCATCTGTTTTGCTATTAAATTCTACCGTGTAATACCGGCCACTTTGTAATCCACTCAGCTGATAATAACTATTATAATTGTCAACAATACCAATATGAGGTATTTCATTGTTAACAATTTGATGGACTTGAGGCTGATACCAGGTGCCTTCAAATTCATTGGCGTCACTCAGGTGAGTCAGCACGATATCAAATTCGGCACCCATAAAGGCAAAGGTGCCATCGACATGAAGAGCAACACTATTGCTTTCACTAACAAAATTACAAATACTAGTACTAGAATAATTGGGATCACACTGAGCATCAGTTATAAACAAATCACGAAAAACATTGAGTGCTACAGAATCACTTTGATTATTGACTTCTAGCTGATAGCGTGAACCGGCCGTTAAATTGTTGATACGGTAATAGCTCTCACCATTGGCAGCAACGGTACTGCTATAAGGAAGGTCAGTATTCGCATCCAGTTCAACAGGTGATTGTCTTGTGCCATAATTTAAATGTGGCGTTGTCGAAGATGTTGCAATATCCAGGGTGACCACCTGGCTTGAGCTACTAAAGTTACTCGCATTGATGGCAACACTGTCACCTAGAACGGTACCTGTACATTGATACTCAGAACCAACTAGTATAAAGGTGCTACATACGCTGGTTGCAGAATTCTGATTATTGACTATGAGAAGCTTAATGTCCGAAGACGAGGTAGTGTAAGTGAAATCATAAGCACTGTCTTTGGTCATGCCATTGACCACGATCGCCTGAAGCATGCCATCCATTTGAAGTGTGTAAGGAAAGTCAGCAGGATAATTCAGGGTAATTAACTGTGGCTGCTGGGGATTAGGCGGAGTGCCCTGTCCATTATCGGGCGCACCCCCTCCACCACCACAGGCTGATACAATAAAAACAAGTGCAATAGCACTTAATGTGAGCCGAACCATTCTTTTCCCCTGAAAGTAAATGTATTCACTATATCCCAATACCCCATTCTCCTGACTAAGTCAGTGTATTGTCAATATCAAATAATTCCATTTGTGATGCAGATGGACAAATTTGTTGAATTTATGATGATGATTAACGTTCTAAGGGTGTCCGATTTATTCTAGGTGGGCAATAGTTTCATTTCCATGATGCGGGTCTTGGCGTCATTCACTATTTCCTATCCCTAGTTGAGCCTTGTCGAATTAAAGACAATTTTTTAAAAACGGGTGGTTTGGGCAAGGTTGGCATGTCTTTATAATTTTACTAATACTATAATAGATTCTCGATTCAACCCGCTTTGCGAGCAAATTTTTCAACTTCTCTTTAGCTGATCATCCATCATAAATTTGTATTACCAATAAATTACTGATTTTATTATTTTTTAGGAACGGTGTCTGGCTTATTTTGCTGAAGATTGTGGGGTAGCTTTAATCATTTCACGCTCAGCCTTTTTAGATGCCCAGCTCCAAACCTTACCTGTGATCTGACACCACTAAATTTCCAGTTAAGTTGATCTATATCAATTTTACCCTAATCGCACATAAACCTTAACATCTATACTTAAGCTATAAACTAAGGAGGATAGAACAATGACCATGTTAACTGCATTAATTATTTTAGCCTTAGTCGCAACAGTGGTGTCCTTGGGATTGGGTATTGGCTCCATGGCACAGGGTGGTACTTTTGATACCCGTCATGCAGCGCAATTCATGTCTGCGCGTGTAGGTTTCCAGGGTTTAGCGATTGTTTTTATACTCATTGCATTTTTACTGACGCTTTAATCAAGAAATAATGCAATAAGTCGTATTAGATAATGATAGGTGGATAAGCTTTTTCTCTAACATAGTCTGTTGCCTCACCTGTATGGGTACTCGAACCTCCGAGTTTACCCGACGTATCTTTTTTGTCTTTTTTTCTATCTTTTAAGCAATATATCCTGACATAAAGAAACGGACGCCGCATGTGTTAAAAAATTAAGCGTGCCTACGCTTCCTCATACTCAAATTTCAATAGATAAATAACAAAAAGTTATACTGTTTTCATAGGGTGGATGTCCATTTTATTATGTATGTTAGGTGAGCAACAGTTTCATTTCCATGATGTGGGCCTTGGCCTCATTTAATACTTCCAGCCCCTTCTCTGGCCCTTGTCGGCTTAAAGGCAATTTTTTAAAGGCAGGCAGTTCAGGTAAAGTTGGTATGTCTTTTTTTTCATTTAAAGTAATGAAACTAAATATTTGTGCCACCTGGACAACATCACATAGATCCGGACCATGAAGGGAATCACGCGACCAGTTTTCAGACTCCAGAGCCACGGTCACCATGTCACTTGGCATAGACCAGTGACGTAACACCAACGCACCCATTTGTCCACGCAGATGTTCAATGGTTTCCCTTAATATTTTCTGATTAGAGATCAGTTGAGGAAATTGTTCAACATAACTCAATATTGCCAACATGCCGATATCATGAATAAGCCCAGCGAGTAATGCCCTATCCGAATTTATTGATGGCAGCATTTCAGCAATAACTGCCGAGATAGCGGCAACATAGGTACTGTGCTTCCATAATGCCAGCATTTGATTGGCTACAATCCTGGATTTTGGCTTGAACAATTGTTTGATCGTCAGTGTAGTAACAATATCTCTGGTATTTTCCAGCCCTACTCTGGCGATGGCCGTCTGACAATCATTGATAACTGAATCAGTTCTGTAGAGTGGGCAGTTGGCTATTTTTATTAATTGGCCGGTGATGGCAGGATCTGACTGGATAATGACTGCAATATCATGCGAGGTTTGATTGGGGTTTTGCACTGCTTTTCTGACCCTGATGGCCAATTCGGGAAGACTGGCCAGTTTAAGTTTGCCAGTCATGTATTCTTGATAGAGCTTGTACATAAGCTGATTACCAACAACATGATCATCTGCAAATATTTCCTCTACAGCAATATCATCTGTTCTGGTTTCTCTGGCTGCGATGACGTCAATCAGGTTATGGTTGATCCTGAATAGTGTCACCTGGGTGAGGGCTCTAGCCGTGCGGGTTCTGGGTTGATGATTATCAAGGGGCACTAGTGCCGCACTGGTGCCTGCGCTAAGAACCTCATGATGATCGTGATCAAATAATTCGATGTCACCGTCGATAAGATAATAAACCTCATCGTCAGTTTGCCCTCTACGAAACAGGGTCCTTCCAGAAGCCAATGATATACATGGATTTTCACTGGCCAATTTTTTAAGCCCTTGTATGGGTACATTATTCAGTAGTAGCAACTTTTGAAGTGATTGATAGTCGATGATATTGGCTTTATTGTTCATAAAATGCGTTTCTATTATGCCTGTCTATTGAGACCCTGATAATGACAGTTTGTTCATATCGAAGAAATACCTGAATATTATCAATAAATACATTCAGTGTTCAGGTAATGGTGAGAATCCAATCTCAGATGTTTCAAATATTAGGGAAAACCGTGATCAAACATCACTTTTCAATAATTGAATGCCTAAGTTGTGAGTAAAAAATACAAATAAAATTAGAAATGTATCCTGGAGCATGATTCCGACCCTACTGATTAAGCTTTATTCATTAATGTAAATATATCACACGTTCTCTGTAACATATCTATCTGTATATTAAATATTTCCTTGTTAATCTGAAAGTATGCTTAGGCACCTCTAAACGACCCCGAAAATACGATAGGAGGCTAGCGATGACTAGGCTACTGCTGTTAATACTTTGCGACATAAACGCGATGTCTTTCGCATCTAGTGAGGCAGATAGGCCATGGTAAATTTGCAGAAAGAAATGTCTTGTTCTCGGTTTTCCATTGACTTGTGTCTGATTAAGCGTTCCAGCCATATCCCAGCGGTTTCTTTATCTCTAATGATTATCGGACTCATACCTTTACTATTGACATCAGCCTGCGTCAGGGTTGAGTTCGATAAAATGGCCGGTACGCAGTTTCCTCCCACCCTGACAATAGCTGGTGAGGAGGTTTCGATCTCTACTATTTATCGCGACGCAGGTTTTCCAGTATTCATTGATGAACANGAATCGGGCATCGCTACGCTAGATGGAAACTGCATCTCAGAGGCAGAGCTTGATAGCCTCGAGATGGGACACCGATCAGCGCCCGTTGGNCCATCGACGCCTGCTGGATGCCCGGGATGCACAGAATATCACACCTATGCCGTAACCGTAGACCATTTCTATGGCGAGGCTATGGTCGCCTGCGAAGCAAACAGCTTGCTCGGTATAGTGTGGCCGGACCAACGACGTGCCTTTGCCATCTTTTATCCTACTTCGGTAATGTCCAGCGATTCCCTCTATCTACTCGCCGCTACGCACGAGCTGGGCCATACGTTTGGCTTGCATCATGCCGACGGCAACCAATCGTTTACCGATGCCACGATTATGAATGATGGCAGTTACTTTTTTGGTAATAACTGGGTTTTTGAGTTCACTAACCAGAGCCTTGAACACCTTTCCGACCATCCTGTCGTATGCAAGGCGCCGAGTGATAGAAGCTTTTGGGCAATAACACCAGAACATAAACTCTGGTCGGCTGGTGAAACATTCGATCATGACTTTTTCAATATACTTGAAGGCGAGGTATGTCCATGAAGACNATGTCCTTCCCAGTACACCCACACACAACAGCGAAATTGATTTATCAGGTAGTCGTCAGTTTCATTTTCCTATATGCCATAGCGCCNGCACTACATGCACGCAACAATGCGGCATTACAGTTGACCCTGGAGCCCAGCAAGCATGAGCTGGTAATAGGCGAACCGNTCTATGTCACACTGCGCCTGCGTAATAACGGTCATGTAAGCGTCAAAGTCATGGATAACTTCAGGATCAACAACGAAGCGCTAGCCGTGTTCGCGATCGGTGAGTCTCATCAACGACTACATTACCGGCCGATGACGCTTGCGTTACAGCAAACGAAACCCATCCAGTTGGCACCAGGCGAAGAAATCACCGCGTTGGCCGCTATATTTTTCGGCAGCAGTGGCTGGTATATCGTCAATCGTGAAGGCACTTACCAGCTTCAAGCTCGGTATCGTATGCCGTTGCACACAGGACGTCTCGATGTTGCATCAGAGCCGATAACAGTCACCGTAAGCCCAGGCGATGGTGCCGGCCGGTTTCTAATCGATGGGGATCGTAATGGAGAAGCCGCAAAGTTCTTGTTCTGGCAAGGTGGTGATCACCTGCAACGTGGCATCACTCACTTGGCTAAACTCATGGCAGACTATCCACAATCGCCATTAGCAGATTACATACGTGTCGCAATGGCAGCGAGCTATAGCCGCCCTTTCAAGAATTATTCTATCGACAAGTTACGACCGATAAACTGTCCCTACACACTAGAGGCGCTGCGTGGCCTGAATCAAGAGTCATTGCCTANTGTCCTACGAGTTCGAAGCTCACTCGATCAAGCGCGTTGCCTNATCACATTGGGACGTCACACTGAGGCAAGGCAGGTATTGATCCCCGCATTGCGGTATATTGATGCTAATACAGCGNTTCGTCCACTCTTAAAAGAAGCCGTTCAGCTTGAGCCGATGCTGTCAGATAAAACTCGATGACCGCTGATTAATCTGACCACTTAGCCATGCCCTATCATCACATCAAGGTTATTGGTTCAAGCCACAACTTTATAGTAACCTAACATTATTGATGCCTATAAATTTAGCGCTCAATAAAATGAGCATCACTTGCATATAACTATTCATTCACCCCTACACAATTTAAGAAGTCAGAGTCCTTCATCAGACCCTGACCCCTTCAGCTTCAGTCAGCCATGTTGCATCTCATATACGGCTGCCTCTAAATCCCTGTAATTATTATTCCAAAGATCAAACATACCTTTGCCTATCGGATCAGGAAAAATATCTGCTTCATCAGCTTCAAGTGCCATCACAATATTTTCAGCGGTAAGCGTCGGCGAAGTTTTTTCACTCTCGAATTTCTCCGCCATATCGGTATCAATGGGTCCTGGATTAACGGTATGAACAGCGATATTATTAGGCGCTAATTCAATACGAATCCCCTGGCTGAGTGAGAATAAAGCCGATTTAGAAGCACAGTATCCTCCTAGAATAGGAAAATTCACGAAGGCACCAATGGTAACTATATTGACAATAGCACTAGATTTTTTTTGCTCTAATACAGGTACAAACTCCCGGATCATATTGAGTGTTCCATAGTAATTGGTATTCATGTCTCTTTCTAATAGATCAAGTGGCCCATCTAATAAACTAGTAAAAGTCGCAATACCTGCATTATTAATAAGAACGTCGACATCATCCGCTACTTTTGCTGATTCAGATATTTGTTCTTGGTTAGTTATGTCCAATGTAAGAGGCACCGTTCTCTCATCACCAAAATCTGGTAAATTATCGATATTTCGAGAAGCAGTGTATATTTTTTTAACACCTCTTTTCAAAAGAGCCACTATGAGCTCTTTTCCTATTCCTCTATTTGCTCCAGTCACAAGAACTACTTTATTATTAAAGTTCATAATTACTCCTATATACATCAATGTATTGTTTTGAACGATCGTTCATAATAATGTAAAAAAATATTCTAAGAATCTAAAATTAATTTCACATTATTAATAACGATATTAAATTGTTTTTTAGTAGGATTCGTTCGTGTCAAAACCCGAAGTCCCGATAAAAGACCTAACAATAATTCACTGGTATCGGCTGCATTAAGATGCTTACTCATTTCTCCGTCTACTTGTCCTTTCTTAATTAAGTATTTAAAAAAATCCCTCATAATATCCTGTCCCTCAGAGACCAGATCATTCATTTCTTTATCATGAGGCGCCATTTCCAAGCTGGTATTAATAATGAAACATCCATTCGTATCACTTCCATCCAATATCACACTTCGAATATGCTCAAAAAAACTAATGATCCCTTTTTTCGGAGAACTCATTTGTTTAAACTTTTGCAAGCGTTTCGCCGAAGTTTTATTATAATACTCTAAGGAAGATAGAAATAACTCCCGTTTATTACCAAAAGTACTATAAATACTCCCTGCGTTTATGCCCATGCATTTTGTTAGATCTCGCATTGAAGTCGCGTTATATCCATACTTCCAAAAAGCATTCAGCGCTTTCTCAAGTGTTTCTTCGATATTAAATTTTGTTTCCCACGGCATATTATAAAGATAGCATGTTATGAACGATCGTTCAAATCTATTTTTTATACTTCTATTTCAATATATTTAAATAATATTTTTAACTCGACAGTAGAGCCTTGAGTTTTTACTCTGGCCTAATGGCCATTTAAATCAATTTATTGACCTTATTCTTGACAAGAAGCGACCCTTTGGATTCCCATATGCTTATATAAATGTAATGCAGAATAAAGATTCCTAAACAGGATCGCGGATGTAACAATCAACAGTAATGCCGCAGGCCGTAGAAAATAATCCGGCCAGAATACCGCCAGAATAAACAGCAATAACATCAGGCTATGCACCCTAAAATGTAAACACACATTACGCTCGGGTATGATCTGCTTCATATTGGGAATCGTTCTCCTCGTTCTGTCCTTGCCCTGTATATAGTTATTCAAGTGCAA
>JGI24023J19991_10002354_pt1 | contig 13848 bp, 11 predicted proteins | sample Cruoilmetagenom1_FD_19991 | JGI IMG/M metagenome (IMG submission 19991) | reverse complement strand
CCATGCCAAGACATGTCTAACAAGCCAAAACTTAACTGACGTAAGGTCTGAATACCTTCTAAAAAGTTAGATGAATCTTTTATTTTTTGAACCATTTCCATCGGGATTGGCTCATTCGTTTCATAGTGTCTGGCAAATAGATCTAAGGCTTCTTTTTCATAACACCAATTTTCTAATAACTGACTTGGCAGTTCTACAAAATCCCAATAGACGCTTGTTCCAGAAAGGCTAGGGTAGTTAGTATTTGCCAACATACCGTGCAGCGCATGACCAAATTCATGAAATAGGGTGGTAACCTCATTAAATGTTAATAATGACGGTTTCGTTTCTGTTGGTTTTGTAAAGTTGCAAACTATAGAAACATGTGGGCGAGAATTCTCTTTATCTTCCTCCTTTGGCGGACAGGTTTTCCATTGATCTTTATAAGAAGTCATCCAGGCACCATTACGTTTTCCTTTTCGAGGAAAGAAATCGGCGTAAAAAACAGCAATAAAATCTCCTTTGGTATTAGTTACTTCATAAGTTTTAACTTCTTCATGATATTTGTCTATGTTGTCAACTTCATTAAAATGTAAATCGAAAAGCTTATTCGCAATTGTAAAAACACCATCAATCACATTTTCTAGTTTAAAATAGGGTTTTAATGCTTCCTGATCAAGATCGAATAATTCTTTTTTTAGTTTTTCAGAATAATAAGCACCATCCCATTTTTGGAGTTGTTCTATGCCATCTTTTTGAGCAAAAGAAGATAATTGTTTAAATTCTCTTTCAGCGGCAGGTTTTGCTTTTGCCAATAATTCATTAGAAAATGACATTACTTTTCCAGGTGTTTCAGCCATGCGCTCTTCTAAAACAAAATGCGCATGTGTTTTATATCCTAAAAGGTTTGCGCGCTCATATCTTAATTTCACAATATCTAACACAATTTGTTGATTGTCATTTTTGTTATTTTGAAATGACCTGGCTCCAAAAACATTAGATAGTTGTTCTCGTAAACTTCTATCGTCAATATAAGTCATAAACGGAATATAACTAGGATAGTCTAAGGTAAACACCCAGCCTTTCTTCTCTTTTTGTTTAGCCAATAACTGTGCTGCTTCTTTAGCGCCTTCGGGTAAACCCTTTAGCTGTTTTTCAGCTGTAATATGTAATTCAAAGGCATTGGTTTCTGCCAGTACATTTTCACCAAATTGTAAAGAAAGTTTAGATAGCTTTTTATCAATTTCTCTTAACTTTGATTTGTCAGTGTCATTTAAATTCGCACCATTACGTACAAACATTTTATACTGGTTGTTGAGCAACATATCTTGCTCTGCTGTTAAATTTAATTCGTCCTTTATATCGAAAACCAGTCGAACTCTTTTATATAATTTTTCATTTAATCTAATGTCATTTGCAAATTCTGAGAGCCAGGGAGAAACTTCTTGAGCTATTTTTTGAATTTCGTCATTGGTTTCTGCCGAATTCAGATTGAAAAAAATAGAAGAAATTCTTTTTAGAGTTTTCCCTGAAAACTCTAACATTTCAATTGTATTCTCAAAAGTTGGAACACCAGTATTTTTCGTAATAGTGTCAATTTCAGCCTTGGCTATTTTAATTGCTTCTTTGAACGCAGGTTTAAAATGTTCGTTTTTTATTTGTGAAAACGGCGCAGTAGTATATTTGGTATTGAATTTTTTTAATAAAGGATTATTCATTTGTTGTAGTTTACGACCTCTTGACTGCACTCAAGGAGACAAAAGTAAAATTAAGAGGTCTGGTCGAGCGCAGTCGAGACCTTAAATAAATTAATAGTTTAAATTTACTTCTTCAATTCTTTCGCAGCTTTGTTCACACTTTTCTTCAAATCTTCTTTATAATTGATAATGGTCTCTTGAACCGTTTTATCTGAACTACCTATAATTTGAGCGGCTAAAATACCGGCATTTTTTGCGCCGTCTAGAGCCACTGTTGCTACCGGGACACCACCAGGCATTTGTAAAATTGATAAAACAGAGTCCCAACCGTCAATTGAGTTTCTAGATTTTACCGGTACACCAATTATTGGTAATGGACTCATAGCAGCTACCATTCCCGGTAAATGAGCAGCACCTCCTGCACCCGCAATTATTACTGAAATGCCACGTAAATGTGCATTTTTAGCATAATCAACTAATTTATCCGGAGTTCTATGCGCCGATACAATATCAATTTCTGTTTCTATGTGAAAATCATGTAAAATGCTTACTGCTTCTTGCATGACCGGCATATCTGATTTACTACCCATTATAATACCAACTTTAGCCATAGTATAAAGATTAAAATATTTTGTAAATTTATTGACCAAAGATAATGTAAAAACTTATCTTTTAAAATCAGATTAACCAAAGAAATTTTAAATATGATACCCCTTTTTAATACTGTAGTTTCTTGGTTTTTAAAGAAAAGAAAACATCAGATGGAACTTTTCTTAATGTATCCTATTGATGTGCAACAAGAATTACTCATACGTTTATTGAGTATTGCTAGAAATACAGAATTGGGAAGAAAGTATGATTTTAAAACTATTTACGATTATAAATTATTTTCCGAGCGAGTACCAATCAAAAAATATGAAAGTATTGAACCTCTTATAGAGCGAACCCGAAAAGGAGAACAAAACGTATTTTGGCCTTCAGATATTCAATGGTTTGCAAAATCTAGTGGTACTACAAATGCAAAAAGCAAGTTTATTCCAGTAAGTAATGAAGCTTTAGAAGATTGCCATTTAAAAGCTGGCAAAGACATGTTAGGTTTATATATTAACAATAATGAAGATGCCGGACTGTTTAATGGAAAAGGATTGAGATTAGGAGGAAGCAGTGCTATTTATGAAGATAACAATTCTTACTTCGGAGATTTATCGGCTATTATTATTGAAAATATGCCGTTTTGGGCAGATTATAGCAGCTCGCCAAAATATGAAGTAGCCTTAATGGGTGAATGGGAAACAAAAATGACAGCCATAGTCAACGAGACGATCAATGAAAATATTACCAGTCTGGTTGGTGTCCCTTCATGGATGTTAGTTTTGTTAAATAAGGTGTTAGAAAAAACAGGGAAAGATAATATTTTAGAGGTATGGCCTAATTTAGAAGTATATTTTCACGGTGGAGTAAATTTTAATCCTTATCGCGAACAGTTTAAAAAATTGATTCCCAAAAGAAGGTTTAGATATTATGAAACGTATAATGCTTCTGAAGGGTTTTTTGCCATTCAAGACACAAATGGCACTACCGACTTACTCTTAATGTTAGATTATGGAATTTTTTACGAATTCATTCCAATGGATCAATATCAAGGAGAAGATTCTATAGCGATCCCTTTACAAAAAGTTGAATTACATAAAAATTATGCTATTGTAATTACCACCAATTCTGGTTTGTGGAGATATTTAATCGGAGATACTGTAAAGTTTGTTTCATTGGATCCTTATCGAATAAAAATTACGGGTAGGACCAAACACTTTATCAATGCATTTGGAGAAGAACTTATTATTGAAAATGCCGAAGAGGCGTTAAAGAAAGTTTGTAAAAAAACCAACGCACAAATAGCTGATTATACAGTCGCTCCTATTTTTATGGATGGTAAATCGCAAGGTGCTCATGAGTGGATTATAGAATTCGAAAAAGCACCAAAGAGTATTGATTATTTTACTGAACTACTAGATAATGCACTAAAATCTATTAATTCTGATTATGAAGCGAAACGTTATCAAGATATGACCTTGACTATGCCTAAAGTGCATCAAGCAGAAACAGGATTGTTCTATAATTGGCTAAAGCAAAAAGGAAAATTAGGAGGGCAACATAAAGTGCCGAGATTATCTAACAATAGAGATTTTATTGAAGAACTTTTAAAGTTATCTACGCATTCTTATTCAACTTAAATCAAATTCAGACTTATTATAAATGAATACTATCGAAAAGGAGGTTTCTTATAATGCTACGAATTCTTATTCTACACTAAATACTTTCTCTAAAAAAACTAAAAATGTCTGGCTTGTATGTCACGGAATTGGCTATTTGAGTAGATATTTTTTAAAATATTTTGATGAGTTAGATAGTGAAGAAAATTACATAATTGCATTACAGGCACAAAGTAAATACTATCTGGGTTCAAAATATCGTCATGTTGGGGCTAGCTGGCTTACCAAAGAAAATACAGAAAAGGAAATTGAAAATGTGATGCGTTACTTTGATGCCGTTTTAGAGGCTGAAAAAATTCCAAGTGATATAAATCTTATTGTTTTGGGATACTCGCAGGGTGTTTCTGTTATAACGAGATACGTGGCCAGGAGAAGATTAGAATGTAGCCAACTTGTATTATTATCTGGAGGAATTCCTAAAGAATTAAGAAATCAGCATTTCGAATTTTTAAAAGGAAAAACAAAAGTGTCATATATATATGGTGCTCAAGACGAATATTTGACAGATGCGCATATGGTCGGTGCAAAAAAACGTTTTTATGAGTTATTTGGAGATTCTGGAACCATTATCGTTTTTGATGGAATACATGAGGTTAGAAAAGAGGAAATAAATAAACTTGTTTAAAAATGCATCTTTTATAAAAGAATCTCGTCTACTATTTAAAGAGTTTAATTAAATATAACAAATATGAAAAATACAGAATGTACTTGTACATGTGATAATTGTAAAGATGGTCAATGTACTAACTGTACCTGCGAGAATTGTTCATGCTCAGGATGCAATTGCTAGATAAGTTTATGCATCGAACCTGTTTTAAGAATAAGGTTCGATGTATATTATTTACTTTTAAAGAGCAAAAAAATACAATAATGAATACAAAAATTATTTGGGACAATTATGCTGATGATGTAAAGCGTTTTATTTTTAGTAAAACGAAAAATAACGATCTCACTGATGATTTAGTACAAGAAGTATTTATTAAAGTGCATACTAAAATTGCAACGTTGAACGATGTTGAAAAGCTACGATCATGGCTATTTACCATCGCTAAAAATACAGTGCTTGATCATTTTAGAGTTTCTAAAAACAATACCAACCTCCAAGAAGATACTATTGAGATAGAAGATGAAGGAAATACACCTTCCAAAGAGCACTCAGAAGAGGATTGTTTATATGGAATAGTTACTAAATTACCAAAAAAATATAGAGATCCTTTGTTTATGGCTGATATTAAAGGAATGAAACAATTGGTAATTGCCGAGGTGTTAAAATTGCCATTACCAACCGTTAAATCACAAATACAGCGAGCTAGGAAAATGATTGCAAAAGGTTATATGGATTGTTGTGGATTTGAATTAAATGATAAGGGTTTCTTAGTGGGAGAAATTAGAAGTAAAGAGGAATGTAAAATATGTGATTAAAATTTATATTTTTCTATCGATTACATAATTAACGAGCGTGCTTAGTGATTCTTTATAAGGAGAATCTGGATACGATTTTAAAATATCAAAAGCATTCTTTTGATACTCTTTCATTTTGGTATTGGTATATTCAATTCCCCCATTTTCTTTTACAAAAGCAATTACTTCTTTAACTCTTTTCTTGTCGGTATTGTGATTTTTAACTGAATTGATTATCCATTTTTTATGTTTTGCAGAACAATTATTAAGTGTATGAATTAGAGGTAAGGTCATCTTTTGCTCTTTAATATCAATACCAGTTGGTTTACCAATCTTATCTTCTGTATAATCAAACAGATCATCTTTTATTTGAAAAGCAATTCCGATATATTCTCCAAACTGCCTCATTCGATCAATTTCTTCTTTATTAGCTCCAATTGAAGCGGCACCAATCCCCGTACAAGCTGCAATTAAAGTAGCTGTTTTTTGACGAATAATTTCAAAATAGATATCCTCAGTAATATCAAGTTTTCTTGCTTTTTCAATTTGCAATAATTCCCCTTCGGTCATTTCCTTTAAGGCGATTGAAATTAATTTTAACAAATCAAAATCGTCGTTGTCAATAGAAAGTAATAAACTTTTTGAAAACAAAAAATCACCAAATAAAACGGCAATTTTATTTTTCCATAAAGCATTTAAAGAGAAAAAACCTCTCCTTCGATTACTGTCATCTACTACATCATCGTGTACTAATGAACCCGTATGTATCAATTCAATTAAAGATGCACCACGATAGGTTCGTTCACTAAAATTACCATCAGAGACCATTTTCGCCACTAAAAAAACAAACATTGGTCGCATTTGTTTCCCTTTTCGGCGTACTATAAAATGTGTCACCCTATTAATTAGTGGAACTTTAGAAGTCATAGACTCTTTGAATTTTCCTTCAAAGAGCTCCATTTCTTTTTTAATGGGGAGTTTTATTTGTTCTACTATTTTCATTCTTCTTTAATTCAAAAAATTTGAATTTAGAATTGTTTTAATCGCTCAATAATATGCGTATTTTTATCTTCAACGGCCATTACATTCAGTAAATCAATATGATTGTCTTTAAAATCAAGATTTTTACTTATAAAATCTACAGCCTGAAAACGAACATACGAATTTTTCATAAGTAATGTGTCACCAATAAATTTGTTAATACTATCAGTAGCATCATCATTTAATGTTAACGCTACATTTTTAGCATTAAATATCATTAAATAAGCCAAATATTCTTTGTTACTGTTAGCAGTTTTTATCAAACTTAATAAAGTGTCTAATTCAACTTTCTTACTTAATTCAAATACTTTGGCAATTAAATTCAGTCTTTCTTCTTCTTCACGTGCTTTTAAATACTTACCCGCTAAAGAGAATATTTTTACAATGGTATTATCAGGTTGTTCACTTTCTGTTTTTTGCTCAATCTTAGCCCAAGAATCTCGTAAAGAAACAGTTCGGTTAAAAACCAAATGATTAGCCGCACTATCATTGTCTAAATTAAAATAACCTAATCGTTGAAATTGAAAACGGTCACCAATTTTAGCATCTTTTAGACTAGGCTCAACAAAAGCATTTGTATTTATTTGCAACGAGTTAGGATTGATAAATTCTTTAAAATCTTTATCTTTTTGAGCATCTGGTGCTTCATGAACAAACAATCTGTCGTATAAACGCACTTCAGCTTTCACAGCATGTTGTATAGAAACCCAATGCAGTGTACCCTTGACTTTACGCAAACTTTCTTGTGTATTGCTGCCACTTTTTGTTAAAGGATCATAAGTACAATGAATTTCGGTTATTTCACCATTTTCATCCTTAATAACAGATTCAGCCTTCACTATATAGGCATTCTTCAGTCTAACTTCATGACCCAACTTTAATCTAAAGAATTTTTTATTGGCATGTTCTCTAAAATCTTCTTTTTCGATATAGATTTCTTTTGAAAAAGGAACTTTTCTACTTCCTGCATTTTCATCTTCTGGGTTATTTTCGGCATCTAACCATTCTTCTTTTCCTTCCGGATAATTGGTGATGATAACTTTAACCGGATTTAAAACTGCCATTACTCTGGGAGCTCTTTTATTTAAATCGTCTTTGATACAAAATTCCAGTAAAGCTACATCAGTAACATTATCGCGTTTGGCAATTCCGGCAATTTCACTAAATTTTTTAATAGATTCAGGCGTGTAACCTCTTCTTCGAAGACCAGAAATTGTAGGCATTCTTGGATCATCCCAACCATTAACATGTCTTTCTTCAACCAATTGCAATAACTTACGCTTGCTCATTACTGTATAGCTCAAATTACGACGTGCAAATTCACGTTGTTTTGGCCTTAGATCTTCGTTTGAATATACTTGGTCTAAAAACCAATCATATAATTCACGATGACTTTTAAATTCTAGTGTACATAAGGAGTGTGAAATTTGTTCAATATAATCTGATTCACCATGAGTCCAATCGTACATAGGATAGATGTTCCAGGTTGTTCCTGTTCTGTGATGTGACTTTCTTAAAACACGATACATAATTGGATCACGCATTAACATATTTGGAGAAGCCATATCAATTTTAGCACGTAAAATATAAGAACCTTCTTCAAATTCGCCATTTTTCATTTTTTCGAATAATGCTAAATTTTCTTCGACAGAACGATTTCTATTTGGGCCATCTACTCCGGGTTCAGTAGGTGTTCCTTTTTGTTTAGCAATTGCTTCTGAAGATTGATTATCAACATAAGCTTTTCCTTTTTTAATTAGTAGAATTGCCCAATCATATAATTGTTGGAAATAATCTGAAGAGTATAATTCTTTTTCCCATTGAAAACCCAACCATTGAATGTCATGTTTAATAGCATCTACATATTCTTGTTCTTCTTTAGCCGGATTGGTATCGTCAAAACGCAAATTTACTGGAGCGTTATATTTCAAACCTAATCCAAAATTTAAACAAATAGAAGCAGCATGGCCAATATGTAAATAACCATTAGGTTCAGGTGGAAAGCGAAAACGAAGCTTTTTTTTATCTAAACCATTGGCTAGATCTTCTTCAATAATTTGCTCTAAAAAATTCAATGATTTTTTTTCTTCAGACATCAGATTTAAATTCTAATAGCCCACAAAAATACATAAAATATAAATAGATAAGAACAGGTTTTATTTGATTAAATTCCTAATATTAACTTAGCGATCATGAAGTAAATTAAAATACCAAAAATATCATTACTTGTAGTAATAAAAGGGCCTGTAGCTATTGCCGGGTCAATACCACGCTTGTCGAGAAATAAAGGAATAAATGTACCTACAATACCAGCCACTATAATAACGACAAAAAGTGAAATAGAAATTGCCGATGAGGTTAACATACTTTCTTGCCAAATCCAGGTAAATAAAAATAGTATTATTGATAATACAAGTCCGTTTACAATAGCTAAAGAAAATTCCTTTAACAATCGATTGCTAATACTTCCTTTTAAATCGTTATTAGCTAAACCTTGGACAATAATTGCAGATGATTGTACACCAACATTCCCAGCCATTGCCGCAATTAACGGCGTAAAAAAGAATAGAACAGCATGTTTATTAATCATTTCTTCAAAATTACCCATGATTGCTGCAGCACCAACACCACCTATTAATCCTAAAAATAACCAAGGTAATCTGGCTCTTGTATGTTCCCAAACAGTATCATCAGCCTCAACATCTTCGGTAATACCAGCAGCTAATTGATAATCTTTTTCGGCTTCTTCTTTAATTACATCAACTATATCATCAATGGTAATTCTACCCATTAGTTTATTATTTTCATCTACTACAGGTATAGCCTCCAAATCATATTTCTGCATAATATTAGCCACATCTTCACCCTTATCATACACATTTACAGAATCAACTTTAGGGATATAAATTTCAGAAATTTGTGCTTTTGTTGAAGTAACTAATAAATCTTTTAATGATAACCTACCTTTCAAAACATTATCATTATCAACTACATAAATTGAATGAACCCGAGTTACATTTTCTGCCTGAGCTCGCATTTCTCTGACACATTTTAAAACATTCCAGTTTTCATTAACTTTTACCAATTCTTTTGCCATCAAACCACCTGCAGAATTTTCGTCATATTTCAATAATTCTACAATATCCTTAACATGCTCTTCATCTTCAATATGAGAAATTACATGTTCTTGACGATCTTCAGGTAATTCGGCAACGATATCAGCAGCATCATCGGTGTCAAGTTCGGCGAGTTCTTCAGCAATTTCTTTAGCAGAAAGTTTTTTTAGAATTTTTTCACGAATGTCTTCATCAACTTCCATTAAAATATCAGAAGTCAATTCACTATCTAGTAATTTTATAACATACGTAGCATCATCTAAACTGAAATCATCTAAAAGTTCAGCAATATCAGCATGATGCTCATCTCCTAGAATATTAAGCAAGGCAGTATCATCCTTTTGTCGGATGAGGGAAGTTACTTGTTCTATGAGTTCATTTGTAATTTCAAATGGCATCGTTGGCTATTTTTTGCGTTAGGCAGATAAATTCATCAACCGATAATTGTTCAGGACGTTGCGCAAAGATAGCATCTTCTCGTAATTTATCAGATAAATTAAATGTTTTTAAACTGTTACGAATGGTTTTTCTTCTTTGATTGAATGCCGTTTTAACGACCTTATAAAATAGTTTTTCATCAACAGGAAGGGTGTAATTTTCTTTACGAATCAATCTAATAACCCCCGAATCTACTTTCGGTGGTGGATTAAAAACACTTGGCGGCACTGTAAATAAATATTCAACATCATAAAATGCTTGTGTTAAAACAGATAGGATTCCGTAAATTTTACTACCTGGTTTTTCGGCAATTCGTTGTGCTACTTCTTTTTGAAACATACCACTAAACTCCGGAATTTGGTGTTTATTTTCCAATGTTTTAAAAAGGATCTGTGAAGAAATATTATAGGGAAAATTGCCTATTATAGCTATGGGTTTATCCTGAAAATAATTAGAAATATCAATTTTTAAAAAATTTTCAGAAATGATTCTATCTGTTAAATTTAGATAATGTGCTTTTAAATATTCTACAGATTCAGTGTCAATTTCAATAACAAAAGTGGTATACTCTTTTTGAAGTAAATAGTTTGTTAAAATACCCATACCTGGCCCTATTTCAAGAACAGTTTCATAACCAATTCCTGTTAAGGTATCAGCAATTTTTTTGGCAATATTCTCATCTTTTAAAAAATGTTGCCCTAAATGTTTTTTGGCTCTTACAGACATAAGAGCTATGATTTTACAAAGTTTTTAACGTGATTGATAACTTTTAATTCGGTCCTAAAAGCTACGAATCTTTCTCTGAAAAGAGAGGATCCTTCTCGGCGAAGTTGTTCTGCATTCTCTCTATAATATTTTTCTAAAGTTTCTTTACTATCAGTAGTGTATTGCACAGAATAAGTAACACCTTGAGCTTCTTCTACCATAACTTGACTCAACTTAGCTTCTGAGAATTTACCTGTAGCTAACATTTCAGGAATATGTTTTTCTTGCATCCATCTAAGCCAATCTTTTTGGATAGATTCTTCTACGTTTATGGTTACATTGTATATATACATAAATTATTATTTTATCATTTATGAGCTGATTTAGCTTCTCTGATTCTCTAGCTCTTCGTTATTGTTTGCTATATTTTGTCCAAAAATAAAGAACAAAAAATTCATCGTTTTGAGAGTTGTTTAATTGATAACGTCTCCTCTTAATTTTCTGAATCGTTTACGGGCGTCAACTAGAAAAATGCTCGATGGAAATTCAAAAATAATTTTTTGATACATCTTTTTTGCTTCTTCTAAATTGTTCAATTTGTATTCATATAGGTTGCCCAACATATAGTAAGCATCATCTACTAAAATACCATCTTTTTGTAAATCAATTAATTTTAGATAATTAGTTTCAGCAGCTTTATATTTTTTTATTTTCGTGAAAAGTTCTGCTTGTTTAAACAAAGCATCATCTTCAATAGAACGTCCTTTAAATTTTTCTAATGCCACAGCTAAGGTGTCTATTGCTTGTTTGTTTTTATTTTGAAACGCAAGTAAATCTGCATTAGCATAAGTTTTCAAAGCGTCATAAATAGTATCACCAACAATATTATCAGAGATTAATAAACTTAAATCTAAGGCATCATTAGCAATAAGTTGCGATGTTGATTTTTTCAATACTTTAAGTTGTGTCAATGCCCATTTAAAATCACCTTTAAAAAAAGATGTTTGTGCTACTTTAAATCGGGCTGTTTGTGCTAATGTACTATTCTTTAATCTTGTTTGCACCTGCGAATAATTAATAAGTGCTTCATTAAATTTATTACTGTAAACTAAAATGTCACCTAATTTAAGTTTAACAGAACCATATTGAAATTCTGAACCGGCATCTTTTAGAACTTCTTTTAAAATTTCAATCGCTTTATGGGAATTGCCCAGTTTAAAGGTCAAAAAATCGGCATATAATATTTTTAAATTTAACGTTGAGCTTCCATTCCCGTAATTGGTAAATAATTCCTGAAATTTTTGTTCCACATCATCATATTCTTTCTTACTTGAAGCAGTTTCAATAGCTATTTCTAATAAATATAAGTGTCCATCTAAAATAAGATCTGAATTCTGCGTGTTTTCCAAAATATAGGTAAATCCTGATTTGGCCGTTTCAAAGTCGTTATTATCAAATGCAATTTCACAGAGATCAACGATTCTCGATAAATTTTCTAAATCTCTTCTGTAAAGAGCTATTTCCTGAATTAAGGCTTTACTGTAATCTTTTTGTTGCATGTACAGCCAACTAAGTAGTTTGTTCCAGGAATTATTAGGGTTTTGTTGTAAACGCTTTAAGAGCAATTTTCTAAATAATACATTATTCGAATCTTCGCTGTTCTCAGTTATAAACATTCCTGCATAGCGTTGTACAGTAGGATAAAACGTCTCATTTTTTTCAACCATACTTAAATAGGCATCAAACATATTTTCTATTTCTGCTTTTTCTCCATATATAAAAGCGATATAGGCATCATAGTTTAAATCGGGATTCAATTCCATTGCCTTTTTATAAGCTTTTAAAGCAAAATCTAACAAGTGATTTTCTTGAAATGTATGCCCGATGAGGTAACCCGAGTGGGGATTGTCTTCAACAATTTGTAATGCTTTAGTATAATAAGGAATCGCCATTTCTTTTTGACGCTGTAATTCTAGATTATAACCTATTTCAATAATTATGTTGACTTGTTTAGGAAAGTCTTTTTGATGGTTATTTAATAAATTTGTAGCAGCTTCAAAATTTTCGGAAAGTTGATAACAACTGAGTAGTTTTTTAAAATAATCACGTCTTACTTTATTCTTTTCATACAGCTGTTTGTAGAGCGTCGAAGCTTTTTCGTATTCACCTTTACTAAAATAATTATATGCTAATTGCGAGTTCTGTGAAAAACTATAGAAAGCATTAAAAATAAAGAGTATGACAATAAGTTTACGATACATAACGTTATGGTATGGCTTCAAAGGTAAGAAAAGAAGTGTTAAAAATTTGATAAAAAGTATGAGTTAGAACATTACTCTGTAACATTTTGGCATGACATTTGTCTTATGTATAGAAATAACTAAATACTTTTGCAATGATAGAATTAACACAACACTACGAAAAAGCAAAAAAGAAAGCTAAACTTTTTATGGAAAAAGGTCAAATAAGTGCATATTTTAAAGCCTTATTAGAAATGAACCATTACAAAAAATTGATAGTAGCAGTAGCTGCTAATTAACAATGTTTATACTTGTAAATTGACAATCTTAAGTTATATGATTCAGTCTGCTATTGCTAACTAATCAATAATATCAAATCCGGTAAATTTTTGTAATACTTCTGGGATTTTAATTCCGTTTTCGGTTTGATAATTTTCTAATATTCCCGCTAATACTCTTGGTAACGCTAATGAACTTCCATTCAAGGTATGTGCCAATTCACTTTTACCATTTGCATTTTTAAAACGTAGTTTTAAACGATTTGCTTGAAACGTTTCAAAGTTTGAAACAGAACTGATTTCTAACCATCTATCCTGGGCAGTTGAAAATACTTCAAAATCATAAGTGAGTGCTGAAGTAAACCCTAAATCTCCACCACATAATCGTAAAATACGATATGGTAATTTTAATTCACGTAATATTCCTTTAACATGATTTACCATCCCATCAAGGGCTTCATAAGAATTATTAGGATGTTCAATACGCACAATTTCAACTTTATCAAATTGATGTAATCGGTTTAAGCCTCTAACATGAGCACCATAAGAACCCGCTTCACGTCTAAAACAAGGCGTATAACTTGTATGTAATATTGGGAAATCACTTTCTTTTAATAATACATTTCTATATAAATTAGTTACAGGAACTTCGGCAGTGGGAATTAAATATAAATTATCTCCAG
>JGI24023J19991_10002353_pt1 | contig 13855 bp, 11 predicted proteins | sample Cruoilmetagenom1_FD_19991 | JGI IMG/M metagenome (IMG submission 19991) | reverse complement strand
ATCCTTGCCAGAGAAGGCGCCACCGCCATGACGAGCCATACCGCCATAAGTGTCAACGATAATTTTGCGACCGGTCAGGCCACAGTCTCCGACTGGGCCGCCAATAACAAAACGTCCGGTTGGATTAATAAAGTATTTGGTATTTTCGTCCAGCCATTCCTTAGGTAATATCGGCAGCAGGATTTCATCCATGACCGCTTCCTGTAGTGTTTTCAGGTCTATGTCAGGACTGTGTTGCGTGGATAGTACTACTGCATCGATACCCACCGGGGTGTTGCCTTCATAGCGAAAAGTTACCTGGCTTTTGGCGTCAGGTCGTAACCAGGGCAGGGTGCCATTTTTACGTACTTCAGCCTGGCGCTTTACCAGTCGGTGTGCATAGGTAATGGGGGCAGGCATGAGTACGTCGGTTTCATGACAGGCAAAGCCAAACATCAGACCCTGGTCACCTGCACCCTGTTCATGGGCCTCATCTTCATCAACGCCCATGGCGATATCAGCCGACTGTTTATCTATAGAGGTCAGGATGGCGCAGGATTCGTAATCAAATCCAATTTCAGAGCTGTTATAGCCGATTTCCTTGATACGATTGCGTACAATATCGTTCATATCGACCCACGCCGATGTGGTGATTTCGCCGGATAACACCACCATGCCGGTGTTCACCATGGTTTCACAGGCGACGCGCGCCTTGGGGTCCTGTTCCAGGATAGCATCGAGAACAGAATCCGAAATTTGATCCGCTACCTTATCCGGGTGTCCTTCCGATACGGATTCAGAGGTAAACAAGTAATTATTGGACATGAAGTTTATTTCCTTTAAGTTGCAGAACCTTGTGAACATTTTCTAGGGTTCAATTCGATACGAATCCATCATTTTATCGTGATTGACAGAAAATTCCTACCTTAAAGTGAAGTAGGAAAAATAGCCTGTCAGATATATCCAGACTTGAACTATAGAATGGGTGCTAATAGCCAAACACACCTTCGAGTAACCTGGAGTAGGATCGATAGGCTTTTTTCGAGGTGGGCTCGAATGATTCGAGTACCAGCTTCTGCAGTAACTCTCTGCCTTCCGGTGTATTTTTTGCGTTGATCAGGGCGTCACGTATCTTTTTGCGAATATCGTTTGGCACCTTACGGGAAGCTGAAATAGCCATATGGGGCACTTGTGCGGTCTGTTCTACTGGCGACAGAAAGGCAAAGGCACCCACCATACGCGTTGGAATGATCGCCGCTAATGCCTTGCCTTCCTGGACCTTTTTCACGGCTTCCTGAGAGTTATTAACATTGACAATAACAGGTTGTCGCATCACATTCGGAAATAACTCTGATAACCTGACAGCTCCCATGCTGGGGGAGGGCAACACGGCTACTTTTTTACCGAGAAGTTCAGCGGGCTCCAGGATGGGATTGTCCGCATGGCTTACCAGGGTGAAGCTCACCACACTATTGATCTTGGCCAGGGGGGTGTAGCCGAGTTTTTGTATACGCCAGTCGGTAAAATGGGCAGCATCCATCACCAGGTCATATTTTCCCTTGCGCATGGTTTGCCAATAAGTGACAAAATTCCGGGCTGTGACCAGCTTGATGGTTTGCCCTGTCGCTTTGCTGAGGAAATCAGCCAATGGCTGATAGGATTGTTTGGTGACCTTAGGTGACTGGATTGGCTGGATGATCAGTGTATAGGTTTCTGCTCCCCAGCTACTTGGGAAAATACACATCATGCAGGCAGCCAGCAGAGCCCTTAGTACACGTGAGGTTGTCGCGGATCTAGACATTTATTTATTATACTCCGTGCTATTATTCGCGTAATTATAAACGTAATTGTGATAAATGCTGTTTAATTTCCAATTTTATCGGTAACTTAGCCAGGATCTTTAGTACATTGAATTGAGAGGACATTGATATGGTCAGTCTGCAAACACCGGTTTGTGATTTTGGTCTTTCCGCTATCCCTTTTGAATTACCCGGGGTTGACGGACAACACTGGACGCTGGAAAACTGTGCAGGACCTAACGGCCTGCTTGTTATGTTTATCTGTAACCATTGCCCCTACGTCAAGGCTGTTTTGGATCGTATTGTCAGGGATACCAAAGACTTACGTAAATTAGGGGTTAATAGTGTGGCTATAATGTCAAATGACCCAGCCCAATATGAGGAAGATTCTTTTGAGAATATGCAAAAGATAGCAGCCGATCTGGATTTTCCATTTCCCTACCTCCTGGACCAGACCCAGCAGGTGGCAAAGGCCTATGGCGCCGTTTGTACGCCGGATTTTTTTGGCTATAACAAGGATTTGCAGCTGCAATACAGAGGGCGTCTGGATGCCAGTCGAAAGGAAGCAGCGGCCGCTGACGTGCGTAGGGATCTGTATGAAGCCATGGCATTGGTAGCCCAAACCGGTGAAGGTCCAAGTGAGCAGATTCCGAGTATGGGATGCTCTATAAAATGGATAGATGACAAATAAAGTTATTATTTATTAATAGGTTAAAATAAACATCAAATAAAAAGCGGTTAGTAGAAATGCTTGCCCCAAATAAGATTTATCCTTACATAACGAGTCTCGCTATTGCCGAATGCCTTCAAGTAGGGGAGAATACCGCTTCTTCTGAATGGGGTGGCGTAAGCTGCCCTATTCTTTTGCAGATTGCGTCTATAAAGGGTCAAGTAAAACCCGGCATCGTCATTCATTCGGCGAATTGGCTGGAAACAAGAATTTTATCGTTTCGGTAAAGAAATAACTTATTGCCATTGAGCAATTACCGGATACTGACTGGTTTCATTTAAAACTTTGGGAAAGAGGAGAGAACTATGCCCTCACGTAGAGACTTAGCTAATGCCATACGCGCATTGAGTATGGATGCAGTACAAAAAGCCAACTCGGGTCACCCGGGAGCCCCAATGGGCATGGCCGATATTGCAGAAGTGTTGTGGAACGATCATATGGTCCACAATCCGGTTAATCCGAACTGGAGCAATCGTGACCGCTTCGTTCTGTCTAATGGCCATGGCTCCATGTTGATCTACTCGTTGTTGCATCTAACCGGGTACGAGTTAACGATGGATGACCTGAAAAATTTCCGTCAATTACATTCCAAAACACCAGGCCATCCTGAATATGGTTATGCGCCTGGCGTTGAAACGACGACGGGTCCTCTGGGTCAGGGTATAACCAATGGCGTGGGTATGGCAATTGCTGAAAAGGCACTGGCCGGTACTTTCAACCAGAAAGGTCACGATATCGTTGATCACCATACCTATGTGTTCCTGGGTGACGGTTGTTTAATGGAAGGTATCTCTCATGAGGCCTGTTCTCTCGCGGGTACTCTGAAACTGGGTAAACTGATTGCCTTCTGGGATGACAATGGTATTTCCATTGACGGTCATGTTGAAGGCTGGTTCTCTGATGATACGCCTAAGCGTTTTGAGTCCTATGGCTGGCACGTGATCGCCGATGTCGATGGACATAACCCTGATTCAGTAGCTAAGGCTATTGAAACTGCCAAGTCCATGACTGACAAGCCCACAATGATCTGTTGCAAGACCACCATTGGTTTTGGTTCACCTAACAAGGCCGGTAGCCATGCCTGTCACGGTGCTGCATTAGGGCAGGAAGAAATCAACCTGACCAAAGCGGCACTGGGTTGGGATCATGAAGCATTCGAAATGCCAGCGGACATCTATGCGGGTTGGGATGCTAAAGAAAAAGGCGCAGCTGCTGAAGCGGCGTGGAATGATAAATTTGCGGCCTATAAAGCAGCCTATCCTGAATTGGCAGCTGAGCTGGAACGTCGCATGGCCGGTGATCTGCCGGCTGATTGGGCAGCCAAATCGGCCGAATACATTGCGGGTGTCAATGCCGAAGCGAAAAGCCCGGCGACACGTAATGCCTCACTGGCAGCGATCGAAGCTTATTCACCTTTGTTGCCTGAATTATTTGGTGGCTCTGCCGACCTGGGTTGTTCAAACCTGACTGAATGGTCCGGTTACAAGCCAATGGTCAACAACGTGGAAGCCAATTACGTTAACTACGGTGTACGTGAATTTGGTATGTCTGCGATCATGAATGGTATTACCTTGCACGGTGGCCTGATCCCGTTTGGCGCGACCTTCCTGATGTTCTCTGAATATGCACGTAACGCGATTCGTATGTCTGCTCTGATGAAGATTCGCAGCCTCTTTGTATTTACCCATGACTCTATCGGTCTGGGTGAAGATGGCCCAACGCATCAGGCAGTTGAGCAGATTCCAACATTACGTTTAATACCTAATATGCATGTATGGCGTGGTTGTGATGCTGTTGAGGCATCCGTGAGCTGGCAGCAAGCGATTGAACGCAAAGACGGTCCGGCCTGTTTGATCTTTTCCCGTCAGGGACTGGCCCATCAGCCACGTACGCCTGAACAGATCGAAGCCATCAAGAAGGGTGGTTACATCCTTAAAGACTGTGATGGCACACCCGATGCGATCATCATTGCGACCGGTTCTGAAGTTGAATTGGCCGTCGGTGCTGCTGAAGCGATGAGTGGTAAAAACATTCGTGTCGTTTCTATGCCTTGCACCAACGTATTTGATGCCCAGGATGCTGCCTATAAAGAATCAGTACTACCTTCATCAGTAACAGCCCGTGTTGCCGTTGAAGCAGCCGTGACTGATGGCTGGTACAAGTACGTAGGCCTTAATGGCAAGGTCGTCGGTATCGACCGTTTTGGTGAATCAGCACCTGCTGGGGAACTGTTCAAATACTTTGGCTTCACTGTAGAAAATGTTGTGAAAGCCGTCGAAGAAGTTTTGTAATTTTAGTTTTAAACGTTTGAGGAGATAAATAATGACGGTAAAAGTCGGTATTAATGGATTCGGTCGTATCGGCCGCATGGTATTCCGTGCTGTATATAACGAATTTAAAGACATCGAGATTGTTGGTATCAATGACCTGTTGGATGCTGATTACCTGGCATACATGCTGAAATATGATTCAGTACACGGTCGTTTCGGTGGTGAAGTGGCTTCCGAGCCAGGTGCCATGATCGTTAACGGCAAGAAGATTCGTTTGACTGCTGAACGTGATCCAGCTGACCTTAAATGGGGTGATGTCGGTGCTGATATCGTTATCGATTGTACGGGTTTCTTCCTGACTGAAGAAAGCTGTCAAAAACACATCGAAGCCGGTGCCAAGAAAGTAGTTCAGTCTGCTCCTTCTAAAGACGGTACACCAATGTTCGTATACGGCGTTAACCACGAAACCTATGCAGGTCAGGCGATTGTTTCTGCCGCTTCCTGTACGACTAACTGTTTAGCACCTGTTGCCAAGGTTCTGAATGACAAGTGGGGTATCAAGCGTGGTCTGATGACGACTGTTCATGCTGCTACAGCGACTCAGAAAACAGTTGATGGTCCTTCTTCTAAAGACTGGCGCGGTGGTCGCGGTATCCTGGAAAACATCATTCCTTCATCAACAGGTGCTGCCAAGGCAGTGGGTGTGGTTCTGCCTGAGCTGAATGGCAAGCTGACAGGTATGGCTTTCCGTATCCCTGCTTCTGACGTGTCTGTTGTTGACCTGACTGTAGAATTGGATAAGTCAGCTTCATACGAAGACATCTGTGCAGCGATGAAAGCCGCTTCAGAATCTGGCCCTATGAGCAAGACGCTGGGTTACACAGACGAAAAAGTGGTTTCCACTGACTTCCGTGGCGTTGGTTTCTCATCCATCTTTGATTCAGAAGCCGGTATCGCTCTGGACGGCACTTTCGTCAAGGTCGTTTCATGGTATGACAATGAGTACGGTTACACTTGTAACATGATGCGCTTTGTCGAGCATGTTGCTGCTAATTAAGTAAGGCAGGGGAAAGATTAAAGATACAAGAGAAAAGTAAATGAGATGGTGGGCTTTAGCCCACCATACCTTGGCTTTAATCTTGTATCTTTACCCTTGTATCTGATTTTAAGAGCTATTTGCCAAGCCTCCAAACGGTTTGCCAAATATCTTTTAAGTTTTAGGAGAATAATATGTCCTTTATCAAATTGACTGATCTTGATCTTGCAGGTAAGCGCGTACTGATCCGTGCCGATTTAAATGTCCCTGTTAAAAATGGCAAGGTGACTTCTGATGCACGTATTTCTGCGTCTATGCCAACAGTTGAGCATTGCCTGAAAGCCGGTGCTGCGGTCATGGTCATGTCTCATCGCGGTCGTCCTGAAGAAGGCAAGGCGGATGAAGAAAATTCAATGCAGCCTATTGCCGAAGATATGTCAGCCAAACTGGGTAAGGACGTTCGCCTGGTCAAAGATTATCTCGATAATGCGCCTGAAGTCGCAGCCGGTGAAGTGGTCTTGTTAGAGAATGTACGTTTCAATGCAGGCGAAAAGAAAGACGATGAAGCGCTGTCAAAAAAATATGCAGCACTGTGTGATGTGTTTGTAATGGACGCTTTTGGTACTGCGCATCGTGCCCAGGCATCTACACATGGTGCGGGTAAATTTGCCCCCACTGCTTGCGCCGGTTTATTGTTGGCGAGTGAGCTGGATAATCTGGCTAAGGCCCTGGCTGAACCAGCACGCCCTATGGTAGCAATCGTCGGTGGTTCCAAGGTCTCAACCAAGTTAACAGTATTGGAAGCCTTGTCTGAAAAAGTCGATCAGATGGTGGTCGGTGGTGGTATCGCCAATACCTTCCTCAAAGCAATGGGACATAATGTGGGCAAGTCCTTGTGTGAATATGACCTGGTAGATACTGCAAAAGCCTTGGTTGAAAAAATGGAGGCACGTGGCGCGAATATTCCTATTGCAACCGATGTGGTTTGCGGTAAGAACTTTGATGAAAATGAACCGGCGGTTCTGAAGGCAGCTACTGATGTCGAAGACGATGATATGATCTTTGATATTGGTCCTGATAGTGCCAAAGAGCTGGCTGATATCATTGCCAATGCAGGCACTATTGTCTGGAATGGCCCGGTCGGTGTATTTGAATTTGATCAGTTCGGTGAAGGCACCAAGACCGTATCCATGGCCATTGCCAATGCCGACGGCTTTAGTCTGGCGGGTGGTGGTGATACGATTGCTGCTATCCAGAAGTACGATATTTACGATAAGGTCTCTTATATATCAACAGCGGGTGGTGCGTTCCTGGAGTATCTGGAAGGCAAGACATTGCCTGCAGTTGCCATGCTCGAGGAAAGGGGCAAATAATTGGCTCTTGATCGGCAACAAACTGCAACGGACGAACAGAAACTGAGCTTATGTTAAGAAGAACAAAAATACTGGCGACACTGGGACCGGCAACTGATCCGAGAAATTCGGATGATGCGGAATACGAGGTGCTGGATGAAATCATACAGGCCGGTGTCGATGTCGTTCGTGTCAATTTTTCCCACGGCACCCCTGAAGAGCATATTCAACGCGTTGAAGCGGTGCGTAACCGCGCCCGGGCACATGGAAGGCAGGTCGGTGTTTTATGTGACCTGCAGGGGCCTAAAATCAGGATCGCGAAATTCAAACTAGACAAGATTGAGCTTCAGGAAGGTGCAAAGTTTACCCTTGATGCTGCACTGGCTTCGTCTGCAGGGACACAGGAGCGCGTAGGTATTACCTATCCTCAATTGCCTGAAGACGTCTCCCGGGGTGATACGCTGTTGCTGGATGATGGCCGTATCGTATTATGGGTGCAGGATGTTGAGGGTCATGAGATCCATTGTACCGTTAAGGTCGGTGGTAAGCTTTCAAACAATAAAGGCATCAATCGCAAAGGTGGCGGTCTTTCAGCCTCTGCGTTAACTGAAAAGGACATGGAAGATATCAAGCTGGCCGCCAAAATGAAGGCGGACTATCTTGCCGTTTCTTTTCCACGCAATGCTGAGGATATCCATCTCGCACGCAAGCTGTTACGTGAGGCGGGCGGCAAGGGCGGTATTGTCGCCAAGATAGAACGAGCTGAAGCTATCGATGTCATCGATGAAATTATCGAAGCATCTGATGTCATTATGGTGGCCCGTGGCGACCTGGGTGTCGAGATCGGTGATGCCGAATTACCGGCTATCCAGAAAAAATTAATTCGTCAGGCGCGTTATGCGAATCGCATCGTTATTACTGCCACGCAAATGATGGAGTCCATGATTGAAAACCAAATACCTACACGAGCTGAGGTATTTGATGTTGCCAATGCTGTCCTGGACGGCACTGACGCAGTTATGTTGTCAGCCGAAACGGCGGCCGGAAAATACCCGGCATTGGCAGTCGCTGCAATGGACAGGGTTTGTCGTCATGCGGAAAAACAGCGTATGGCGCGTATTTCAGATCATCGAATCAATACGGAATTCAAACAGATAGATGAAGCCGTTGCCATGTCTGCCATGTACGCTGCCAATCATCTGGGCGCCAAGGCCATTGCCGCTTTGACCGAGTCCGGATCCACCCCGTTATGGATGTCCCGAATCAGCTCGGGTATCCCTATTTATGCCTTGACGAGCCACGTCGCGACGCGTAGAAAGGTAACTCTTTATCGAGGCGTATACCCGGTCAGTTTTGAACCTATCAGTACGAATCATGCCGAAGTGAATCAGGAGGCCATCGATGAACTGGTGCGTCGAGGTACCGTCCGAGACGGTGACCTAGTGATACTGACCAAGGGGGATTTAATGGGCGTGTTGGGTGGTACCAACGCCATGAAGATTGTTCGAGTTGGTGAATTGGCAGCACCTGAAGCCGGTAACTAAGCATAGAATTTGTATTTTTATTTTTTAATTTTTTTAATTTAAGTCTTTCAGAAACCACACGAGTAAGGAGAGAAACATGGCTCTAATATCCATGCGTCAACTTCTGGATCATGCTGCCGAGAATGGTTATGGCATGCCAGCATTCAACGTAAACAATATGGAGCAGGTGCATGCCATCATGCAAGCTGCCGATGCGACCAACAGTCCGGTTATCATGCAGGGTTCTGCTGGTGCTCGATCTTATGCAGGCGAACCTTTCCTGCGTCATATGATCAGTGCTGCCATTGAAATGTACCCGCACATTCCAGTCGTCATGCATCAGGACCACGGTTCTGAACCCGCTGTCTGTCTGCGTTCTATCCAGTCCGGTTTCAGCTCGGTCATGATGGATGGTTCATTAATGGCCGACATGAAAACGCCTGCTTCTTTCGAATACAATGTTGATGTCACCAAAGAAGTCGTGAAGATGGCTCATGCCGGTGGTGTTTCTGTAGAAGGTGAGCTGGGTTGTCTGGGTTCACTGGAAACCGGTGAAATGGGTGAGGAAGATGGTCATGGAGCGGAAGGCAAGCTCGATATGGACATGTTGCTGACCAGTGTTGAAGAAGCAGCCGATTTTGTTAAGGCGACAGGTGTTGATGCCCTGGCTATCGCTATCGGTACTTCACATGGTGCCTATAAGTTTACTAAAGAACCAACGGGCGAAATCCTGCGTATCGACCGTATTAAGGATATACATACACGTATACCTAATACGCATCTGGTTATGCATGGTTCTTCATCTGTTCCTCAGGATTGGCTGGAAATCATCAACAACTATGGTGGTGACATGGGCCAGACTTATGGTGTACCTGTTGAAGAAATTCAGGAAGGTATCAAGAATGGTGTACGTAAGGTTAACATTGATACTGACCTGCGTATGGCGTCAACCGGTTCTGTACGTAAACACCTAGCTGACAATCCATCTAACTTCGACCCACGTAAGTTCCTGAAGGAATCTACCAAGGCGATGATGGAAATCTGTAAGGCGCGTTACGAAGCCTTTGGTTGTGCTGGTAACGCCGACAAGATCAATGTTATTAGTCTTGATGATATGAATGCCCGTTATGTCAGCGGTGAGTTGGACCAGAAAGTAACCTGATTCAGGGTTTGTGAATAATGAAAAAGGCTGCTTTTTTAGCAGCCTTTTTTTTTTGCCTGCATATTGTGAAAAAGATGCTAATGTATTTTATTGATATTAATAAAAGTGTTATTGATAGATTTATACAGTGATTTTTATTGTTTGGTGTGATTTGATATAACCATGCGTTCACAGGATAATAAAGTTGTCAGCTATTTTTTACTCCTCTGCCCATTGAAATTCGGGAGTAGAGGTACTATTTTAAAAGCATGTAATTAAAAAAGGTTTATATGATGAATGGCTTAAGCAAACTATATAAGGAATGGCGTTTTTTCATTTTATTGTTGCTGCTGATGTCCGTTTTTCGATCTGCCGTAGCTGATTGGTATACNGTNCCNACNGGTTCNATGAANCCGACTATCCTTGAAGGCGACAGGATCTATGTCAATAAAATGGCCTATGGTTTGAGAGTNCCNTTTACGACCATCCCTGTTGCTCAGTGGTCATCACCCGATAGAGGTGATGTCGTGGTGTTTGAGTCCACGGCGGCAGACAAACGCCTGGTGAAACGGGTCATCGGTGTCGCNGNTGATGTGATTCAATTGATAGACAATCAACTCTACGTGAATGNTCAGCAGGCGACTTATACACAAAGCCAGATTAACGCAAGCTCGATTGACTGGGGCCTTGATACAATACAGCCTTCGTTAATGCGAGAGCTACTATCGGGTTCCGAACATGATATCGCCTTGACTTATAGAGACTCCTATTTTGGTCCTGTGACAGTACCTGAAGGTCATCTCTTTGTGCTTGGTGATAACCGTGATCATAGTGCAGATTCCCGTTATATTGGCTTTGTGCCCATGGACGAAGTCCTTGGTAAGGCCCTGGGGGTCATTGTTTCACTGAACCCGGAACATTATTATTTACCCAGGGACGGTCGTTACCTGAAGCCACTGGACAGCGATTTCTGAGGTCTATCGGGTTAGTCGCTTTAACGCTTCCTGATATTTTTGTGCCGTTTTGTCTGCAATCTCTTCGGGCAGATNTGGTCCGGGTGCCTGTTTGTTCCATTCCAGGGTTTCCAGATAATCGCGTACGAATTGTTTGTCAAAGCTGGGTGGGCTGATACCGGGCTGGTATTGATCGGCAGGCCAGAACCTTGACGAGTCAGGGGTCAGTGCTTCATCGATCAGTGTTAGCTTGCCGTTCTCATCCAGGCCGAATTCAAACTTGGTGTCAGCGATAATAATACCGCGTTTCAGGGCGTATTCTGCTGCCATAGTATAAAGTTTAATACTGACATCCTTAACCTGTTGCGCCAATCCTTCACCTAAAAGATCACAGGTATAGTTAAAATCCACGTTCTCGTCATGGTCGCCGACCGCCGCCTTGGTCGATGGTGTATAGATGGCTTCTGGCAGCTTGTCTGCCATTTGCAGTCCTTCAGGTAAGGGTATGTTGCATACCCGGCCTGTCTTCTGGTAATCCTTCCAGCCGGAACCTATCAGGTAACCGCGCACGATAGCTTCGATCGGGAGGGCTTTTAACTTTTTAACGACAATGGCACGCCCGCTGACCTCGCTCCGTTCGTGTTCGTCGGGTAAGGCTTGTTCGAGACTGATATTGGCCACCTGGTTTGGGACGATATCTTTCATATACTCAAACCAGAAATTGGAGGTTTCCGTCAGGATAATACCTTTGCCAGGGATGGGGTCAGGTAACACCACGTCAAAGGCGGACAATCGATCTGTCGTGACGATCAGCAAACAGTCGTCGCCCAGCGCATAAATATCACGAACCTTGCCACGGTGGATCAGTGGCAGGGATTTTATACTGGATTCATATAAGGTCTCAGGCGCGTTCATCCGGCTTCCCATTGTGTCAGGATAAAAAGGGGATTATACGTAGGTTTCAGCCAATAATCAGCAACTGTTGAATACGGGGGGGGAGAATGATTCGTGGTAGTCGGCATAAAAAAGTACCTGTAACCCGGGAGGGAGCACAGGTACAAACCCATAGAAGCGTACTTGGAATAAATTATTCGTTTACTGCATATAAAACCGGCTTTTCATCCTCCTTATGGTCTTCGTTGCCCTTCGTTTTTTCGTTACTGGAATCGATATCCGTAGTGTCGCCCGATGATTGCGATTCAGGGTTTTTATAACGCTCATGCAGGAACCTGACGACTTCGGCCCGATAGTGGTTGTACTCAGGTTGTTCCGCCAGTTGCAAGCGGTCCCTGGGTCTTTCCAGTTCTACTTTCAGAATTTCGCCTATGGTTGCGGCCGGTCCATTGGTCATCATGACGATTCGGTCTGATAACAAGACAGACTCATCGACATCATGGGTAATCATGATGACGGTGTTATTCAGTTCTGCCTGGATTTCCATCAAGGAATCCTGCATGTGTGCACGGGTCAGTGCATCGAGTGCACCAAATGGCTCATCCATTAACATAACCTTGGGTTCCATGGATAAGGCACGTGCGATACCCACGCGTTGCTTCATGCCGCCCGATAACTCGTCAGGACGTTTGTCGAGGGCATGGGACATATGTACCAGTTCCAGGTTATGTTCAATCCATTCGCGCATTTCCTGTTTGCTCTTGGTGTTTTTGTAAACCTGTTTGACGGCCAGTTCGACATTTTCATAAGCCGTTAACCAGGGCAGCAGGGAATGGTTCTGAAAAACCACGGCACGATCGGGGCCGGGTTCGCGGACCTCTTTACCATTGAGGATGACGCCTCCTTCTGTGGCCTGATGCAGGCCCGCTATAATGTTTAAAACGGTTGATTTACCGCAGCCTGAATGGCCAATCAGTGAAATAAACTCGCCTTTCTCGATATCCAGTTGTACCTTGTCGAGTGCCCTGAATGGGCCACTCGGGGTTGGAAAATCAATCGTTACATGTGATAGTGTCAAATAAGAATTCATGTTGATAGCTCCTCAAATTATCGAATCAATGCGTTCTTGTCCCAGCTGATGGCTTTTTGTAGCATCAGCATGACACGGTCGAGCAGGAAGCCAATCAGGCCAATCGTAAAGACGGCGACCATGATCCTTGCCAATGAGCTTGAACTGCCGTTCTGGAATTCATCCCAGACAAATTTTCCCAGTCCGGGGTTTTGCGCCAGCATTTCAGCAGCTATCAAAACCATCCAACCGATACCCAGTGAGACACGCAGTCCCGCAAACATCATGGGGATGGAAGATGGGATGACAATTTTGAACACTTTGGTAAACCAGCTGAGTCGAAGTACCTTGCTGACATTGATCAGATCTTTGTCGATAGACGATACACCGACCGTGGTATTAATAATGGTTGGCCACAAGCAGCAAAGCGTGACAGTAATAGCTGAGTTTAGATAGGACTTATCAAACATGGGATCATCAGAGATATAAACAGCACTGACGATCATGGTGACTATGGGCAGCCATGCCAGCGGAGACACGGGCTTGAAGATTTGTATCAGCGGGTTCAGGGCTGTATACAGTAACGGACTCAGACCGCTGATGATCCCGATAGGGATAGCGATTATGGATGCAATTATAAATCCGGTTAACACCGTTACAATACTGGTCCAGATCTGATCGAAATAAGTAGCTTTGCCGGTGTATGGCCTGAACTTGATTTGTGCGTCGGGGTTTTTTTCCAGTTTTGCCGCATTACGTTTTTCCTGACGTTCATAAAAGGCAACTTCCTTTTTCCTTTCCTCTTTGTGTTCCTCAATTAGCTGCAGGGACTGTGTCCATACCTGACCAGGTCCGGGTACAGTGCCAAGAGAAGTTTCTATCTGACTCGCGCCAGCGGACCAGAGTATGAGAAAAATACTCAGCGCGACTAGTGGAACCACGATCGATTTTGCGAGTTTACTCAGTTCCTCAACTTTGTTGGGTCCCAGGAATATTCGCTGAAATGGTTCTACGAATAGATTTTGTAAACTACTTAAATTTTTTAATATATGTGTCGACATAATTTGTTACCTATGGGGTTAAAATCTGTTTTCAGCAATACCTCCCCG